>ODAI012623323.1_pt1 | contig 20191 bp, 17 predicted proteins | sample 1539321 | NCBI WGS metagenome assembly ODAI01 (sample SAMN02144231, study PRJEB22623) | gut metagenome | biome: sheep rumen | host: Ovis aries | place: New Zealand
GAATATGACCCCGTCCATATCAAATATCATGCTTTTCATATCATACTGATCTCTGACCGATGTATAGACAAGAAACAAGCCGCAAATGCTTGAATATAAGGGATTTGAGGCTTGGAGATCGTCTATACATCGAGGAAGGATCATTATCACACCGCCGTGGTGACAGCCCTGGCAAAATAGCCCCTTTTCGCAAGCTCTGCTGCCGCTTTTTCCGCGCTGTCCATACATTTGAATATCCCGAAAAATGCGGAGCCGCTGCCGGACATGAGGGGGCTACCTCCGAGGCGGGAGATGCACTCCCTTATCACCCTTCTGTCCTCCGGGGGGGCGCAGGGCTCCTCAAAAATATTGTACAGAAAGAGGGTTCCCCGTTCGTACAGACCTTTTATCTCACCGGGGCTCATGTGGTGCCTTTTGGGGAGACTGTCAACAGCTTTGTATGCCTCTGCGGTGGAGACCCCTTCTTCACCCTTTGCCACGCACAGGAAAAGCCTTTCGGAGGGCAATGGCTGCATTTTGTCTCCGATGCCGGTGCAGAGAGCTCTCCCTCCCTTTATGCAGAAGGGGACATCTGCTCCTGCGGCTGCACCCGCCTTTATAAGGGCATTTTCCCCAAGAGCCGTGCCGTAGAGCTCATCAAGACCCATAAGAACGGCGGCGCCGTCGGCACTGCCGCCACCCAGCCCCGCCTTTGAGGGGATATTTTTCCTTATGTGTATGTGCGCCCCGCCTGAGATGCCTGCCCTTTCAAAGAAAAGGCGGGCTGCACGAAAGGCTATATTGCCCTCTCCGTCGGGGACATCCGCAGCATCGCAGGAGACCCTTATATCATCCGCCTTTTCAAGGGATATCTCATCGAAGAGGTCTATCCTCTGCATGACGGTCACAAGCTCGTGATAGCCGTCTGCCCTCTTTCCGATGCTGTCAAGGTAGAGGTTTATCTTTGCATAGGCTTTTATATCCATATCATTCTACCGTGCGGACATTGCCGCTGTCGTCCATCTCTGCGTGTCCCTTTTCCACAAGCTCCGACTCTATATTGTCTCTGTTGATGGAAACCGGTCTGAGCAGGAAGGCGGGAACATTCTTTTTTCCGTTGTCGTAGCCTTCACCGTTGTAACAGCACTCAAAGTCCCAGTCGGCTGCCTCTATTAACTTTTCGTCGGGCCTCTGACCGTTCAGGACGCTGATACACAGCTCGTAGGCTGCCGCAGCCTCATTCCGGCTGGATTTGTACACCGTCATGGTCTGTCTGCCGTCCTTTATCATGGCAAGGTTGCCTTCATCCGCATCCTGACCCGTCACGATCGTGTCAAAGCTGCCGTAGGTGTTTTCAAGTGCGGCGACCGCTCCGCTCGCCACCGTATCGTTGGGGCAGAGCACCGCATCCGGAGCGTCCTTGCCTTCATAGTAGGCTGAAAGTATGCCCTGAAGGCTGTTCCTTGCAGTGTCGGCATCCCAGTTTTTTATCATGGTATCCTCGGGGCTGCGCCTGCCGGAGGGTATCTGAAGCACGCCGCTGTCTATGTAGTTATCCAGAACGGACATGGCGCCCTTGTAGACACTCTCTGCGTTAAGGTCGGAAATATCACCCGAAAAGATCTCCAGAGTGAAATGCCTGTCCTCCGCATCCTCAAGACCCAGCTTATCCACTATGCACTGTGCCTGGAGCCTGCCTACTTCCTCATTGTCGTAGGAAACATAGTAGTCCACCGCATCGGAACCCATAAGGAACCTGTCATACGCCACCACGGGTATATCCTTTTCATCGGCAATGTCCAGCACCTCGCTCAGGGAATCCATGTCCACGGCGGAGATCACCAGCATGATCGCACCCTCATCTATCATGGAGCGCAGGCTCTCGGACTGTATGGCGGGATCGTCGGAGGAATACTCCACCTTTACATCAAAACCGCCATTCCTGAAATTTTCTTCAAGAAGGCCTGCATCCCTTTCCCAGCGCTCCTGCGCACGATTCGGCATGGATATCCCCACAAGACGGGTCACGGAGCGCTCCGGCTCGGGCGGCCTGTTTTCCTCTATGGGTTCTATCTCTCCGCCGGAGCAGGCACACACAGCGGCTGCGGACACTGCGCAAAGTATAGAGATCATTCTGTATTTCATGATAGTTCCCCCTTTATGCGGAGAAGGTCAGATGTCATTCAATGTCTGCATGGTGTATTCCAAAATTGTCTTGTTTATATGATTTTAACATATTTCTTTTCAAATATCAAGTATTTTTATGAAATGTCATAAATAATATTGCGGAAAGGAATCTTTAATATTTCAAACCTTGACAAAGGGCAAAAAAATGTGATACATTTAAAAATGTCTTTTGGATCAACGGACGGTGAGTTCGAGACCTTCCTCACCTAAAACAAAACTAAAGGAGAATCTGTAATGAAAAAGAAGACATTGTTTATCGCTCAGAGCGGTATGATAGCCGCTCTCTATGTTGTGCTGACCATGCTCAGCAGTGCCGCAGGACTGGCTTCGGGAGTGGTGCAGGTGCGTATTTCCGAGGCACTGTGCATACTTCCCGTATTCACCCCGGCAGCCATACCCGGGCTCTTTGTGGGGTGCATCATATCGAATATTCTGGCGGGCGGCGTGGTCATGGATGTGATCTTCGGCTCCGTTGCCACACTTATAGGTGCGGTGGGGACATACTTCCTCAGAAAGCACAACCGCTTTCTTGCGTCTGTTCCGCCCATAGTGTCCAATATCATCATCGTGCCCCTTGTGCTCAGATATGCCTACGGTGCTCCGGATGCCCTGTGGTTCATGATGCTCACGGTGGGAGCGGGGGAGCTTATCTCCTGCGGGTTCCTGGGGCAGATCCTTTACACCCTCATGGAGCGTACAAATGCGGTAAAGTCATGAGCCTGCGGGCAGAACTGCCCCGCCGACAGCCGTATGACATTATATATATTTCAAACTTCTTGCTCAATGTATCGGATACACACGGATAAAAGAAAGAGGTCAGCCGATGTATAAGACCAGGCAGCGTGAAATGATAATAAATTTCCTTATGAATACGAAGGAAAAGCACGTTACCGCCAATGATATCTGTACCTACCTCAGAGGAAGTGAAGGTTGTTCTCTGGGTCAGGCAACGGTGTACAGGCACCTTGAAAAGATGGTGGATGAGGGCATAGTCACCAAGTACTCCATAGAAAACGGGATGCCTGCCTGTTTTGAATATACGGGAGACGGTCACAGGAACGGGGTCTGCTTCCACGCCCACTGTGAGAAATGCGGAAAGCTTTTCCATTTCAGCTGTGATGAGCTTGAACAGATAGGAGAGCACCTTTCCGAACACCACGGATTCAGACTGAACCCGCTCCGCACTGTTTTCTACGGCATCTGTGAAGACTGTGCGAAGGCGGAAGAAGAGTGATCCGGAGCCTGCTTTCAGCAGGACGGAGGCTGCAAAAAGCATGATCCCAGCTGATACGGCGGATGCCGATACAGAAATATTGCCCCGAAGCGTTTCAATACGCTTCGGGGCATTGTGTTTATTTGTGCTTCTAAGATAGATCAGAATTTACTCCACAATTCCATTTGCTTCTGATCGTTTTCTTCCTTCTTCTCGGGGAAAGATCAGTATAAATGCCATAGTATTTCCGACCTTGCATCAGAAATACTATGGCGAATAGCTTCTGTATCGGCGCCGTCCCTGAGGGATGATATCCAGGCGGCGGTATATCAGTGATAGATATCTTCGTACTGCTGATTTTGCAGACCGTCTGCCACGCCGCTGCCGTAGACAAGGTCCACGTCTTCTGCATACACATCCAGGAATTTTTTTATCTCATAGGGAGTGCGGGCGTATTTTCCGCTGAATATGCCCCCCACATAGCAGCCAACATATTTTTCTCCGGCGACCTTGCTGTATTTGGGCAGTACACCGTAGGAACGCCCGTTCAGACAGATGTAGTAATCAACATCATCTGCTGCATAGTCGGGACGGGAATATTCCAGCAGATCCGTGATATCATAGTGTGAGAGAAACAGATTTAAGTTGACCCCAAGCAAGATATCGCTGTCGGTGCTCATGTTTTGGCTGTCATCTGTATAGCCCACGACATTAGAGCCGTTGATCACATCCTTCCCGGCAGCTTTTTCGTACATCTTCACACTGTACATCCACACATTGTTAAGAAAAAGATCGTTGGGGGATAAGGCTGCTGTTTTGCTCTGATCCTGAAAGCCGAACAGGGAAAGTTCTTCAAAACCGTATTTTTCCAGGCAGGCAACAGTGTTGGTGTAGCTCTCGTTTATCGGGATCATGTAGGGGTTTTGTGTGTAATAATTGAGCCATACGGCTATGAATGCGGTCCTATGGCGCTGCGTACCGTAGTAGGCCTCTTCAGGCTCTGCCATCACATCAGCCTTTACAGCCTCCGCAAGATCGTCCTCAAAGCCTTCGGGAAGGTCCTTTATGTAGGTGTTTGCGTCGGGAGAGAACTGCCCGTATTCGCCTATAAGCGTTATGCAGTTTTCCAGCTCCTGCTGCTGTGCTGTTTTTCTGCCGGGCTTCAGCCTGCTGATAAGAGCTGCATAGGCGTTTCCTCTGGCGGTGCGCATCTCCTCGGTAACATCCACGGGGAGAAGTATGTCGAAAAGGTCGGCGGGAACATCGGGATAGTTTCTTGTGATGCTGCGCCCCAGCGTGGTCTTGTAGGTCAGTGTGACAGGATAGCCCGTCTGTGCTCTGATATCCTCTTTGCGGGAATCGAGTATAGCTTTGTGGAACCGTGTCACCGCCTCTATGTTAGCTTTGTCATAAAGCACGGGGCTGGCTGCGTAGCTGCTGTATTTTGACGTGACGATGCCATTTTCCCCGCTTGTAAGATCCATCCCCTCTCTTCCGAAGCCGATGTAGTTTATCTCCACGCTCCTTACGGAATCGGGGGAGGGGACATATTTCCCTGCACCGAAGGCTTCTGTCGCCTCTATGACCCTAAAGCTGCCGAATGAAACGACGACGATGGCTGCATAGAGTGCTGCGGCACGCCCCAGCTTTTTAAAGCCCCTGTTCTTGATGACGGTAAAGACAAAGTAGAATATAGCCGTAACTATGACCATGGGGATCAGCATTTCCGTGTCGTCAAAGCTCATGAACAGGAAACAGAGGCAGCTTATCAGAAGCAACATAATTATGGTGTAGAAAAACTCATATACCACAGGCTTTCCGGTGTCCTCAGCCCTGCGCTTCCTGTATACCAGATAGGCAAGGACGGCGTAGACACAGGCAGCCGCAAGTACCTTTATCAGCCAGATGACCATTTCCCCCGCAGAGCCTGTTTCAACGAGCTCATCGAAAAAGTATATGACTGCTCCGAGAGGGGATGTGAAGGGCAGGAGCTTGTAGACCATGTCGTCAAAGGACAGACCGTAGATGTTTTCGGTGACGATATGGGTCACCATGGCAATAAAGCCGGGGATTATGCAGTTTACGAGCACGATGTTGAACACATTTTCCAGCATTGCCCCGCAGAATGTCATCACAAGGATGCTGATGGCGTAGTACAGCAGCATGATGAAGAGGGCTGCGACCGCTGCCTTCAGAATGGGCGGGATAATATCGGTAAAGAAGGTCTCACCCAGCTCCAGTGCAGTGCTGCCCGGGACAGCTGTGGGAAGCATGCTCCTATGCAGTCCGGAGGCTGCAAGAGTGAGCAGCAGACCCAGTGCCGTACTTGCTATGTAGGGCAGGGTGTAGGTGAGGAGACCCGAGAAAAAGTCGGATATATACCGCTGTGTGGTGGTGACGGGAAGGGAAAAGGGCATATCCGTTTCCGTCTTTTTGTACAGGTAGGGCATGGAGAGCACCGCTGCCACGCTTCCGCAGAGAAGTGCTGCTCCGGTGGTAAGTGCGCCGATGGCGCTGTAGATACCAATATCCGGCTGAATGTCCAGCAAAAGACTCATTATGAGTATGAGCATATTAAGGGGCAGCCCCACAAAATACAGCACTGCGGATACTATCATCATCTTCTTGTTCCGCAGGAGCCCCTGCTTTATGCCGTGGAATACCTTGGGGGAGAAAACGGGTGAAGCCTTTGCCGTGTTTCCCTGTGTGCTCATATTGCTTCGCCTCCTTCGGTGATCTCGTCCGCCTTGTAGCCGAGACCCTCCATCTCATAGATGAAGATCTCCTCAAGGGTCATGGGAATGATGTCAAGGAACATGGGGGAGTAGGGTGCAAGATATTCCTTTATCATGTTTTCGTCGCCCCTCATGATTATGTGGCATACCGAGCCGTTTTTATCAAAATGCAGGATATCGGGGGACACGAAGTCCTCTTTGCTGCGGTTTTCGGGGAATGCCGCCTGTACCTTGTGTATATTGCCCTTTACGCTGTCCAGATCCCTGTTGAATACGATCTTTCCCTTGTGGAGCAGGGCTACGGTGTCGCAGACCTCGTTTATCTCCTTCAGGTTGTGGGAGGATATGACGGTGGTGAGGCCTCTGTCCAGTATGGCATCCACCAGCATCCTCTTGACGATTATCCTCATGGTGGGGTCAAGACCGTCAAATGCCTCATCCAGAAGCAGATAATCCGTCCTGCACGCCAGTCCGGTTATGACTATGGACTGCCTTTTCATTCCTTTGGAAAACTTGTCTGTACGCTTGTCCATGGGAAGCTGCACCTTCTGTGCCAGCTTGTCGAACACCTCATCCGAAAACTTCGGATAATAGCCCTTGTAGAAGTTTTTCAGCTCCTTCAAGGTAAAGCGTCCGAACTGTACGGTCTCATCGTTTATGAAAAACACCTTTTCCCGTACCCTTGCGTTGTCAAAGATCTCCTCCCCGTCTATGAGCACCTTTCCGCCGTCGCTCCTGTAGGTGCCGCTTATGAGCCTAAGAAGGGTGGATTTCCCTGCGCCGTTTGAACCGAGAAGCCCGTAGGACACTCCCGTTGGTATCTCCAGATCTGCATTGTCCAGAGCAGGGACACCGTCAAACAGTTTGGTCACACCGCTCAGTGTTATCATTTCCTCACTCCCGTTTCCTTTACTATCTCTATCATTTTCTCCTGTGAAAGCCCGCTCTTGTGAGCCTTCACCGCTGCCTCCTCAAATTCTCTGCGGGCATTTGACAGTATCACGTCCTCATGCCCTCCGGAAAGAAAGGAGCCCTTTCCCGGCACCGAATAGATGATGCCGTCCCTTTCAAGCATACCGAAAGCCTTTGCCACGGTGTTGGGGTTTATGCTGTACCGCTTGGACAGCTCCCTTACGGAGGGGAGCTTTTCCCCGGGGGACAGGAGCTTGTTTGCTGCCAGCTCCGTCACCCCTCTGTAGATCTGTTCATAGATCGGTACCCTGCTCTGGGGGTCTATACTCATCAATTATCATCACTTCCCCGCTGCACTGTATTCTGACTGTGCTGTATTAGGTGTACTATATGTACTAATACAGATAATAACATCAAAAGACCTGTTTGTCAATCCTTTTTGAGATATTTGTGATATCTCACATAATATGCCTTTGTTCCTGCCGTGGTTTTGCATATAGTGTACAATAGTGCGGAGGGCAGACCGGAGAAGTGCTTTACACCCGCCTTTATTGTGATTACTTCTGTGTTTTTCAGGAGCATGGGAAGAATATTTAGTGATTTTACACAAAGAAGTAAGAAAATGTTTTATTCAAAGGGCGTTCAATAATTCGTTGACAATAAAGACGAATTTTGTTATAATAAATACAATTGCGGTAATTATGCGCCGGTGAGTTGTGCTATTTGACCTCCGGCAGCGTGAAATAAAGTCCGGTGGGAGGAATAGCTATGGAAAGCTACAATGACTACGACAGGTTCAAGCAAAACTGTAACGCTTTCAAGGATGTATTTTTCGACACCTATTTTCAGCAAAACGGCATCTTCTGCCACCCTCTGCTCGAAAATATGATCTATGTCCCCTGCAGCCCCGAGGAGCAGAAGAGCAACGGGCTCAATATCTGCCGAATGAGGGATATGCTCATCATGAGCAGCAATGCGGAGGATTTTGAGCCCTTTGAGATAAACAAGGCAAGGCAGATAGCTGCCGAAAACGGCTTTGTGTACATTGCCGACCTTGTGGATCCCAAGGCATTCAAGGCTGCGGACTGGATGGTAGACGGCAAGCACGACACTGTCATCGTCAGCGAAGAGGATATGAGGAAGAACAACAGACCCTATGCCCCGGTTACTCCTCTTACCAATGTGACCCTCCCCTTCAAGAAGGTGGAGTGCGCCTTCCTGTACAAAAAGGGAACGGTGGAAAACCCTGCCTTCATGACTTCATCCGACATCGACGAGATGCTGACGGGTCACCTGACCGAAGCTCTTAAAGACTTTGAGAATATAGAGATAGCAGGCAGCGCTTCCTTTGATATCTACGGCGCAAAGGCGGATATGGATCCCAATGAGTCCCGCTGCGCAAAGCTGGACAAGTCCCTTTCCCTTCTTGATGCGGTCACCGAAGAGGTGGGGAAGAACAAGGATGCCCTGAACGCTGCCGATTACAAGTTCGACCTCAGAGAATTTACTCTTGCGGGTCTGGAAATGGCTGCAAAGAAGTGCGGCATAGCCCACGATCCCAAGTCCTTTGAGGGAAAGAACACCCTTGAAGAGCTGAAAGAGCAGTTCAGGAAAAATGTGTCCGAAAAGAACACCTACGGCTTCAAGTACACTTCCCCCGACGAAAAGTCCTATGCTGACAAGCTCAGAGCCATAGAGGGCTCCGATGCGGATGCGGAGACTCTGAAAAAGGATATAGCTTCTCTCCTTTGCCTGCGTCCCGTAAAGCCTGCAGTTTTCAGCCTTGCAAGGGCGGTATCTCCCGCAGATGCGGAAAACGTGGAGAACATAGCCGAGTTCTGGGGAGTTTCCTCTCTTGACATCCAGGGGCTCCAGAAGTATCTTTCAGACAGCTATATCCCCGCAGATGCAAGGGATGAGCAGGGCAGGATATGCTGCGGCAGCGCAAAGGCAAAGTTCATCCTTGATGAGTTGAAGACCGCCGCAGAAAAATACAAGATAAAGAACATCCCCGCCATAGATGAGCTGGGTACCTATATATCCGACGAGGAAAAGGAGCTGCGCACCTACAACGGCACAGTCTTTGACACCGTGGAGGATATGAACAAGGCTCAGGAGAACGAAAAGAAGCTGATAGAGGAGTGTGAGGATCTCTCCGCCCTTGATGAGGAGGAGCTTTCCAAGCTCAAAAAGCTCATCTACGGCACCACTCTTGACAAAAAGACCAAGGGCAAGTACCTTCTGAAAGTAAAGCTGGCGGAGCTTGATGCTGAAAAGAACAAGGCACAGCAGATGCTCATAGGTCTCGGCACCCGCAGCATACCCGAGCTTGAAGGGATAAAGGAAAAGCTGTCCGGTATGAACGAGGCATCGGTCAGACCCTTTGCGGCAAAGGTGGAAAATGCCATCCTTTCCGCACAGGCGAAGGAGCTTTCGGAGAAGTTTGCATCCATTCCCGACAAGGCAAAGGCAGAGGAGCTTGACAAGCTCCTTGAAAGCGGAAAGTACGACCCCATGTTCACCCGCCGGTACAGGGCAAAGCTGAATGATGCCCGTGACGGTTTTGCAAGAAAGGAACTGGATGCGGTCACCGCAGGACTCGACAAGGCTGAAAAGACCGCTCTTGCGGGCATAAAGGCAAAGATAGATGCTCTTTCCTGCCGCCCTGCCGTAAAGGCACAGTATCTGAAAGCTGTTACAAAGAGAGCCGATGCCATAGAGGAAGCCGAGGTGAGCTCCGTATTTGCGGACATAGACAAGGCAGACAAGGCAAAGTGCGACAGCCTGAAGAAGATCATCGAGGAAGGCAGGTACAGGAAGCAGTACACCGACAGGTTCGCAGCCTCCATTGACCGCCGCCTTGTGGACATAGAGAACGCTGAGTTCATAAAGAAGTGCGATACCATACCCACCATGGACAAGGCTGCCCTTGATGCCGTTACGGAAGAACTGAAGTCCGGGAAGTATCCCGCAGAGATAAACGAAAAGTACCTCAAAGCTGTTGATGAGCGCAGCAAGGTGCTTATCAGGAACGAGGCGGATGCCATTGTCCGTGATATCGACAAGGCTGATTTTGCCAAGCTGGACGAGATGCTCAAGAAGCTGGCGGACGGCAAATTCCCCGAGGAGCTGCGCAAAGAGAAGGAAGACCTTATCGCCAAGAAGCGCAAGACCCTCTACAACGAGGAAGTGGACAAGCTCTGCAGGGATATCGACAAGCTGGACAAGAAGGCAGCCCTTGAACTCAAAGAGAAGCTGGGCAACGAAAACTACGACAAGGAATATGTTTCCAAGTACCTGCACAGGATAGATGAGCGCATCGACAAGGTAGAGCGTGAAAAGGCAGAATCCCTTGCAAAGGATGCGGACAAGCTGGACAAGGCTGCCATCGAGAAGCGCACCGAGGAGATAAAGGCTCTGGGCTTCAAGGAGGAGAATATCAAGCCTTCTCTGGAAAAGCTCCGCAAGAGGGAGATAGACCTTATGAAGGCGGAGCTGGAGACTCTCTGCAAGAATATCCCCAACACCTCCCGCCCCGAGCTTGCAAAGCTGAAGGAAGCCCTTTCCTCCGGCGATTTCGACAAGGAGCTCTCCGCAAAGTATATCGAGCAGATAGACAAGCGCACCGAGGAGCTTATCAAGAAGGAGCTCTCCGAGCTCTGCAAGAACATCCCCGGCTCTCCCAAGGAGAAGCTGCTTGAGATGCAGAAGAAGATCGCCGAGACTCCCGAATATGCCGTTCCCGGAAAGGCGTATGCAGAGCAGATCGAGAACCGCATAAAGCAGATCGACAAGGCGGAATTCGACAAGCAGATGCAGGAGATAGAAAAGCTGGACAAGAAGGCTCTTGCCAAGTTTGAGGAGGATCTGGAGAAGAGAAAGTCCTCCATGGATCAGAAGACCTACGACAGCGTGCTCGCAAAGGTGGGCGAGAGAGGCGACTTCCTTGACAGGAAGGAACTGGATGAGCTCATCAAGGGCGTTGAGGGCGCAGATCTGACTAAGCTCCACGACCTGAAGGAGAGCATCACCGAAGGCGATTTCGACCCCAAGAACACCTATCCATACATCAAGAAGATAGACGATGCCATCAACAACAGGCACGTAGAGTATTACTCGAAGCTCACCGCAAACATCAAGACCCTTTCAAGGGCAGAGCTTGTGGTGCTGCTGGAAAAGATAGAAAAGAACGAGAACCACTGCCCCGACGATATGCTCGGCAGATATGTGGGCATGGTAAAGGCAAAGATAAGAGATGCGGACAGAGCCGAACTGGATGTAAAGTGCCAGGGTATCAGGAGCTTCTCCGAGTACAAGTGCTTTGAGTACATCAAGGACATAAACGACATGGATATAGATCCCGATGCAAAGAAGGATTATATCAATCGTCTGGAGCTCCAGATCACCAATCTGCGCACCCTGCAGCGTGACAACTATGTTACACGCTTTACAGAGCAGCTTATCGCAAACGGCGTTCCCGAGGCTACCTTCTATATGCCCACCGAAAAGACCGCCACTGTTTTCGAGCAGCGCTTCCGCAGTGTCACAAGCTCCTTTGCCAGCCTTTCAAGCCCCTATGAGCTGGGTGTCATCATCTTCCAGGCACAGCCCGACAACAACGACGAAGCCTACATGGTAACTCTTGATTACCTTTACTACCATACCAAGAGCGGCTTTGACCGTGTTGCCGTGGAGAACATCGACAAGTTTGAAGGAAAGAACACCCTCTTCAAGAAGACCCTGTCCCTTGTGGAGAAGAATTCCGGAAAAACTCACGAGCTGCCCCTCTCTAATGTGGTGAAGAACGCAGAGAACCTTTCCAAGGCACTCAACAGCCTCCTGCGCATCATGCAGCACGACATCAGCGAGATAAAGCTGAAAGAGGCTGCGGACAGAAAGGCTATGGAGGACGAGAAGCAGCGTGAGATCGAGCAGCGCAATGCCGACATCGCAAACGCAAGACGCAAGGCAGCGGACGAGGCAAAGCGTGAGGCTCAGATAAAGGAAGCGGAGCAGAGGACAGCAGCCGAAAAGGCGGCTGCCAAAGCGGAGGCTGAGGAAAAGGCAAAGAACGAAAAGAACGTAGACAAATTTGCCGAGATAAAGGCTATCAAGCCCATCGAGATCGTAGTCTCCAAGTCGGTAACACCGACAGGCACCACAGCAGCACCCGCAGCCACTGCGGCTCCCAAGCCTGCGGAGGCTCCGAAGGCTGAGGACAAGCCCAAGGCAGCAGAAGCCAAGCCTGCAGCTGTATCGGATGTGAAGCCCATCAAGCCCATTGCCACCGTAGTCTCCAAGTCGGTTGCACCGACAGGCACCACGGCAGCCCCGGCAGGCAGCCCCGCAGCACAGGAAGCGCCCAAGGCAGCACCCAAGGCAGAAGCACCCAAGGCAGAAGCTCCCAAGGCAGAAGCTCCCAAGGCAGCAGAAACGGCAAAGCCCGGGGACAAGCCCAAGGCGGATGCTCCCAAGCCTGCCGAAAAGACCGAGGAGAAGCCCAAGATCAGGTTCTGCGACCAGTGCGGCGCAAAGATACCCAACGAAAACGCCAAGTTCTGCATGGAATGCGGCAACAAGCTGACCAAGTGATAAGGTAACGGCGAGGCCGTACCGAAAAAGACCCACTGCCCGATATCCACCAAGGTGTCGGGCGGTGTTTGTAAAACAAGAGAGGGATAAAAGAGAATGATATGCAAGACCTGCGGTTACCCCGTACCCGACGGTGTGTCACGCTGTGCAAACTGCGGCGGGGAAGACCTTGCAGAGGAAAAACTGTCTTTAAGGGATCTGCTGACGGCGGAAAACCTTGAAATGCTCGCAGCCGTCATAGGGGCAGTGCCTGTCGCACTTATGGCAGCAAGCGGCATTATGGGGATATTTTGTGAGATAAAGTTTATAGGGCTGTTCTTCCGCATCATAAGGGCGCTCATACAGATACTTGTCACATTATGTGCGGCTGGGACAGCAGGCTATGTGGGCTACCTTATGTACAGGGAGCGGGAAATGACAAAGCCCGGCGGCATAGCAGCCATGGCGGCTGCGGTGTTTGCCCTCCTGTCCTGTATAGGCATACTGGCGGATGTGGGTTTCCTGAAAGCCCTTTGCGTCCTCTCCCTGATATGCACTCTGGAGATGATCCCCCGTGTCATCATCAACAAAAAGGGTCTGGGCGGGAACATAGACTTAGCCGCAGACATAGCAGTATACCAAAGCTATTTCAAAGCTGCAAGGCAGGCGCAGACCGACGAACAGCTGAGACAGGCGAACATGGCGCAGAGATCCGACACCTCATACTTTGACGGCAAGGGCTTTGAATGTCTGGGCTACACGCTGGCGGCTTCCATACTGAGCTGTGTCACCTTCGGCATCGCCTTCCCGTGGATGTGGTGCCGTCTGCGCAGGTGGATGTATTCCCACACCGTCATAAACGGCCGAAGGCTCACCTTTACGGGTACCGGCGGACAGCTCATCGGTCTGTGGATAAAGTGGTCCCTGCTCACTATCGTGACCTTTGGCATCTACTCCCTTTTCATATATGTGGATATGTACAAATGGGAGACAAAGCACCTGTTCTTTGAGGATGAGCACCCCGTGAACGGTCAGGTGAACACCGGCTCCGTCTTTGACGGCAACACGCTCCAGTTTGTGGGAACAGAGCTGCTCTGCGGTCTGCTCATAGTTTTTACCCTGGGCATAGGCACCCCATGGGCTGTGGCAATGATGGAAAAGTGGAAGATGCGCCACACCGTCATAAGCGGTCTCAGGCTGGACTTCGACGGCACCGGGCTCCAGTTCCTGTGGCAGTGCATAGTCATCTTCTGCCTTACTCTTGTCACCTTCGGCATCTATTCAAGCTGGGGGATAGTTCGCATGAACAAATGGGTATTCGGACATACCTTCGCTGCAGCCGGAAGATCTTACGACTAATACTAATTCTTCCTCGATGTATAGACGATCTCCAAGCCTCAAATCCCTTATATTCAAGCATTTGCGGCTTGTTTCTTGTCTATACATCGGTCAGAGATTAGTATAAACATTAAGAAAGACTAAAGGAGGATATTATGAAAAAGTATATCGCTGAATTTATAGGTACCTGCGTACTGGTAACACTGGGCTGCGGAACTGCCATGCTGGTAGGCTGCGATGCCGTCAACGGAGGAGGCTACATCCTCACTGCCCTGGCTTTCGGTCTTGTGATCGTGGCAATGGCTTACAGCATAGGAAATGTATCAGGATGCCACATCAACCCTGCGGTGTCTCTTGCCATGCTCATGAACAAGTCCCTTTCACCGAAGGACTTTGTGGGCTATGTCTGCGCACAGGTGCTGGGTTCCTTTGCAGGCTCCTTCCTGCTTATGTGTGTATTTGATCTCGGCAATGTAGAGGACAAGACAGGCGGGTTCGGCTCCAACGCTCTTGCGGGAGTAAACGACAGCTTTGTGGCAGGTCTCATAGTTGAGATAGTCCTTACCTTCATCTTCCTCATGGCTATACTTGGTGTTACATCCTCAAAGCAGAAGCACGGCTCCTTTGCAGGCGTAGTGATAGGCCTTACACTGGTGCTTGTCCACATCCTCGGCATAGGCCTCACAGGTACCTCCGTAAACCCTGCAAGAAGCATAGGCCCCGCAGTAGTGGCAGCCATCAACGGCAACACCGCCGGTCTCGAATCCCTCTGGGTATTCATAGCAGGACCTCTCGCAGGCGCAGCGCTCGCACAGGTGGTCTACAGCTTTATCGAAAAGCCCGAGACCAACAAGTGACTTTCCGCAGAAAGCTCATCTGTACACGGGATATAGAAGAACAGACAGAACAAAAAATGCCCCCGCAGTCCGGTCAGTATGACCGGCTGCGGGGGCATATCTCATATCAGGATCTCATCACGATCATTGAGCACACAACGCCTATGGCAACAAACAGTGATCCAAGAGGCAGAGACCATCCTGAAGTGCTGTCGGCGGCGATCGAAAGGATGATAAAGACAAGGGCTGCGGCGCCCGATATCATACCCGCTGCGGAGATCGCTCTCTTTGTTGTCTTTTTCATGCTTCATCCCCCTTTTTGAGGATGACTTTTTCCTTGAATTCCCTGATCTTCTCCATTCTGCCCGTGGTGTAGAGCAGACCCATTCCCATGGTGGCAAGGGGCATACCGAAGGTGAAGCCTTTCAGAAAGCCCGTAAGGAAGCTGTCGGGGACGCCTATCTCATTGAGTATGAAATTGACGGTGAGCCCCACTATACCCAGCACAAAGTAAATGCAGACTATGCGTGCCCTCTTTTTCTCCGACTCGTTCTTGTAATCTGCTGCCATAAGCAGAGTCTCTCTGGTATCCTTGTTCATCATATCGCTTTTCCTTTCTCCGTTGAGTATTTCCCGGAGATCGACTTCATACAGATCGGAAAGCTCTATCAGTATATCAAGATCGGGCATATTGTTCCCGGTCTCCCAGCGGGAGACTGTCCTGCGGGTGACACCCAGCCGTTCGGAAAGCTGTTCCTGGGTAAGGCCCTTCTCCTTGCGGAGAGTCTGAAGAAATTTTCCGGTTTTGATCTGATCCATTTTGTCGTCCTCCTGTGATCTCAGTATAAGGCAAAAGGATGGATTATGAAAGGACACGAAGCGTCCAAAAATGCCGATGTGATGGGATGGGACACACCTTGTCCCATGGGACGGAGACTGTCCTGCGGTGTCATTTCAGCAAAAAATGCACCGCTTCGTCGGCAGTCCGAGACTGTTTTTACTCAGCGCTCACAGCCGATCTGAACGGCATAAGGGGCAGGCCGTTCCCTCCGAAGACATTCACCTCTCCCCAGTTTATCCACTGATAACGGACAGAAACGGGGGTCTCGGTCTTGTCAGATGACAGGATGACCCTGTTATCCGACAGAACAGCCTTTGCAGGATAGAAAACACCGTACTCGTCCTCGATCTCAAAGCCCTTTGCATCGCCGATGCTGTGCAGCCCAACGCCGTTCTCCGTGTCGATGGTGATATCCTTTCCCTCAAGGCGGCAGGAAACGGCACGGGGAGCGGCAGAGCAGGATCTGTCGAGCTTGCCGTAAACCTCTGCAAGAGCGCACAGCGCCAGTCTTTCTCCCACCTTTTCCTTGTGGGTCGGGTGGATGTTGTCAAATTCTCCGCAGTCCAGAGTACACACGGTAAAGGCACGGGGCAGTGTGCGGCAGACTTTTTCCTGTGCCTCTCTTATGACAGCCCAGTTAAAGCCGTTTTCGTCCTGCCGCCACTTGTGCATGGGGAGCTGTACATCAAGGAAATACAAAGACTCATCCTGCCACAGGGCTCTCCAGTTCTTTATGAGCAGTGTCAGCAGTCTTTCGTACATTTCCGGGCGGTGGTCGTCCGATTCACCCTGATAGTAGAGAAAACCCCTTGCTCCGTAGGGAGCCACACGGCTGAGCATGGTCTTGTAAAGCCCTCCCGCCCTGAAAGGGGACTTAGGTCCGAGAGGCTCCGGATAACGGCTCTCTCCCGCATATGCCTGAGCCTCATCCCAGGTGCCGTTGGGATTTTTGGCGTAGAATTCGTTTATCTTTGGCTGCCACTGCTCCACATAGGCGTTGTATTCATCCAGCTCCCTGCAGTACTCCTCAAAGCTCTTGCCCTCCATGGCTCTGTCGAAGTCGTCGGTGTAGGCACGGAGGACATCATCCTCTCTCAGGAGCCGTTCATCCACCCATGCGGATGCGGAGGTGCCGCCCCAGTTGCAGCCTATGATACCCACGGGAACATCAAGCTCGGTGATGAGCCACTTTGCAAAGAAGCACGCCGCCGCAGACCAGCATTTTTCGCTTTCGCCGTCCGGCACTGCCCAGCCGCCGTTTCTCTCGTCTATGTAGAAAAACTCGTCCATATACGGGTTTTTCTTGGTGTAGTAGAAGCGTATGTCCAGCTCCTTCAGTGAAGCGAGCATGGAAGCGGCATCCGCATCGTTTTGCAGCTCGAACTCCATGTTGGACTGTCCGCCGGCTATCCATACCTCTCCTGCGGCGATGTTTGAAAAGGTGATGTGCTCCGTGCCGTCATCTATTTCCATTACAAGCTCCCTGCCGCTGCTTACGGGGGGGAGCGTAACGCTCCACTCGTTGTGTACGCACTCCGTCACCGCCTCGCTGCCGCCGAAGGAAACCCTGACACGCCTGCCGCTGTAGGTATGTCCCCACACCCTTACGGGCTTGTCACGCTGTATCACCATATTATCCGAAAAGACGGCTGCTGCCTTTAATGCTCCCATATTATCACCTTACCACATTCTGTCTGTTTCTTCTTTTCTGAGCTCTGCCGCTGCCATAATGTCGCAGACCGCCCCTGACACGGTCTTGTCCGGGATATGCCCTTCCGCACTTCCTCTGTAAACCTTCAGGAATTCATCCTCAAAGGCAAAGGACTTGTATGGAAAGAAGTGAAAATGATAGGTCTCGTCCTCTTCATCATCAAGCATCCCTCTGTTGGAAAGGTGCCTTTTTTTGCTCAGCAGCTCCATATGCTCCCTGTCGGCACCCAGAAAGCCCCCGATATCATCCATGATGAAAGAGCCTGTCTTATCACTGCCTGTCATGCGCAGGAGCCTGTCCCTTGCACTGAGGGCATCGGCACAATAAGCATCATACAGCGCCTTTTCATCAAAAAGCCTTGCCATGAGAGCCATATTCATGCTTTTTACACAGTCAAGATCGGGCGTGTAAATGCTCCTGTGCTCAAACAGGCTCATATATTGGTTCTGGAGCTGAAAAGCCTCGTAGATGCTGAGTATACCCTTTTCAAGCCCCTTTCTTGCAAGGATATATAGTTGCGAGCCCGGAGCATAGGCTGTTTTCATCAGGTGTGCCATGACGTGGAGATCGTAGCGTGTGAACTGACCCGACCGCAGCATATCTTCCAGTTTTTTCTGCGAATTGTGCATGGCATGGGTGATCTTTGTCCGTGGCAGCGGCATTTATTACTTCTCCCTGTTTATAAAGAGGGTCCCTGTTTTTTTGCCGTCAAAGAGGTCGTACAGGTTTTCGGGACGGCGGCCGTTGATTATAGCCATGTCAAAGCCGTTCTCAAAGGCTATTTCCGCTGCATTTATCTTGGTCTGCATACCTCCGGTGCCCACCTTCGTGCCCGCATCTCCGGCAAGGGAGCGTATCTCGTCGTTTATCTCCGTTATGACGGGGATGAGCTTTGCATTCTCATCCTTGCGGGGGTCGCCGTCAAAGAATCCGTCTATATCCGAAAGTATCACAAGAAGGTCAGCCTTTACCATGGAGGCGACTATGGCTGCAAGAGTATCGTTCTCTCCCACTTCAAGCTCCAGCTCGTCTATGGCGATAACATCGTTTTCGTTGACTATGGGGATTATCCTGTTCTCTATCAGCTTGAAGAAGGTGTTTTCCACATTGTTCTTGCGGGGCGATTCCAGCACATACTTTGTGAGCAGCACCTGCGCCACGTTTATATTGTACTCGCCGAACATCTTGTCATAGAAGTACATGAGCTCGCACTGACCCACTGCGGAGCACGCCTGCTTGGTTATGGTGTCCCTGGGACGCTCGGAGAGCCCCATTTTTGAAAGACCCATGGCAATGGCTCCGGAGGATACCAGCACCACCTCAAAGCCTTCGTTCTGAAGATCTGCCATTATCTTTATGAGCCTTTCCGTGCGGCGGATATTCAGCCTTCCCGTGCGGTGGTGTGTAAGTGTGGAGGAGCCGATCTTTATGACTATACGGCGTTTTTTCTTTATATCGTATTCCATTCCTATGCTCTTTTCCTATAAAATGACCCCGACCCAAGGGCCGGGGACAGATAACAAATGTTCCTTTTATCTCTTGGAGAACTGAGGAGCGCGTCTTGCGGCCTTCAAGCCGTACTTCTTTCTCTCCTTCATTCTCGGGTCTCTTGTGAGGAAGCCTGCCTTCTTGAGAAGAGGACGAAGCTCGGGATCGAACACGAGAAGTGCTCTGGAGATACCGTGACGGATAGCGCCTGCCTGACCGGTAACACCGCCGCCCTGAACGTTGGCAACTATGTCGAAGCGGTCGCCTGTTTCAGTGAGCACCAGGGGCTGACGAACGATGAGCTTAAGAGTATCAAGGCCGAAATAATCGTCCATATCTCTGCCGTTGATGGTTATCTTACCGGAACCGGGCATGATCCTTACTCTTGCAACGGAGCTCTTTCTTCTGCCTGTTCCTGCGTATGCCTGTATCTTGGACTCGTACATTGTCTTTTACCCTCCCTTATATCTCGTAAACTTCGGGCTTCTGAGCCTCATGCTTGTGCTCTGCACCTGCATAGACTCTCAGGCGGGTAAGAGATGCTCTGCCCACGGTGTTGTTGGGGAGCATACCGTTTACTGCATAGGTCATAGCCTTTTCGGGATGATCCTTCATGAGCTCGGAATACTTTACTTCCTTGAGACCGCCGATCCAGCCGGTGTGCCACTTGTAGGACTTCTGCTGGAGCTTCTTTCCTGTGAGCACTGCCTCTGCACAGTTGATGATTATTACATGATCGCCGCAATCCGCATGGGGAGCGAAAGTGGGCTTGTGCTTACCTCTGAGAAGAGTTGCAGCAGCAGCAGCAACACGACCCAGTGACTTGCCGGAGGCATCTATAACGTACCATTTACGCTCAATGTCAGCGGCCTTAGGCATATAAGTTGACATGGTCATTCTCCTTTATCTGTGATATTTCAAGCAACAAAAGCTATTATACAGGCTTTTTCGGGAGTTGTCAAGGTGGTTTTCGGGGGTGCAGACAAAAATATCCCCCGTATTCTTTCAAAAACTCCCGAAAACTCTTCGAAACGCTTGTAAACATCAGCAAAACCGCAGAAAATCTCACAAATTTTCTCCTGCGGGATCTGCGCCGTGTTGTGTAAAGTGCGGCGGTAAAGGGGATGGGGACACATTTCCGGTATATGTATCACTGCGGCACGGATCTATCCGCAGACCGTCTGGCACATACTTCAATAAAAAGGCCAAATATTGGAAAAAAATTATCGGGAAATTATTGAAAATCACAAAATAATATGTTATAATCATTAAAACGGGGCTTTTATACTGATTCTTCCTCGATGTATAGACGATCTCCAAGCCTCAAATCCCTTATATCCAAGCATTTGCGGCTTGTTTCTTGTCTATACATCGGTCAGA
>ODAI012863741.1_pt1 | contig 20188 bp, 23 predicted proteins | sample 1539321 | NCBI WGS metagenome assembly ODAI01 (sample SAMN02144231, study PRJEB22623) | gut metagenome | biome: sheep rumen | host: Ovis aries | place: New Zealand
CTTTCAATGCATGCACCATATGAAGTTACAAGTAAATTTGATATTTATGAGGCTTATAGAGCATACAAGGCTTTTTGGGAGAAAGATTAAAATGTAGCAAAAAAATATATATAAAGGATAGTTTTTTATGTTAATATATGATGTATTAAAACAATATGAAAATGAAAAAATCAAAATATTTGTTGATATGGATGGATGTATAGCAGATTATGAAGTAGGCTTTCCTAAAGATTATGATTTGAAACGTCCATTGGTCACAAATATATCAAAATTAGAAAAAATCAGTCAAATGCCTAATATACAATTATATATTTTATCTGTTACCAGAATGAATAAAGGGATAGAAGAAAAAAATAAATGGTTAGATCAATTTGCACCATTCTTTAAGAAGGAAAATCGAAATATATTATCAAGAGAGAAATATAGTTTTAAAAAAGATTCTCCGACTTTAAAATACGAATTTATAAAAAGCATAAAAAGAGATGACAGTAAAATTATAATAATAGATGATGATCCGGAAGTTTTAAAGAAAATTAGAAAAGGATTTGATGATGTTATTTTATTAAAAGATACAACATTAGTGGATTAAGAGATAATAAATATTTTAAACATAAACTTAATGAAAAGCGTGAATGTGTATTATACTACTACATTCACGTTTTATTTTGGTGAGTCAGGAGGGGTTCGAACCCCCGACCCCAGGCTTAGAAGGCCTGTGCTCTATCCAACTGAGCTACTGACCCAAATCAAATTAACATAGAATATAATAGCATAAAATTCTACCAAAGTCAAGTGAAAAAACAAATTTTGTGAATATTTTGTGAAATATATTTACTTTAGGCTTTTAAAATGATAATATAAAACCATAATAAAAAGGTTAGGAGGAATTACTGTGATTGAAGTAAAAAACGTCACTAAAAAGTACGGAAGCTTTGTAGCCGTAAATGATATTAGCTTTACTATTAATGATGGAGAAGTTGTTGGATTTCTTGGACCAAATGGAGCAGGAAAAAGTACAACAATGAATATGATTACAGGATATATTGAACAAACAAATGGACAAATTATAGTAAATGGATATGATACAATAAAAAAATCTAAAAAAGCAAAGCAACAAATAGGATACATGCCAGAAGGAGTTCCGCTTTACAATGACTTAACAGTAAAAGAATTTGTAACATATATGGCAGAATTACACAAGGTAGAAAGAAAGCAAAAAAAGGAAAAAGTTCAATCTATTTTAAAAGAAGTTGGACTAGATTCAATGCAAAATAAGCTTATAAAAAATCTATCTAGAGGACAAAAACAAAGAGTTAGTTTAGCAGGAACTATTGTATTCGATCCAAAAATATTGATATTAGATGAACCTACAGTAGGACTTGATCCAAAACAAATTACGGAAATAAGAAGTTTGATAAAAGAATTAGGTAAAAAGCATACAGTAATATTAAGTTCACATATTTTATCAGAAGTCAGCCAAATATGTGACAGGGTAATTATCATAAATAAAGGAAAAATAGTTGCTATAGATACACCAGAAAACCTTGAGAAAAAGGTATCTGATAATAATATACTTTATGTTACAGTAGAGGATCCAAATAATAAAGTAGAAAAAATTAAAATTGAGGCAATTACAGAAATTAAGTTGATAAAGACTAATGATGATGGAACAAAACAATATGAAATAAGAGCTAATGAAAATATTAATTTAAACAAAATAGTATTTAGTGAATTTGCTAAAGAAAACATAACTATTTTTGAAATGAAAAAACCTGAAGCAACTTTAGAAGATGCCTTTATGAAAATAATTAAAGAAGGAGATGATAAATAATGGGAGCAGTAATAAAAAAAGAACTAAAAAATTACTTCTTTTCACCAATTGGATATATTGTAATAGGAATTTTTTTAATAGCTTTTAGTGCATTTTTTTATATGACTACAATAGATAGATCAAGTGTAGATTTAACATATTTGTTTTATTATACTGCATTATATGGTTTAATGTTTATTACACCACTTTTAACAATGTGGACTTTTTCTGGAGAAAGAAAAGCAGGAACAGATCAACTTTTATTAACATCTCCAGTAGTAATGTTTGGAGTTGTAATAGCTAAATTTTTATCAGCAATGATACTTATTTTAATACCAGTTTTATGTACTTTTATGTATTTTGGAATACTTTGCTTTTTTGAAGTTCCAAATATACCAATATTTTTAACATCAATGTTAGGATTCGTACTATTATCATGTACATATATTTCTATGGGGGTATTAGCTTCAAGTATAACAGAATCACCAATTATTTCAGGAATACTTACTTTTGCTGCAGTTTTTGCTTTTACATGGATACCATATTTAGTAAAAAGTTTATCTAAACTATCTCTTATGGACCAGTTTATTAACTTTTTATATGGACAAATTGACATAGCTTCAGTTGTATTATTTGTTACAATATCAATCTGTTGTATGTTAATTACTATGATAATTATGCAAAGAAGAAAATGTATAAAATAGGAAGGAGAGAAGTGTTTTGAAAAAGAAAAAAGTAACTAATAAAGAACAAAATAAATTAATTAAACCAAAAGAAAAAATTGGAACAAAATTTTTAGAAACAATAAAAAAGAGATGGCTTATTAGTTCAACAAATACTATTTTACTAATTGCTATATTAATTGCTATTGTTATTTTAATAAATTCTTTTGTTCAATCTTTAGAGCTTACACCAATAGACTGTACCTCAAATAAACAATATACTATTACAGATGAAACAAAAAATAGAATTAAAGAAATAGATAAACAAGTTAATATATATATGGCTGGATATACCGAAGAAGATACAACATATACTCTTGTAAAACAATATAATAAAACTTGTAAAAATATAAATGTAGAAATAATAGATCTTACAGAAAGAACGGATTTAGCTGATAAATATCAACTCCAAAATGATTATTCAGCAATTGTAATTGAAAGTGCAGATAAATCAAAAACATTAATGTCAAGTGATTTATCAACATATGATAGTAATTATAATACAGTTGATGTAACAGAAGAAAAAGTTACTTCAGCAATACTAAATGTAACAAGTGATAAAATAGCAAAAGTATATTTTTTAACTGGATTTTCAGAATATAGTTTAGATTATTCAGGAGGAATGTACTACTTTTCTAAATATTTAGATGATGAAGTATTAGAATATGAAACTTTGGACATTTTAGTAAAAAAAGAAATTCCAGCAGATTGTAATACATTAGTTATTACCACTCCTACAAAGGATTTTGATGACTATACAACAAATCAAATTGAAAATTATATAAACAATGGTGGTAATATATTATGGCTAAATTCTTCTTATGGAAAACAAGTATCTTTAACAAATGTAAATAAAATATTAGCATTATATGGAATTAATCCATTTGATGTTGGATATGTATACGAGACAGATGCAAATAGAGTGGTTCTTGGCTATTCAAGTTGTATATTAGAAGATTTAGGAAATACAAAAATTGATAAGAACTTAAATAAGGTTATTTTACTTAATGCAACAAAAATAAATACAAATACAGAGAAAATGGAAGAATTAGGTATAGAAGAACAAAAAATTATTTCTACAGCCGATACAACATACTTTAGAAAAAATATATCAAATACTTCAAATTCAACAGATGGGGATGAACAAGGTGGATTTACCGTTGGAGGAATATATACAAAAACTATTTCATCAAAATCAGAAAATGAGGAAAATTCTAAAATTGCATCAAATCTTGTGATTTTTGGTGATAATAACTTTATATCAGATATTCAAGTTGCAAGCAATGCTTATCCTATGATTTTACTACCTTACGATAATAAAGATTTAGCATTAAATGCAATTGCATATTTAACAGATAATGATGAAGGAATAACAATTAGAAAAGATTATAATAATGTTAGTAGTTTTACTGCAACAGATGCACAAAAAAGTTTAATTATGAAAGTTGTGTTTGCTGTTCCAATATTAATAATTATTATAGGAATTATAGTTTGGCAAGTTAGAAGAAGAAAAAAATAAAATATAAATAAAAGTCGCTATTATAGAATATATTAAATAGGGGCTTTTTTTATGGTTGTTTTTACAATTATTGGAGCATTAATAGGAGCTGGATTTGCTTCTCGGGCAAGAAATTTATTTGTTTTTTTATAGATATGGAATAAAGGGGATATATGGACTTTTTTTATGCAATATTTTAATTGGTATAATTATTTATAAAACATTAAATATTATTTATAAAAAAGATATAAGAACATATAAAGAGTTCTTAGATTTTATTATTCCTGAATTTGGAAGAACAAAGTATTTTGATTTAAATAATATAACAAATAATATTATAAATATGTTTTTATTAATAACCTTTTTTATAATGATTTCAGGATTTGGGGCATATTTTAGTCAAGAATATCGGGATAAATAAAATTATAGGTTCGGTAATATTGGCACTTATTTGTTTTTTTGTGTTTTTAGGAAATATAAAAAATATAACTAGAATAAATAGTGTAATTATTCCTATTTTAATTATTTTTATACTATATATTGGAATACAAAATATAAAATTTGTAAATATAAATCTTATTAAAAATACGTTAATTAAAAGTGAAGGGATATCTTGGATAACTCAAGCGGTATTATATGCCAGCTATAATATGATTCTAGTAATACCAGTTTTAATAAATTTAAAAGATTTTATAAAAAATAGAAAACAAATAGCTATTGTTTCGATAATATCATCTAGTATAATTTTTATGTTATCACTAATTATTTTTTTATTATTAACGAATATAAATATTGATATTTCAAGTATAGAAATGCCTGTAGTTTATGTTATAAAAAATAAATTTTCAAATATAAGTATTATATATGGTTTTATAATTTTAATTGCAATTTTTACAACAGCAGTTTCAATAGGTGTAAGCTTTTTGAACAATGTATGCAGAAATAAAAAAGAATATAACAAAATGGCTCTTTTTATGTGTATTATAAGTGTAATCATTTCAAAAATTGGATTCTCAAATTTAGTAAAAGTATTATTTCCAATGTTTGGATATATGGGGATTTTGCAAATTTTATTAATTTTAGTATATAAAAAGTAAATAATATATTTACTTTTTTTACAAATTAAGGCTTTACATATTAATAAAACATTTGACTTGCTATTTAATTTATGATTTGATAAAATAATGTCAAATGAAAGGAATGTGAATAAAGTTGAAAAATAGATTAATGGATTTCTATATCGAAAGAGAAATTATAATAAAAAAAATAGCTAAAATTAGTATTGTTGTAATAGCTATCATAGCTATAATTTCACTAATTATTGTATATATAAAAGAACAAAATTTTAGAAGATGGGTAGATATAAATATTTTAAGAAAAGATATTAAAACTTCTGATGTAGCAAGTATTGATTTATCAACAAACAAAAATAATCAAATATATTGCTATGGAAAAAACATATGTATATTAAATGATAAAAATTTAAAAATATACAATTCGTCAGGTCAAGAAACAACAAACATTTCAATAGAAGTAAATACAGCACTTTTTGATTCTAATGGTAAATATTTAGCAATAGCTGAAAAAAATGGAAAAAATATATGCACAGTATTTGATAAAACTTTTTTATGGAAACAACAAGTTGATGGGGAAATTCTCCAAATTTCAATAAATCAAAATGGATATGTAGCTGTTGTTACAACTGATACAACATATAAATCTATAATAACTTTATATGATCAAAATGGAAAAAGTGTATTAAAAAATTATTTATCTTCTTCAAGGGTAATAGATGTTTCAATTTCAAATGATAATAAGTATGTAGCATTTGCAGAATTAGATACATCTAGTGCAGCAATTCAATCAAATATAAAAGTCATATCTGTAGATGAAGCACTAAAAAAGCCAGAAGACGCTATTATTTATACATATAATGCTGAAAGTTCAAAAATGATAGTAAATATAAATTACCAAGACAAAGGTGTTTTAGCATGCGTTTTTGATAATTCTGTAGAAATCATTAACCAAAAAAATCATGAAAAAAAGTTTGATATAGAAAAAAATTATACTTTTGTTTCATGTGACTTAAATAGCCATATAGCATTTATTAAGGAAGAAAGTACAGGCATATTTAATTCTAAATCTACTGTAAACATATTAAATACTTTAAATAATCAACAAAATGTATATAACATAGATGAAGTTATAAAAGAAATGTATGCATATAAAGATGTTATTGGCATTAATGCTGGGGCAGAAATATATTTTGTAAATACAAATGGAATGTTAATAAAAAAGTATAATTCAAAACAAGAAATTACTACTGTTATGATGTCAGATGATTTAGCAATTATTATTTATAAAGATAAAATTGAAATAATAGATTTATAGGAGATCTTTATTATGGGAATAATTGTAGATTTAATATTAATAGCTATTATTTTATTAAATGTTTTATTAGGTTATAAAAAAGGTTTAATAAAAGTTGCTTTTAGTATTTTTGCATTTTTAATAGCATTAATTACAACATTAGTTTTTGTGAAGCCAGTATCATATCTAATTATAGAAAATACGCAAATAGATGAAAATATAAAAATGATTATTATAAAAAATAATACATATAATAATGAGAATAAAATAAGTGAAGACAATGAAAATAGTGAAATAGATGATAAAAATACAGAAGATAAGGATACATTTATCCAAAAATATATATATGGAATGATTAAAGAAAAAACCTACGAAGCAAAAAATAAAGCAGTTGAATCTTTTGCTGATTCTATTGCAATAAAATCGGTTGAAATTTTAACATCAATTGCTTTATTTATAATAATAAGAATTATTATTATTTTTCTAGGATTTCTATCAGATACAATTTCTCAAATTCCAGTAATTAAGCAATTTAATGAGGTTGGTGGAATAGTATATGGGTTACTAAAAGCTGTAATAATAATATATGTTATACTTACAATTATATTTATTGTTAACTCTATTAAAGGTGGAGGAGTTGTTGGAGATGTAATAGAAAATTCTTACATAACGAAATTTTTGTACAATAATAATATAATTATTAACTATTGCTTTTTAGGTAAAAGTTTGTTATAATATGACCTATAGTTTTAATTTAAAGAAAGAAGTTATAATCAAATGAGTAAAAAAGCAAAGAAAAAGAGACATATATTTTTAAAAACACTATTATTTATACTAACATTTATGGCATTATTTATAGGTGGCTTTGTAGGATATAGCACATACAAAAATGGTTGGGGAGTTAAAGGCATTATTCAAACTGCAATGGGACAAGATGCAAAAAAATTAGAAAATTTGGATCCTTTTACTGTTTTAATTATGGGAGTTAGTGAGGACATATCGGTTAAATTGACAGATACGATTATGGTTGCATCATATAATCCAAAAACTCAAAAAGCTACTCTATTATCTATCCCAAGAGATACATTTGTCGGAGCAAATAAAAGTAAAGCAACTTCATATGATAAAATAAATGCATTATATCAAACTAAAACAAAAGAAAAAGATACTAGTCCTGAAAAAACATTAGCAGCTGTAAACAAAATTACAGGATTAAACATAACATATTATGTTGTAGTAAGTAACAATGCTTTAGTACAATTGGTAGATGCTATAGGAGGAGTAGAGTATGATGTACCAATAGATATGGATTATGATGATAGTTCACAGGATCTATATATTCATTTAGAAAAAGGTTATCAAAAATTAAATGGAGAACAAGCAGAGTGGCTTGTTAGGTTTAGACATAACAATAATGGTTCATCTTATCCTTCTTCATATGGAAATAATGACATAGGAAGAATGAAAACTCAAAGGGAATTTTTAAAAGTTGTTGCTAAACAATTAATTCAATTAAAAAATGTTACAAAACTAGGAACTTTTATAGACATATTTAAAGAAAATGTTCAAACCAATATATCGAATTGGACATTAATGAAAGACTATATACCATATATGCTTGATTTTGACACAGAAAATATACAAACTGAAACTTTACCAGGAAATCCGTCATCTTTCGGACCTTACAATTTATCATATTTTGTATATAACGAAAAACAAACTAAAGAATTAATCGATAGGTTATTTGCAGAACAAAATCAAGTGGAAGAAGAAATGGCAGATGAAAATTTAGAAACAGAAAATGTTGCAAAAACAAGACAAATTCAAGAAAATACAACTGAATCAACTAATTCTAAAATAAAGCTAGAGCTACTTAATGGATGTGGAGATTCTACATTATTTTCAAAAGCAAAAAAAGCGCTTGAAAACGAGGGGTATACTATTTCTAAAACTGGAAATACCAATTCTGCAAGTAAAACCATAATAATGAATAAAACATCATTATCAAACAATATAATATCTAATTTAAAAGATATACTTGGAGTGGGAAATATTTCTAGCAGTAATTCTAGTGCTAACAAAGTTGATGCCACAATAATTATAGGAAAAGATTATAAATAAAATAAATAAGCAGGAATGTGAACATTATAGATTAACCAATCACATTCCTACTTCTAATAATTTTTAATTTTAATATGAGGATTTGTTAAATTCATTAATAATTTGATTTATATTTTGAAGTTTTCTTTTTTTTCTTTTTGATTTTAATACTTATAAATATTAAAAGTAAAGCGATTACAACAACTATTATAGAAATTTTTAATAATGTTAAATCTTGTTTTACTTCTGTTTGAGCAAGTATATTTTGTTTATACTCTACACCATTAATATTATATGTAACTGTGCCAAGTTTTTCATTTGCTTCAATTGGAGCTGAAATATCATTATAAAGAGTAATGGTAGGGGTTGGAATTGCATCATTTAAATCTACTAAAGCAGTTATATCATCTTCTAAAATTAAATTTAAATTTTTAGTCTCTTTGGTAGCTTTTGGAATTTCAATACTTTGAATTACATCGTTTTTATTTATTATATTCTTTCGTGCAAAATTGTTATATGTGTAATTGCATAAATTTTTTGAATCTATAAATCGAGAAGCATCTGAATTTCCAATGTTTCCAGCACCTAATACCACACAAATTACTTCTATATTATCTTTACTAAAGCAAGAAACCAAGCAGTTTCCAGCTTCTTTTGTATATCCGGTTTTTATTCCAATACAATTCTCTGTATAATATTTTGAACTAGAATTAAGTAATAAATTTGTATTTGAATAAACTCTTTTTAAAGTTTTATTTGTAGGTTCAATTGTACATTTTGGCATTGCAACAATATTTCTAAAAGTATCATTTTTCATACAGTATTTAGCAATTAAGCATAAATCATATGCTGTAGTATAGTGATTGTTACTATGTATGCCACTTGGATTCAAAAAGTTTGAATTTTTACAGCCTATTTCTTTAGCTTTTTCATTCATAAGATCTGCAAAAGCATCTATAGAGCCAGAACAATGTTCAGCTAAAATATAACCTGCTTCATTTGCGGAATGTACTAAAAAAACAGTTAGTAAATCTTTAACAGTCATTTGTTCACCTTCAGTTATATATGCTGAAGAATATCCAGAAGGAACTTGAGAGATAGCAGAACTTGTTGCTGTTATTACATCATTTAAATTACACTTTTCTAGTGCAATTATAGCTGTAAGTATTTTAGTAGTACTTGCAGGATACATTTTTTTTTCAATATTTTTTTGGTAAAGGATTTGCTCTGATTGAGTATCCATTATAATAGCAGCTTCTGAATATAAATTTACATTTGCTTTAGATCCATATACACAAAATGAAGAATTTAATATTATAAAAATTATTAAATTAAAAACTAGTATTTTTTTGTTTTTCATATTTATATCATTCCTTTCGTAAATTATAAGTCGGTTTGAAAAAAGCATTTTACCAAAAAATATAATTCATTTTTCAAACATAATATTTTCCATAAAATACATTAATTAAAATTTTTGATTATATACAATATACAATAAAGAAAAAAATATTTCAATAAAGGAGGATAATTTATGCTAGATAATTTAACTTCAAAACAAAAGAAAATAGTATTAATCATTATAATAATTGTAGTTACAGGTATTATAATTTATATTTATAATAGTAATAAAGTAGATAATTCGGAACTTAGCGAAGACATGTTAGTTGTAAGTAATTCGACAAATAATACAATAGAAAATATTACAGATGAAAAAGATATGATAATTATTCATATTACAGGAGCAGTTAAAACACCTGGAATTGTTAAACTTGATGAAGGCTCAAGAATAGAAGACGCAATAAATAAAGCAGGAGGATTAACAGAAGATGCAGATATTTCAAAAGTAAATTTAGCATATATTTTAGAAGATGGAGTAAAAATAAAAATTCCAAGTAATACTGATGTTGGAGATTTACAAGATGAAAATATTTTAAGCAGTGATAGTGGAGAAGGCATTATTGATGAAAACAAAGATAGCTCGCAAAGTTCATCTCTAAACATAAATAAAGCAACAGAGCAGGATTTGCAAAATCTACCGGGAATTGGACCATCACTTGCCTCTAAAATAATTGCTTATAGAGATGAAAATGGAAAATTTTCTACAATAGAAGATGTAAAAAATGTGAATGGAATTGGTGATAATAAATTTGAGAATATAAAAGATTATATATGTGTAAAATAATAAAAACTCGAGCTTAGAAAAAGTTCGAGTTTTTTGTCATTGGTGCGCCTGGAGGGATTCGAACCCCCGATCTCAAAGTTCGTAGCCTTGCATTCTATCCAGCTAAACTACAGGCGCAAATTAAATACTAATATATTATACTTTGATTTTTAGAATTTTGCAAGAGATATAGCCATTTTTGTTTGACTTTTTTTCAATATGTTGCTATAATATGCAAAGAAAATGTTCTCATAGCTCAGCAGGATAGAGCAATCGCCTCCTAAGCGACCGATGGTGGTTCGAGTCCGCCTGGGAACACCAATTATAATATATACAATAATAAAAACCTCTATAATAAAAGTAAATAATCTTTTATTAGGAGGTTTTTATCTATGAGAAAAGAAAAGTATGGAAACGAATTTATAATGATTTCATTGGTATAAAAATTATTATAAAAAATTTTAAAAATATAATATGTTATTAAATTTGTACCAAAAGTATTAAAAAATAAATGCTTTTAATACAAAAATGATAAGAAAATTTTGAAAAAATACTTGAATTTATGATAAAAATATATTATAATGTTATTAAAGTTGTAATAAAAGTATCATAAAAATGATACTTTTATTACAAAAACGATAACAAGGAATGAGAAAAATGAAAAATTATGAAAGAATATTGGAGTTAAAAGTCTTTAATTTACAAGATGTATATGAGCTAACTGGAAATATAAATACAGCAAAAAGTTTAATAAGAAATTTATTATTGTTTAATTATATAAAGAGAATAAAGCACAATTTATATGCTGTATGTAATATAGAATTTAAAAGTGTTATAGCAGACCAATATATGATAGCCTCAAAAATAAAAGCTGATTCGTACATATCATATCATTCGGCATTTGACTATTATGGAGTAAAAAATCAAATGTTTTATGTAGTATATGTTTCAAGTAAGAAAAGATTTGAAAATTTTGAATTTGAAGGTTATGATTATATGTTTGTTAATAGCAGATATAATTTTGGAATAATACAAAGAGGAAAAGTAAGAGTTACAGATAAAGAGAGAACGGTGATAGATTGTATAGATAAAACAGAACTTGCGGGTGGAGATGAAGAATTATTACTATGTTTAGAATTAATGGGAAAATTAGATGGAGAGAAAATATTAGAATATTTAAAACATTATGATTCTCAAAAGCTATATGCCAAAGTAGGTTTTATGCTTGAACTTTTAAATGATGGTTTTGGGATAGATGAAAAAGTAATAGAAGAATGTAGAAATAATATAAATGAAAGAACTTATTATTTTGATAATGAAACTAAGAAAAATAAAAACAAATATGTTAGTAAATGGAATTTAGTAGTTCCTGAAATATTTTTAACTAGGGGGAGGACTTTGCATTGGTAGAAAACTATAAAAAATATATAGAAGAAATTTCAAATAGAACAGGATTTATAAAATCAACATTAGAAAAAGTAGAAAGATTATTAAATATTTTAGAATGGATAAATAATCACGAAGAATTAAGCAAGTTATTAGCATTGAAAGGTGGTACAGCAATAAACACGGCAGTTTTTAATTTTCCAAGACTATCAGTTGATATTGATTTAGATTTAAACAAAAATTTAAGCAAAGAAGAGATGCTAAAAGAAAGAGAAAACATACATAATTTATTAGTTAGTTATTTAAGTGCTAAGAACTATAAAATCAACATGGATAAATCAAAAAATGTATATGCATTAGATTCAATTGTTGCAGAATATGAAGATATAAAAGGAAATACTGATAATATAAAAATTGAAATAAATTACATGAATAGGGTACATATTTTAGAAACTAAAAATATTAAAGTAAATACAGATATATTTACGGACAAGCATCTAACAATAAATTGTATTCATCCAATAGAAATATATGCAGCAAAATCATGTGCTTTATTAAGTAGAACTACAGCAAGAGATTTATATGATGTTTATACATTAAGTAAATATAATTTATTTGATGATGATGAGAAATTGTTATTGAAGCAATGCTTTATGTTAGAATATATTGCAGTTAATAATTATAACCTTGAAGACATGGATATTGAAAGAATAGAAAAATTAGAAAGACAAGATATAAAAACAAAGCTATTACCAACATTAAAAGACAGAAATCCTAAAAAAAGTAATGTAGATGAAATGAAACAAGCTGTTAGAGAATATTTAAGAGACATTTTGGTAGTTGATGATAATATAAAAGAATTTTATCAAAAATTCCAAAAAGGAATTTATGAGCCAGAGTTATTATTTGAAGATAAGAAAATAATAGAAAGAATAAAAGAACATCCAATGATAATGTGGAAATTAAATGACAAATAAAAGGAATGATAGTATGAAAAATAAAAAGACAATTATATTTATTTTATTGGTTATAGCAAAAAGTAATCTATGGGATAGGAATAAGTACTATGAATATATAATGAAAGAATTTACAGAAATAAAAGATGATGAAACCATTCCTATAGATAGAGAAGATATATATTAATAGATAGAGAAGATATATTATTATAATGGAAATAATGCTCATGCAATATTTGATTTAAAAAATGCAAAATTGTATTATTATATAAATAGAGTATTTAATAATCATACAGATCATCATAAGGATTTGAATTTAGATACTAGAAATTATATTAGTAGAGAAATATATGATGTAAGAGGTGGACCACAAGGAGATGGAACAGACTATTATGTATATAAATTTTCAGAAGAAAAAGGAAAAGAAATAATAGAAACATTAGAACAAAGTTCGGCTTGGAGTAAAAATAAATTAGATAATGATAAACTAGATGATTTTGAATACAATAAGGAAGTACTTTCAATAGAAAATGGATATTATCATTATAAATTAGTTTGTAGAACCAGTGATGAAAATAAAAAGAAAAATGTTACTAAAGAAAATGCAACAGGACATGAAATAGGTGTTTATGATGTAGACAAAAATATTTTATACTATTATTGGGAAAGCATATAGTTTAAAAATTTTATTGAAAAATAATAAGTTTTATGCTAGTATATATACAGACATTTATTAAACGAAACATAATTATAAAAGAATGAAATAATAAATTGGTGTCACAGAGAACTACGGACTAGGATAGAAATTATGGATAGTGAGTCGCGAAAATGTCGCGAATTTTCTAAAACAGTATTTAAAATTATTAAAGTTTTCAAATTAATTTTGAAAAAATAATTTTAAAAAACATTGCGATTTTTAAGATTTCAAAAGGCTTTTAAAAAATTCAAACAGCATTTGAAATTGCAACCGAGTTTCTCCTAAGCGACCGATGGTGGTTTGAGTCCGCCTGGGAACACCATCTTTTATAATAAACATAATAAAAAATGGTATAAAAAAACATTTTTTTAAAATAATATTATAGAGGATGGAAAAATGTTAAATAAACAAGAAATAAAAAAATTTATATTTGAAATATTAGAAACCATATTAGGCGCATTTATTATGTCTGCCTCGGTTTCTCTTTTTTTACTTCCAAATGAATTATCTTCAGGCGGATTTTCTGGTATAGCCACAATACTATATTATATATTTAAATTACCAGTTGGAACTACAATAATTGTTCTTAATATTCCATTATTTATATTAGCAACATTCAAAATTGGAAAAAAGTTTTTAGCTAAATCTTTAGTAGGGACACTTAGTCTTTCTATTCTTATAGATTTTCTGAATAAGTTTCAGCCTCTAACACATGACAAAATATTAGCATGTGTGTATGGTGGAATTTTAACCGGATTAGGGACAGCGCTTATTTTACGTGCGCATTCTTCAACAGGAGGATCAGATTTAACAGGAAATATTATAAAAGAATATAAACCTATGGCTAGAACAGGAAATTTAATAACAATTATAGATGGTATTGTAGTATTCTTAAATGTGATTTTTTTGAAAAAGATTGAAATAGGCTTATATTCTGCAATTACAATTTATCTTATGGGTAAAATAATTGATATAATTTTTGAGGGAATATATTTTACTAAATTAGTTTTTATAATAAGTGATAAAAGTGATAAAATTTCTGAGATTATTAGAAAAGAGGTAAAAAGAGGAGTTACTGGAATATATGGAAAAGGAATGCAAGCAAATAAAGAAAAATTAGTTTTAATGTGTGCTATAGGAAGAAGAGAGCTAGCAGAATTAAAAAGTAAAATTAAGGAAATAGATTCGAATGCATTTTTAATTATAACAAATTCAAGAGAAGTATTAGGAACAGGATTTAAAGAATAGAAGTAGGAACTAAGAAGTATGACCTCTGACCTCATATCGGTATTTAATTGTAATACCATAAATATTAATTTTCTTTAATTAAAAAATTGACAACAAGCTACTTTTATAGTAGAATAATCTTGAAAAATTAGATTTTATAGGAGGCAATATGAGTAAAGGTAAAAGATATAGTGAAGAAGGAAAACTAAATCTGAAAAAAGTTTTTGCTGTGATTATAGCAATAATAGTAGTGGTTATAGTAGCAATTATGATGAAAAAGTTATTAACAAAAGCAAAAAACACAAAACCAGTAGAAGCAATGAGTTATTATGCTTTATATCAAGATGAAAAGTGGGGGATAATAGGCTCAAATAGCAAAATTATTATAAACCCAATGTATCAAGAAATTCCAATAGTAATTGACAAGAATAAAGATGTATTTTTGTTTACTTATGATATAAATGAAGAAGAAGGTACATATAAAACAAAGGTTGTAAATAAAAACAATGAGGAAATATGGACAAATTATGATAAGGTAGAAGCATTAGAAAACTATGATAATGCAGAAAACGTATGGTATGAAAAAAATGTTCTAAAGGTAGAAAAAGATGGTAAATGGGGATTGATTAATTTAGAAGGAAAAGAAATTTCTGAAATTATATATGATGATATAAAAACTTTAAAAGGAATAGAGAATAGCATTATTGTAGAAAAAGATAAAAAATGCGGACTTATTAATTGTAAAGGTGTAAAAATTTTAGATACAATTTATTCTGAAATATTGAATTTTGGAGATAATTACATTAATGGATATATTACAAAGAATGAAGAAGGAAAATATGGAATTGTAAATATTTCAGGAGAACAAATTCTTGAAAATGATTATGAGGAAATAAACAACATTTATAATGATAAATATTTTGTGATTGTAGAAAATGGAAAACAACAATTAATAAATAAAGATAAAGAAAAAATTCTAACAGAAAATTTTGACGAAATAAAACAAATAATATCATCAGGTGTTGTATATATAAAAGATGGAAAATACGGAGTTATGAACTTTGAAGGAAATACTATAATAGAACCAACTTATGATATATTAAATGAAATAAATACAGGTGTATTTTTAGCACAGCAAGATGGTAAAGCAGGATTAATTGATAAAGAAAAAAACGAAAGAGTAGCATTCAATTTTAAAAACATTTATTACAATAAAAAAGCAGGAATTTATATAGCTGAAAATAATGACTTAACACAAACAATTATCGATTCAAATTTTGAAACAAAAATAGTTGGAATACTATCAGAACTTAATATAGATAATGGATATATGAAAGTAAAAATTGATGACGGATACAAATACTATAATTTTAGATTTGAAGAAAAAAATATTAAAGATATATATACAAATAATAAAATATTTGTTAGCAAAAAAGATGGAAAATACGGATTTGTAGACAGTAAAGATTCTACAATTGTAGATTATATATATGATGATGCTACAGAATTAAATAATTATGGATATGCAGCTATAAAAAAAGATGGCTTATGGGGAGCAATAGATAAAGATGGAAATATTGTCATAGAGCCAACATATAATTTAGATGAAAACTTAAAGATAGATTTCATTGGAAAGTGGCATCTTGGTATGGACTTAAATATGAACTATTATTGTGATAAATAATATTATATAAAAACTAAAGTTAAAAGGAGAAAAAAATGAACCTAAAGACAAGATATCAATATACATATTTTATAAATAATTTTGTTATTAAAGAAAGCAAATATTCAAAATATATTTTAAAATTACTTAAAGATAAAAGATTCAAATTAAAAATATTTGATAAAAATAAGGATTTAGAAATATATACATATTTTTTGCCTAAAATAAGAGAGTTTCTTTTCAGCACATTCGAATTATCTGAAAAACAAAAACAAGTCAAGTTCAAAGAGTTACCTTTAGAAACTGAAGCTGCTATTTTAGCAAAGTATCCTTGTATTACATTTGAGTATAATTTGTCACAGGATATTAAAGGAAAAACCATTGATGAAAATAGTATTTTTTTTAAAATTCAAAAAATAGGCATTGTATTATTTAATACGGGAATCTGTTTTTTATATTTAAAAACCAATATTGAGGATAGTGTAGAATTTAGCAATGTATTAAATTTTAATTACAAATTTAGAGATATTAACCAAGAAGGAAATAATTTGAACAATTATCAAAATATAAAAGTACAAGAAGATTATTTTGAAAATGTTGTAGCTATAAAAGATTTTATATATAACATAACAGGCTCTAACATTGATGCATTAAAATATAATATTGATATAGAAAGATTTTATACATATTCATATACATGTATTAAACAGGATAATTGGAATATGAATAATTCTTTTGAAAATATAAAAAATGAATTTTTTAAATATGTTAATATTTTACCTTTTGATAACAGCGGAAATTCAACAATTTCAGCAAATTCTAAAGTTGTTGCAAATTCTAAATATTCTAAAATTGGAATTTCAAAATTAGGAATTAATTTACTAAGTTCAGAATGTGACATAAATAATTATACAGTATTACCTTCAGAATTCGAAAATCAGTATTTTTATACATATATACTTGCTTTATATTTAAAAGTATATTTAAAAAAGCTAAACTATGAATTCAAAGAGGGAAAAGGATTAGGAAAAACAAGAAAATCATTTGTTGATTTTACTAAAAAGGTTTGGATACAAGAAATAACTTCTGAAGACATGGGAAGTCTTTATTATAATTATATTAAAGAAGCCCTAGAAATCGAAAAAGTATATAATGAAGTAAAAAACAAATATAATATTTTATATAGTGAATTAAAAATTGAAAAAAGCGAAAAAACAACTAAAATTATAATATTTATTTTAATAGCTACTTTGGTGTTTAATATAATTAATTTTGTATTATATTTTAAATGATTAACAGTATAATGCGCTTACATAAAATGAGGTGTAGATATGAGGTTCGAGCTTCGCTTTTAATAATATATTTGCAAGATATTTAAAGAATCATAATAAAAATTGTAGGAGTTTTATGAAAGTTAAGTGTGGTGTTGATATAATTGAAATATCAAGAATAAAAGAAAGCATAGAGAATATTGGAGAGAGCTTTTTAAATAGAGTATATACTAAAAAAGAAATTGAATATTGCGAAAGTAGAGGAAAATCTAAATATGAGCATTATGCTGCAAGATTCGCAGTAAAGGAGGCCGTATTTAAAGCTTTATCCGAAATGGTCGAAGACAAGTATTCGATTACTTGGAAGGATATTGAAACTATAAATGACGAGCAAGGAAGACCGAAAGCAGATGTTTTATTTATAAAAGATGGTAAAATAGAAAATATAGATATTAGTATTTCACATTGCAAAGAATATGCTATAGCAAATGTAGTTGTATTGTTGAAGAATTAATAATGAATGATGAATAAATAGGGAAGAACAAGGAGAAAGAATGGAATTTTTTGACAGTCATATGCATATAGATGATGAACAATTTGACAAAGATAGAGAAGAAATAATAAATAAAATTTATAATTCAGGTGTTACAAAAGCTATAGATTTAGGTTGTGACATTAAATCATCAAAAAAAGTATTAGATATTGTAAATAAAACAGATTTTATTTATGCAGCAGTTGGACTTCATCCAGAAGAAATTCCACTTTCAGAAGATGAATTGTGGAAAACTATTGATGAAATAAAGCAATTAGCACTCAAAAATAAAAAAGTTGTTGCAATTGGAGAAATAGGATTAGATTATTATTGGAGAAAAGATAATAAAGAATTGCAAAGAAAGGCATTTAAGGCTCAAATTGATCTTGCAAATGAATTAAATTTGCCTATTTCAATTCATACAAGAGATGCAATTGATAACATGATACAAATTATAATGAATAATTCTGTAAAGAAATCAGGAGTTCTTCATTGTTGTCCGTTTAATCCAGAACTTGTTAAACATGGTTTAGAAGCGGGATTATATATTGGGTTTGGTGGAACTTGTACTTTTAAGAATTCTAAAAACGCCAGTAAAATATTAGAGATGGTTCCATTAGATAGAATTTTAATAGAAACAGATTCTCCATACTTAGCACCAGAGCCAGTTAGAGGAACAAGAAATGATTCAAGTAATCTGGTTTATATAGTAAATAAAATAGCAGAAGTTAAAAATATGTCAGCTGAAGAAATTGCAAATATCACATATAATAATGCAGAAAATCTATTTTTTAATCAGTAAAGGAGGTACACTATGTCGGATAAAATTTATACAATTGATGAAATAAAAAATATAATAAAAGAGGATTTAAAAAAAGCAAAAGTGAAAAAAGCAATATTATTTGGCTCATATGCCAAAAAAAATCCAACTCCTAAAAGTGATATTGACTTAGTAATTGATAGTGATGGAAAACTGCTAAATATTTATTTTTATGGATTATTAGAAGATTTAGTGCAAAAACTACAAAAAAAGGTGGATTTAATTGAAATTTCTGAAATACATAAAAATAGCAGAATATACAACGATATACAAAAGGAGGGAATAATTATTTATGAACAGTAGAGATAGAATAATAATTCAAAAAATAATTGGATATATTGATGATGTGGAAAAATATGTTGAAGGTATTGAGGCTAGAGATTTTCTAGATGATAAAAAAACAATTACTGCTTGTGCATTTACAGTTTCTCAAATAGGTGAATTAGTTAAAGAAGTTACTGATGAAACTATAGAAAAATATTCAAATATTCCTTGGAATAGTATAAAAGGTATGAGAAATAGAATTGTACATGATTATGAAAATGTTGATTTGTCTGTGCTTTGGGGAACAATAAAAGAAAGTTTGCCAGAGTTAAAAAATGAATTAAAAGATATTATTTTAAAAGAAAAAGATATTTTATTTTAGTAGGAGCAATACATTATGTTAGAGGTTAAAAGAGATGATTTTGATGAAAGTTTAGAAGATATTATGGAATCAATTAACGGAATTCTTAATAATACTGGAAAAGGATATGAAACAAAAGAAAATAATAATGATGAGAATGATAATAAGAAAGGGGAATAAATATGTTAAAAGAACAATTAATGCAAGATTTAAAAGATGCTATGAAGGAAAAAGACACAGTAAAGAAAGATACTGTTCAAATGGTAAGAGCAGCAATACTTCAAATTGAAAAGGACAAAGGAATAGAAGTTGATGATGCAAAAATAATAGAGATTATTGCAAAAGAAGTA
>ODAI013385271.1_pt1 | contig 20188 bp, 16 predicted proteins | sample 1539321 | NCBI WGS metagenome assembly ODAI01 (sample SAMN02144231, study PRJEB22623) | gut metagenome | biome: sheep rumen | host: Ovis aries | place: New Zealand
CAGACTGACCGCTTCAATGCTCTTGTTGCGAAGGTCCGTGAGAGCTGCAAGGCAGAATTCAAGGACACTTACAGCATAACTCCGAGATCGCTTGACATGGCAGCGGTGGAACTGATAAAGTCAGGCATACTCACTGACGCGGAGCTTCTTGATCTGGCTCAGACTGAGTACGTCAATAATGCAACAATGCTGAGATACATCGGAAACACTCTCCAGAAGTCAGAGGATAAGGCAATGCAGCAGAAGGGCGCGGCTTTAATGGCAAGAAGCCAGAACAACCTACACCTTGAATTATTTGATGAGCTTGTAAGGATCTGCAATTCTTGCCTGCGTCCTGAACATTACGATGCAGGCGGCAGACTGATTGACATTGAAAGAGCTTATGAACTCAGTAACAACATGGAAGCCGAACTCTACAACAACGCATATACAGAAATCAAGAATAAGGCTTTACAGTACAGCGCAGAGCTTTCAGATTGACGTATACGGCGCTTTAAAGACTATGACAGTATAATTATACTGTGGCAGTGAGGGCGTGCACAAACGCCCTTGAAGCCGCACAGGAGTGAGGGACGGAAATATGAATAAGTGGGTGCTATGCCGTGATAATTCCACAGGAGAATTTTTTATAATACTCGGTGAGGATATAGCGGCAAAAATCGAATTCAGCAGCATTATTGAAATGTTTAATAATGCGTTCCTTGCATATTCTGCGAGGGAAAAGCTTATGGAAGGAGTGAAATCCGAATGAATGTATACAAATTAGAAGCTGCCATCGGTCTGAATACAACTGAATACCAAAAAGGACTAAAGACCGCAGGCGAGAGCATGACTGCGACAGGCGATAAAATCAAGCTTGCAGCGGCGAATATATCAAAGGTAGCTTGTGCGTCCTTCGCTGCCATTGCAGGAGCAGCCACAGCAACAACAGCGGCTGTTGTGAAGGGCGTGGACGCTTACTCAAAATACGGTGATAACATCGACAAGATGTCACAGAAGCTGAATATGTCAGCTCAGGCTTATCAGGAGTGGGACGCTGTAATGCAGCACAGCGGCGCAAATATCGAGAGTATGGGCGCGGCTATCAAGACACTGTCGGCGGCTCTGGAAACTGAAAGTGATGTATTTGCAAAGCTCGGACTGGACGCTTCTGCCCTCAGGGGTATGAGCAGCGAACAGCTCTTTGAAACAACGATCACAGCATTACAGAACGTAGACAGTGAGACAGAACGAACATATCTGGCTTCAAAGCTTCTGGGGCGTGGTGCTGTGGAGCTGGGCGCTCTCCTGAATACATCGGCAGAAGATACACAGAAGATGCGTGACCGTGTGCATGAGCTGGGCGGCGTTATGAGTGATGAAGCTGTCAAGGCTGCGGCAAAGTACAGAGACAGCTTGCAGGATATGAAAACAGCCTTTTCAGGTCTGGAACGTAGTCTCGGGGCTGAATTTCTCCCGGCTTTCACAAAGATCTCTGACGGTCTGACAGGTATATTCTCGGGAGACGAGAACGCTGCGGAGCTTGTGACAGAGGGTATTGACAACGCTCTGGACACACTCGGAACATCGGCGGCAAGAATGAAGCCAATAGCAAAGAAAATCGGTGGAATTGCTGTCAAGGCTATTCCTGAGATAGTGTCAACCATAGGTAAAGGCCTTATAAAAGCCGCTCCCGATCTGCTTACATCTACAAGCAGTATGATGAAAATGCTGTACTCAGCGGCAGAAAATGCGGAGCTCGGTCCGTTTGACTGGGTGAGAGACGATGCACTCAGCGTTATTGACGATGTTCGGAGCACATTCAAGAACATTGACTGGGGTAATCTGAAAGACAGCTTCGGAAATCTGGGCGGCTCATTTAACAACGCTTTCTCCCGTATCGGTGACGGTATTGCGTGGGCTTCTGAAAATGTGGTATCTCCGCTTGTAGAGTGGGGCGCTAATGATGTATTACCAAAGGTATTTGACAGCCTTGCCGCGTCAATAGATATATGCACAGCAGCTATTGACTTCATGAAGCCTGCGGCTGAGTGGTTATGGGACAACTTCCTTGAACCGCTGGCAGGAGATGCAGGCGATGTAATAGCAGGCACACTCGACCTTATTTCCAAAGGTCTGGGCGCTGTTGCTGATGAATTCAGCGGCGTTGATTGGAGCGGCTACTGGAAAGATATTGATAACGGCGAATTCTTTGCAAACTGGGAACGCGGTGCAAAGTCTATCGGTGATCTTCTCTCAGATAACGCGGACGCTATTGACGACTTTTTCAATGAGGGCGAATTCGGCAGAAAGTGGAATGAATTCTGGCAGCATCTCGGTGCAAGCGTACAGGAGCAGCATGAGACTATTGACAATGCTCTGTTTATCACAACGCATTATATTAACGAATTCACCGATGCTTGGAAAACAGGCAAGAAGGAAATCACGGACGCTGTTGACGCTATCGGCAGGAAATACAGCGAATTCAAGAATATGTGGGGCGTTGGTGCTGACAGCATCAAAGACGAAATCACAGACGCGGACAGCGTGGGCGGCATAGCATGGCAGCTGTTCAGGAATAAACTGCCGATGTTCGGAGACGGTGGACGAGTTGCACACCCGACACTTGCCATAGTAGGCGAGAAAGAGCCTGAGACCATAGTCCCCGACAGCAAGCGTGGAGCTTTCGGAAATACAACACAGAATATATCTGTTACTATTAACGGAGCATACAACATCGAGGATCCTGAAAGCAGGCGTTCACTTGTAGAGGAAATGAGCCGCGAACTTGCAAACTTAGGTATTAACCAGAAGAGAGCTGTCGGCGGCGCTGGGTGGTAAGCATGGAAGAAATAACAACCTTGTTTAATGGCTTCTTTGATTATCAGCTTGACGTTAATGCCATAGCAACAGCCTGCAAGCAATGCAAACTCGGTGACTTTATCACCATTTGTGCGGCGATATGTGCTTATATGGAAGTAAACCCCATACATGAACCGGGTATAAGGTACGAATTTTGCAAGGCTCTGGCTTTCAGAATATGCCTTATTAACGGGGTACGCCGTTTCGGGGTATAATTACACTGGCAAAGGCTCAGAAGCCCGAAAAACGCTTGGTAAAGAGCCGTGAGGGCGGTATAATAAGTTATAGGCTTTTTTCGACGAAAAGTAAAGGAAAAGAGGGGCTGCACAGCGTGGGTGCGGCTCTTCTTTTTTATGCTATGGATATGACACGAAAAATATTGCACAAACGAAGAATAGATAAAAAGCGGTTAAAAATGACGGTTCAGGCGAGGGGGTAAAACCCCTGTCCGTAAATCTTTGTATACATCACGAATTGACATTACACGTTTTACTGTATAAAATGGAAGTGTAAGAGAAAAGAAATAACGGCAGCTCACACCGACCAAAGCGAAGCCACCGTTATACACATCAAACCCGTAAAGATTTGATATGCTGATTATATCACTTTCTTTCGGGTATGTCAATCATGAAAGGAAGTATTGTTATGATGAACGAAAAAGTGCTTACCAGAGACGAAATGACAGCGGAAATAATGAAAACGTATGACCGCCTTGACGATGAGGGCAAGGCAGAACTTGCAAATGCAGTCTATCAAATATGCATGGAGCGCGAAATGGAGGAGTTTGATCTTTTGTTAGGTAAAGAACCTGTTCCTGACGGTAAAACGTGGGAGACCTTTCAGAACTTCGTCAAGTACAAGAAAGCTAATCCGAAGTTCAAGGATCCTTTCAGTAATGAGTTGATGTTGTTGATAGATGTATTCAATTACGGACGTATCTGCGGCAGAAGGGAAGAAATGAGGGGGAGCAGTAATGAATAAAGATATATCTACTATGACAAGAGAAGAAAAGATCGAAAGGATCATTGAGCTATTAGAAAAGATCGGAGTTATTCCACCAGCACAAGATCTTGAACAGGGAAAGTAAGACAGCCTGAGGCGGTATTATTACCGCCTCTTTATTAAAACATAGAAAAGAGGAAATTTAGAATGAAATGTGAAAACGGAATATGGGAATTTGACCTAAGCGATAAATCGAGTGAATGGTGGGAAGAAACTCCCGAAACTCAGATATTAATTCAAAAAGTTGGAGAATTCGACACTTATAACATATTCTCAGATATGACTTTTCAGGAAGGTTCATTAACTGAAAAGATGATAAAATGCCATATCATTAGAGACGGCAAAGGATATGAAAGTATAATTGATCTACCTCCAGAGCTATCAATGTTTGATTATACAATGTTTAGATTTTCGGTTGAACCTTTAGAGGAGTGTGAAGGCAGATATGACATTTGGAGTCAAAGATTAACCGTAACCCCCGAAAATATCAACAATGACAGTATTATTCTTCATGAAATGATACACTTGCACGAAAGTGTATTAATGGCATTACCTATTTATTATCACGAAGCTGTTATGTATTGTCTGTATTCTGAGCTTTCTAAAAAGATACCTAATCTTAATTATATAATTGAAACAAGTGCACATATATATAACTGTGAGGATATGGCTCAGATAGGCGGCTTGCATGATATGCTGTTTCTTTTAAAAAGTTTTGATATCGATTTAAGGTTCGGTTGTGCTTTAGGTACTACTTACGGTTATGATATGAAAGAGCAAATCAAAAAGACAGGAAATAAAGCAGTATAACAAAGTCTACAACATAACAGAAGTGACACAAGAGCTATTTTAGAGTGCAAAATCATTGACAAATAGCCAAAAGCATGGTATAATATACTTAACTCATAGGCTATATATAAATATATGCGAAAAGGGAGAGCAGAAGGTCAGGCTGCTCTCTCTTTTTTATGTGGATACATCAAAAAAAGTGTCATTAATCTGTCATTGTTACTGCGAATAATGACACTTTTTTGTAAAAAGCCACAAAAAGAAAAATACTTGATATTGCCTATATATCGGCGATTATAAGAAACTGTGAAAAACTGTAAAAAGTGTTTTGTGCCTTTGGTAAGGCGTAGGTCGTCGGTTCAAGTCCGATCATCAGCTCCAGCGGGGAGTCCCCGCAGCCAAGTTCGCGTCTCAGTATAGCTGGGGCGCGAATTTATTTTCCGCGCATGAAGAGGTATCTTAATCGTAACACAAGCACAGTTCGCGTTTCACTTTTAGTGGGGCGCGAATTTTTTTGCGCAAGAAACGGTATCAAAAATATTACAGTCCGCGTTCCGCTTTTTTGAGTATATACATCGCGTAACAATATCATGACTTTCAGACAGGCAAAACATAAAAATAACTACTATGGGTTCCGTTGCTCCTATTCTCACACTAAAAACTTGGCAAAAATATCCTTAAAAAATCCACTTACAAGTCGTATTTTGAGTTGTTATTTACAATAGAATGGCTTATAATTGAAGTATATGGGATAATGAATAAACCGAAGACTCCTCTCATGCTTCGGAACAGAAAGAAGGTAGCATACTATGAAATCCCCACGTCTGAAGAAACTCACCGCTGTTTGCTTGTCGGCAATGCTGACAGGTATGGGCAGCAGCATTCCTCCTGCTTCACAGGCAGCAGAAACTGCCGCATATACGGAGCTCCATGCGGTCAGCAAGGGAAAGAACTCCGCACACGCCATACTAAAGGGCACCGATGCCGTAATAATCCCCGACAGCAGTCTCGGCTCGGATGTGCTGTGTCTCCGCGGAAGCCGCAACGGCGGAGGCTGGCTGCAGCTGCCGCCGATGTTTGAGAGTGGCTGCAGTGACGGCTTCACGCTGTCAATGAAGTACAGACTTACGGACGAAAACGCCAAGTTCTCGCGGCTTTTCCAGTTCTCGCCCGTGCCATTTGCCTCGGGAAAGTCGGGTTCATATACCTCTCCCGACATCTCTGTTGACCTGAAGGACAGATCCGCACTGAGGGCAAGCATTTTTGCGGGAAGCGGCTTTGATACCGTGAATGACGGGAAACACCGCTCCATATTTGACCTTTCTGCAAAGCCCGATACGGGAAAGTGGCATGACCTCGTCATGGTGTGCTCTCCCGATGGCGCCGACTACTATATAGACGGTCAGAAACTGACCTATGACTCCGACACGGTGGGAGCTGCTGTAAACAGCCTGTTTTCGGAGAATGTGCTCAGCTCCTATGTGTACAACTCGCTGGGACGCTCACTTTATACCGATGATGATATTGCCGCCTGCTATGACGATGTGGCGTTCTACACCCGTCCTCTCAGCGGCTCTGAGATAACCGCTCTCCCTGAGGACGCAGAATATCTCTACACATTCGAGAGCGACACCCTCGAGGAGGGGGAAGCTGTCCCCGTACCCGAGACTGCCTTTGCAGTAAACGGCGCAAAGCTTAACAGCGTGCCCGAGCTTCAGACCGCTTCACCGGGCGGAGACCTCGTTGTCAAGTTCTGGACTGACGGCAGCACCTATTATTACTCTGTGGAAAGCCGCTCCGGAGCAACTATAATCAAGCCATCTGCGCTTGGACTTTCACTTTCGACAGTGAACTTTACGGGCGGAGTTACTGTGCAGCCCTCGGCGGCAGTCCGCACGGAGACAGACGACAGCTACACCATGCCCTACGGCAAGCACAGCCATCTCCGCGACCACTGCACGGAGCTGACATTCCCTCTCATGAAGAACAATGACAGGCTTGACGTTATGTTCCGTATCTACGACGACGGTATCGGCTTCCGTTACGGCTACGGCAGCGGTGCAGACATAAAGGAGGAAGCAAGTCAGGTCATATTCCCCGAAAACAGCAAATTCTGGGGCAACTGGCCAAATCATACCTACGAATGGGATATGGTGGAGCTTCCCAAGGAAAGACCAAACGAGACCGCCTCCACCTACTCCTGCCCATATACGGGTGTCATCGATGACAAGTACTGGGTGACGGTCACAGAGGCAGGAGTATTCAACGAGGACGAGCCTTACTGTGCAGGCGCTCTGCAATTCGTTGGCAATTGCCACAGTCTTAAATTCAAGGGCGGAGTCAAGGTAAGCTCCATAAGCATGAAGCAGGCTTTCCATACTCCGTGGAGAGCAGTCGTCATAGGCGACTCACTTGACAGGATGTCCTCCAGTGACCTGATACTCAACCTCAATCCGCCCTCAGTCATTGAGGATACGAGCTGGATAAAGCCCGGCAAGACTGCATGGTCATGGTGGAGCAGCGGCGGTGACTCTCCCATAGAATACCACACCCAGAAGGACTATATCGACTTTGCCGCCGAAAACGGCTGGGACTTCGTGTGTCTCGACTTCGGCTGGGCGCTGTGGGACAAGAGCGAGGAAAAGGTCAAGGAGCTCTGCGACTACGGTGCAGAAAAGGGGATAGGCATATATCTCTGGTACGGCGTAAACAATACGGGTCATGCGGACTATAAGGACAGCGCAGGCAATCCTGCCTATCCGTATTACTCTCTGCTGGACGAGGAGACCATCTCCCGTGAATTCAGGCGTATAAGCGGTCTTGGAGTCAAGGGCGTCAAGGTGGACTACTACGAAAGCGACACTCAGCAGACCATGAAGCAGATGAATATGTGTGCGAAGATAGCTGCGGAGAACCGTCTTATGGTGCTGTTCCACGGCTGCACACTGCCGAGAGGAGAGAGCAGGACCTATCCCAATGTCATCTCCTTTGAGGCTGTCAACGGCACAGAATACTACAAATGGTTCGAGAGCCCCTCACTTGCAAACCGCGTGTCCTATACCTTTACAAGATGCGTGGCTGGCTCCGCGGACTTTACTCCCACGGGAATACCCGTATACGGCATAAAAGCCACCGCAGGCTTTGCCCTTGCCGATGTGGTCACCATAGAGTCGGGCATACAGCATTTCGCCCAGTCGGTCTACACCTATGAGGGCTCCTCGGCTCTGCCATTCCTCAATGATGTTCCCGTGGTATGGGACGACATGAAGGTGCTGGACGGTTATCCCATGCAGTTCAACGTGACTGCAAGACGCAGCGGAAGCGACTGGTACATAGGAGCTTCCACGTTAGCGGCAAGAAAGGTGGATATACACCTTTCCGACCTTATTGACAGCGGCGTATACAATGCATATATCTTTGCCGACAATTCCGACGGAAGCGACCTTGAGGTGACAGTGCTGGAGGGGCTTACCTCTGCGGACACTATCTCACGGGACCTGCTGGAAAACGGCGGATTTGTCATAAAGCTCACCAAGGGCGTCATGAAGCTCACCACTCCGTACTCGCGATACAGAAGCTATGAAGCGGAAAATGCAGTCCTTTCGGGCAGGGCTTCTGTCACCGCAGGCAAGCAGGGAAAATACTGCTCAAACGATGCCTATGTGGGATATGTGGGCGGAAGCGGTCAGGGAGCCGTTACCTTCAGCGATGTGACAGTTGACAAGGCGGGCAGATACACTGTCAGGATATATTATGTCTCGGGTGAGCCGAGAAGCCTGAAAGTGGATATCAACGGAAGCTATGTAACTACACTCGATAATCTCTACGCCAATAAGAATGACTGGTCGGGAATACGGGCAGTAAACCTTGAAGCCGACCTGAGAGAGGGAAAGAATACCATCAGGCTCTACAATGACAGGGGAAACGCTCCCTCTCTTGACCGTATCGCAGTTGCCATACCCGAGGAAAAGGTAGTCGGCGATGTGGACTTCAACGGGCGTTTGCAGGTCGCAGACCTGATACTCACAAGCAGATACATCCGCGGGATGATCGGTTTTTCCGCAGAGCAGTTCAGAACTGCCGACCTTAACGGCGACGGCACAGCGGATGTATTCGACCTTATCAGATACCGACATCTTCTGACTTCTTAATATCCTATGCCCCAAGGCAGTACGAAGCTCCGTTACTCAGCGGAGCTTCGTGCTTTTCTGCAAAAAGCAGAAGGGAGACCGTCTGTGCAGTCTCCCTGTATACTTATATGTAAGAGAAGTTTTTGGCGTGATCGCTGTGACTCATGAAGTCTTTTTGTAATAGTCGCTGATAGTAGTCACGGGTGTCTTGTTTGTGCTGTTGTAAGCGTAGATGCTGAGCAGCATAGAAGCGTCTGTGGCATCGATCTTATTGTCGCCGTTTGCATCAAGGCGCTGTATATCATTCAGAAAAGCTTCATATTTATAGTTTGCAGCCTCTGACTGTGCCTTATATTCCGAAACTGTCTTTTTGAGATTGTCAACCTGTGTGGTAAGGCTGGTATTATTTGTCTTCAGTGTGGAGTTTTCCTTGGTAAGAGAAGAATTGGCAGAGCTCAGTGCTGTGTTTTCCTCCTGAAGAGATTTGATATGCTTGTTGAGATTCGTTTCCATTTCGTCAGCCTCGGCGCGAGCTGCCGAATATCTATTCTCTGCAGCCATCAAATCTCCTTCCATCATACTGAGCCTGTGCTGATAATTTGTTTCCATATCCGCCATCTCCTTCTGTAAGTAATAATAACGGTTTTCCAAATCAGCTAACTGAGCCTTTAGGTCCTTTATCTGATCGTCTTTTGAGGCACCGACATTTTCGGAAGCGGCAATGCCTTCGGGAGATACGGTCGCTGCATTTGCGGTAAAGATATTTGCTCCTGCGGTGAGGCAGAATGCTGCAAGAATGACGGATACGGATCTTTTGATATTCATGATTGTTCCTCCTGTGGTACAAAATATTATAGGGTATTATAGCACATTCGCGGAGACGGGGTCAAGTCATTTTGCGGTAATATACGAAACGGATATAAAAAACGGCAGTTGATACATTTATGTTGAAAAGCTTTATTTGAGTTCCACACAATAATATTACAAATGGTATTTATTGACAGTGATATTCCAAAATATAAAATGTGTATCGGGACTAACGCGCAAAAAGGGGAGTCCCCTCCGCAGAAAGGTCTCCCGAAAGCTTTGTATTACAGACTGCCGCAGTCTTTATTCTGCGCCGCTGGCTCTGAGGACAACGGCTACGGTCTTGAGTATTATTTTTGCGTCAAGGAGCAGGCTCCAGTTCTCGATATATTCGCGGTCCAGCCTTACGACCTCCTCGAAGTCGGTTATGCGGCTCCTGCCGCTGACCTGCCATAGCCCCGTAAGTCCGGGCTTTATGCTCATCCTTATCCTGTGTCCGAGGCCGTATTTCTCCCATTCGCCGGGAGTGGGCGGCCTTGTGCCCACAAGGCTCATATTGCCGATGAGCACATTGAAGAACTGTGGAAGCTCGTCTATTGAGTGGCGGCGTATGAAGTTGCCGATGCCCTTGGGTCTGCCGTTTTTGTCTTTTTTCTCGCTTCCGATGATACGGGGGTCGTCGTCCATCTTGAACATCATGCCGCTGCCTATCCTGTTTTTCTCCATGAGCTCCTGCTTGCGCTTTTCCGCGTCCATATACATACTGCGGAACTTATACATGACAAAGGGCTTGCCGTTCTGTCCCACGCGCTTCTGCTTGAAAAAAATCGGACCCGGCGACTTTACATATATTATGGGAGCAAGGAACAGGAATACTATCAGGGTCAGGACACAGCCCACAAGTCCGCCCGCTATGTCAGCAAGGCGCTTTACGGCAAGCTTTCCTGCGGGGGCAGCCGATACGCTGCTTGACAGTACGCGGAAAGGACCGAGACTCCGCATTTCCGTGATGTTCCATCTGCCGTCGGTTATGGGCGTAATGGAGTAATTCACGGTGATCCCCATTCTGAAAAGGCTGTTCATCAGCTCTGACGGGAATGTCATATCCTCGGACTGGAGCAGGAACACCTCGTCCACCCAGCCGTGACTGAGGCGGTAGATGGTCTCGCTGTCGAGGGCGTAAACGGGGACCTCTCCCAGCTTTTCGCCGCTTTCGCAATGTCTGTCGGTGATAATGACGCCCGAGATGAAAAAGCTGCTGTGACGGGGGTCGCTCATGAGAGCGGACAGAGTCTGTTCGGCAATGCCACCCGAGGTTATCAGCACCACCGAGCGGCGGTTCTGTTTGTATTTGCTTGAGTTGAACACTCTCAGCTTGCCCAGCTGTCTGAAAACATAGTCCGCAGCCGTATAGGTGACGGACGTAAGACCCAGCTGGAGTCGTGAAGCCGTGGTGGAGTGCTTTACTGCGAAAAGGTAGATGAGGGCAAGTATCATGACCTGGGCTATGTACTTTATTACCGCCCACAGCTCGTCAAGACGTCCCCGCCGCAGTATGCCCCTGTAATTATTGGTGAAGACTATGACCAGAAGCTGACTGGTGGTGAGTATGACCGCCTGATACTGAAAGGCTTCGGTACCGTACGGATTTTCAAAGGGCAGGTGCAGCCAGTAGCTCACTATGAAGCACAGCTGGAGACAAAGCAGGTCGATTATGATGAAATCGGCGTGTTTGAGCCCTTCCTTCAGACTTTTATTATCCACGAAGCACCTCCGTGTTTTTTTATGAGTATACATTAATTATAAACTATATGCTGCTGACTGTCAAGCCTCGGCAGGGCGCTGTGAGCCGAAAACTCCGCAAGTATTGCGTTGACATAGCGGTGCTTATGGAGTACAATAGAATTACGGAAATTATCCTGAGAAAGGAATGATATAATGAGAATAGCGAAAAAATTATCGGCACTGGCTGCGGCGGCGGTCACAGCCGTTTCAGCGGTGCCCTGCGCTTTTACAGCGGACGCTGCGGCGACGCCATATAAGGCGGATTATGAGGAGACCGACAACAACTGGGCAAAGGTGCTCCAGTACACTCTCCACTTCTACGACGCCAATATGTGCGGAACCGATGTCACAGGCAAGAGCAGGTTCAGCTGGAGGGGCAACTGCCATGTCTACGATTCAAAGGTTCCCATGCACCCCATTGACGATAACCATACGGGTGTGAATATGTCGGAGAGCTTCATGGAGAAGTACAAGGATATCCTCGACCCCGACGGTGACGGATTTATCGACGTTTCAGGCGGATTTCACGACGCAGGCGACCATGTAAAGTTCGGACTCCCCGAGGCTTACGCCGCTTCCGTTGTGTCATGGGGCTATTATGAGTTCAGACAGGCTTATGAGGAAACGGGACAGGATACCCACGTTGAGACTATCTGCCGCCATTTCTGCGACTACTTCATGCGGAGCACATTCCGCGATGAAAAGGGCGACGTCATCGCATTCTGCTATCAGGTAGGCGACGGTGCCGTTGACCATCAGTACTGGCAGTCCCCCGAGATAGACGCAATGGGACGTCCTGCATTCTTCGCCACATCATCCCTCCCCACCACCGATGATGTTTCGGAAAGTGCGGCAGCTCTGGCGATAAACTACCTCAACTTCAAGGAGACCGACCCCGAGTACGCCGAGAAGTGCCTTGACTATTCCAAGGCGCTCTTTGACTTCGCAAACAAGAACGAGAAAAAGGTGGGAGCAGGCGGCGACGGACCTGCCAGCTTCTACACCTCCAGCAAGTGGGAGGACGACTTCTGCTTCGCCGCAGGCTGGCTCTACCTTATAACCAAGGACCACGACTACCTTGAAGCCTGCGAGAAATACATCGACTACTACGCTCCGCCCGGATATGTCCTCTGCTGGAACGATATGTGGAACGGCGTCGGACTGGTATTCGGCAGGATACAGGACATCTACCCCGAGGTCTGCGCCGAGACCCGTGACGCAAGAGGCTATAATCAGTACGAAGTGCTGGACTTCTGGAAGATGCAGGCAAAGGCTCTCAATGAGGTAACATCAGGCAAGAAGGGCGAGATATCTCCCGGAGGCTACCTCTACCTTGACAAGTGGGGAAGCGCAAGATACAACACCGCCGTGCAGTTCACGGCTCTGGTATACGATAAGTACAACAAGGGCAAGGACAAGTACAACGAGAAAAATCCTGACTACACCTTTACGGACTGGGCTATCGGTCAGATGGAGTACATCATCGGCGACAACCCTCTGGGCAGGAGCTATATCGTGTGCTACGGCGAAAACTCCGTAAAATATCCTCATCACCGTGCAGCTTCGGGACTTACTATGGCTGAGGACCCGGCTCCCCAGAAGCACGTTCTCTACGGCGCTCTTGCAGGCGGTCCCGACGCCAAGGACCAGCACGTTGACCTCACCAAGGACTGGATATACAACGAGGTAACTATCGACTACAACGCCGCAGTCGTAGGCGCTGCCGCAGGTATGTACCTTTATAAGAACGACGGCACCATGAAGCCCGAGGAGGACTTTCCCCCTGCGGAGAAGGCTGACGACACACAGCTTTTCTCGGGCGATGATTTCTATGTTGCAGGCTACTGCTCCGACGCTCCCGAAAAGACAGGTGCAGGCGTTACAAAGCTGACCTTCTTCGTCAAGACTGACTCCCTTGAGCCCCATGAGGATATCTCCATACGCTATTACTTCAGCATAGAGGAGTTCGACAAAAAGGAGATACCGGGAAGCTTCGTGCTCCAGAAGACCTACGATCAGGTGGAGACCGAGGTCACAGGCAAGGCGGCGGTGCTCTCACAGCCCAAGCAGTACAAGGACGACATCTACTATATCGAGATAGCTTGGCCCGAATACGCCATTGCCAACTCCAACAAGAAGTATCAGCTCATCATCGGAAACTACTACGGCGAGAACTGGGACTCCTCCAACGACTGGAGCAAAAAGGGCATGATAGACCTTACCGAGCAGGGTGAGGACTATGACAATATCGTCAGCGGCGTTGAGTTCGCACAGCGCTGCGAGAACGTGTGCGTATACGCTGACGGAAAGCTCATCGGCGGCACCGAGCCCGACGGCACAAAGCCAGAAAAGGTCTACAAGGTGTCTCAGCTGGTGAGACTGAGGAGGATGCTTCTCGGACTTGACCCCTTCGCCTCTGAGGAGGTCGCTGTGCAGTTCGACTTCAACAGCGACGGAAATGTTGACGTTTTCGACGAGGTGGAGCTGAGAAAGCTTCTGGTATCGCAGTCAAAGTAAACAGTAATTAAGAAAGGCTCCCCTCGGGGAGCCTTTTTAGTCGATGTTATAAAAAATATTCTGCTTCGGGAGTTATCTCTCAAACTTGTATGTTGAGCTGCTCTCGTACTTTCTGAGCATAGTAAGGTCGTTTGCGTTAACAACGCCGTTATCGTCGATGTCGAAGGTGTAGTAATAGTAGTTATTAGAATTGATAGTTACTACGCCGTCGTAACTTACATTGGTAAATGCGTTCTGGCAAAGACCTGTGTTGAGGATTCCTGAATCTGAACCGTTTACATATCCGTCCTTGTTTATATCACCAACGAGGAAAGCGGGAACAGTGTGTACAGAGTTGTATGACTGTACTCCGCCTGCCTTGTATGCATAGCAGTATACGTTTCTGCCCTCCTCATAGCAAGAGGGGCTGTTGCATAATACGGAGAATGATACAGCGGCGCCCTTAATATAGTTGCTGCCGTTTGCGGTGAGTGTGCCGCCGCAGTTGTAGTAAACGTCGCCTGCGCTGCCGCCGAAGCTGGGTGTGCCTGCAGCGATAGCAGTGATGGTTGCGGGTGAGCAGCCTTCTCTTACGTTTGTGAAGCCAACATTGATCTTCTTAACGTAAGCTGTGCTGTCTATCCAGTATATTTTTCTCATTGTGCAACGTGCGTTGGGGCCTGCTGCTGCGTTTGCAGAAAGAGCGCTTGCCATAGGAATAGCGCACATAACTGCTGCTGAAAGGGTTGCTGCGATCTTTTTGAATGTCTTTTTCATTGTTAATATATCCTTTGTAAAGTATTTTAGAGAAGTCGACCGCTCTATATAATTATTATATACCGCTATGTGAAAAATGTGTGATTATTATGTGTGATAAACGGGCGGCAGTGTAGAAGTTGCTGCTCATTTTATTGTACCCTTTGTTGATTGTGGATATCAATATTCGTTTTGTATACCTGAGGTATATAAAAACAATATGATAGTATATGATTTTACCATAGCTGAGGCAAGGAAAAAGCTCCCCGAAGGGAGCTGTGTTCAGTCGCTGACATCTGTGTCAAGGGTTATGCTTACGGTGTAATCGGGGTAAGCCGCCTGAGTTTCCGTAAGGATGTGCCTGTAAAGCTCATTTGCGTCGGGAGCTGCAAAGTCGATGATGATATCGAAGTGTATGGTCTTGTGCTCCTCATCGAGATAGAAGCCGTGTATCTGGAGCAGATACTCGTGAGACATGACGTTTCTGCGGATATCGCCGTAAATCTGCGCGGCGCGGTCGCTCTGAGTGTTGACTGCATAGACGCTTATTCCCGTAAGGATAACGCTGTGCTCGGCGAGGACCTTTTCGGTGATGCGGTGCTCCAGCTTGTCGAGCTCCGCGACGGGCATGGTGTCGGGGACCTCTATATGCACTGAGCCTATCATAAGGTCGGGACCGTAGCTGTGGAGCAGCAGGTCATATGCGCCCTGCACCTCGGGAAACGAGGTGACGGTCTGCTTTATCTCTTTGGAGAGCTCGCTGCTTATGCGCTTGCCGATGATGTTGGACAGTGAGTCGCCCAGCATCTCAAGTCCTGATTTTATGATGACCAGCGAGATGACAGCACCCAGCCATGCCTCTGTTCTGATGTTGAATATAAGGTAGACTGCCGCCGCCACAAGGGTAGAGGCAGAGATGACCGAGTCCAGCAGGGCGTCCTTGCCCGAGGAGATAAGCGAGTCGGAGTTTACGCTCTCGCCCTTCTTTTTTACATATAGTCCCAGCAGTATCTTCACCAGCACAGCCGTTGCCACTATGACAATAGCTGCCGCGGAGTAATCGGGGACTGACGGGCGGATCATCTTCTTTATGGACTCCACAAGGGAGGTGACACCTGCGTATAGGACAATGACCGCGATGAGAGCGGCGCTGAGGTTCTCGACCCTGGCGTAGCCGAGGGGGGGGTGCTTGTCGGGGCGTTTGCCTGCAAGCTTGGTGCCGATAATGGTTATGACCGACGACAGGGCGTCGCTCAGGTTGTTTACTGCGTCAAGAACGATGGCGATGGAGGAGCTGAGGATCCCCACCACAGCCTTGAATGACGCGAGGAATATATTTGCCAGTATACCGATGATGCTGGTCCTGATTATGACCTTGTCTCTGTTCAATGAAATATGATTCCTTTCAGTTTATTTCCCATTCAAATTCCGCGCTGTCCGTGAGCTTTATGTCGTCGGGGGCTATGCTCACGGCTTTTGCCGAGGCGCGGAGACAGTTTATATCCATGCCGTAACCTGTCTGCGAGTATGTGTTAACATCGTGTCTGTCATAGCTTATCCGCAGAAGCTTTCCGAGAGAAGCTCCCGAGGCTTTGCAGAGCAGCTCCGCCTTCTTTCGCGCATCTGCGGCGGAAAGGTTTATGAGCTCCTCACGGGCGGACTCGGGGTCGCTGACGGTAAATCTCACGGATATTTCGGGAGCAGCCTCCGATGAGGATATGCGTCCCAGCACATCTGCAAGGCGCTGAGTGTCCATCGGAAAGCTGACATGGAGGGCATGAGTACAGCAGTAGCCCTTGAACACATTGCGGTAATTGCCGTTTTCGTCGGGGACTGTCTCGTACTCGGTCCTTACACTGAAGTCCGAGGTCTTCAGGTCGTCCCTTTCAAAGCCGCAGCTCTCAAGTATGGAGCGCAGCTCCTCAAGGGCGGAGCCAGCCTTATCCATTGCCTTTCCGCAGTCCTTGTCCTTTGTCAGGATATTGAGCCCGAGGTCGATAAGGTCGGGCTTTACCGAGATGTTTCCTTTGCCTGTTACGGTGACAGCAGCCATGGTGCAAAACTCCTTGTTATCAATATTCTCCGCCTCTGACATTTATCTTGTCCTCGGTGGTGGTGACGTCGCCGGAAAGACCGCACCAGCCGCAGGTGATGCGCTCCTCGTTGTTCCAGCAGCTCAGTCTGCCGCAGCGTCCGCACTGCACTATCCTCTTGGACTTGCAGTAGGGGCAGCCGTTGTAATCGTCGGTATAGTCAAGGTTTCCCTTTATCTCGTTCCTGTCGAAGCCCTCATGTGAGGCGCGGCGCTCGTCGATGGGGAATGCCCATGTCCTGAACCAGTCGTCATAGCGCTCCTCGACTCTGACACCGTATATGCGGTTGACCTCGGGGCATTTCATAAGTATAACTTCAGCTTTCATCGTTTTCAGCCTTCCTTTTCTGTTCATCGCGGTATTCCGACGGCGAGCAGCCCTCGCTGGTGCGGAACTGGCGCACGAAATAGTTGTATGAGGAGTATCCGCACTCCCTTGATATCTCCGTGACGGTCATATCCGTCTGGGACAGCAGGGTCTTGGCGTTGCCTATGCGGAACTCTATCATTTCCTCGATTATGCTCTTTCCAAAGTATGACTTGTATATCTTCTGGAGGTAGCTCTTGCTCAGATACAGGCTCTCGGCTATCTCGCTGATATTCCACGGAAGCTCGGGGTTCTTCATTATCCTGTTGCGGAGCAGGCAGAGCTTCTCGAACTGAGGATTTGATGTGGGCTCGGAAATGGTATACGAGAACACCTTGTTCATGGTGGCTTTGTACATTGCATCTGACAGGTCTGCCGCAGGGCTCAGCACAAGACTGCATTTGCCTGCGGAGAAGTCGATGTTGCAGTTCTCCTCGCCGCTGCTGAACTGTGTCTCCTTTATCCTGCCGCAGAGGTCGCTGCATATGGTCTCTGCCCGTCCCTCCCCGGGAGTTATGACGCAAAGGGTCTGTGAAGCCCATGCGCCGCATATCTCGCTGCTGCTTATGCAGGAGCGCAGCTTCTTGGCAAAGGCAGCCATGATGCTGTTGGACTTTTCCTCGCCGCTCTGGTAATAGGCTTTTTTCAGACCGTGGAGCTCGAAGGTAACGCACTCCACGCTGCCTGTTTTCCCTCTGAATTTCGCCGCAAACTCCTGCTCGATACCGCTCCTGTTGATAAGACCCGTTATGTGGTCGTAGAGGAGAGCCTTGCTGGTGTTGAGGATGGTGCGGTTCATTATAGCCTTTATGCGGACCTGTTCAAGGGCAACATTGACGTAGTTTATCCACTTCAGATACAGCGAGCTGAAGGAGCGGGGCTCCTTTCCGAATGAGACGGCGCAGTATCCGAAGAAGTTATTATTATAATGAAGGGGAGAGATGAAGAATGCGGAGGGGTAGCTGCGCTCCTCACTGTAATCGGGGAGCAGCTTTGACGAGGAGAAGTAGTCGTGGGTCTCAGCCTCGCGCCAGATGGCGGACTTTGCCAGAATGACCTTCATCTCGTCGCCCACATGGAAGCTGAGCTCCTCGGCGTTCTTGTCCACAGTAGCGTCGATGTAGCTCCGCGTAAGGCATATCCTCAGCCTTCTCATCTTGTGGAGCAGGTAGGTGTAGTTGTCGAGCCTGTCGGCAAAGGTGTGGATATTGTCGGCATTGGTGATATCGAAAAGCATATCGCCGTAGAGGAGCTGTGACTCGAAACGGCTGTTTATGCTGAGATTTCGCAGTATGCTCCTTCGCAGGCTCGGGTTCTCGTCGCAGCCGCAGCTCTCTCCGAGACGGAGCTCGCCGTTCTCGTTGGGCACCTTGCTGCATATCTTTCCCGTGATTATGCGGTAGAGCCTGCGTACAGCCTCTGCGCCCAGCTGGAAGTTGGGGCGGCTGTAGCTGGTTATGGAGGGGCTGGACTGATAGCCCTCTATGGAGGCGTCATAGCCCGTTATGGCTATATCCTCGGGGACCCGCAGCCCTGCGTCGATGAATATTTTTGAAAGGGTGATAGCCATGACGTCGTTTCCGCAGACTATGGCTTCGGGACGGCTGAGCTCACCGCTGAGTATGCGCTTAGCGAATTTTTTGGGAGCCTCTGTCCAGAAGTCGCCGTACTCGCACCAGTCCTTACCTATATCTATGCCGTGGCGCTTCATTGAGTTCCTGTAGCCCTGAAGCCTTTCCTCGCCGCTGAATGTGTTTTTCGGTCCCGTCAGACAGTATATCTTTCGGTAGCCGTGAACGTTTATCAGGTGGTCGGTTATGGTCTCGAAAGCTTCCAGATCGTCTACCGAGGTGGTCTCGAAGCTCTTGTGGTCATTGTGGTCCAGCAGCATTACGGGCTTTTCCGAGCGCTTGCAGAGCCCGTCTATATATTTGCAGACCTCCTCGTTGTGGAAGGAGTTTCTGTCGTATATGATACCGTCGATATTCTCGGAGAATATCAGGTCGAATATGGTCTTTTCCGCGTCCTTGTGGACGGAATTGATGGAGAAGTTATGCAGCGGCGAGATAACTGCGACGTCGCAGTTGCCCTTGTAAGCCTGTGTGATTATGCCTCTGAGGATCTCACACTGGAAATCTATATGGCAGTCGGCGACTATAACGCCCATAAGTATCCTGCGGCTCATTTTATCTCTCCTTTCTGTATCAGCTTGTACGGCAGATGGGTTCTGCCGCCCTATCTATGTACTATTGTATCATATATACAATGGGATTGCAAGATGATTTTATATAATTATTGTGATAATTTCAAAAAGTCTCCTCAAAAAGATAGTATTTTTCATTGTTTTTGTTCATCAAAGGTGTATAATATATATCGTAAGGCGTAAGCGAAAACTTTCGGACGGCATGAGCAGCTGTCCGTACCCCATCCGATTATGCCTTTCAGGGGATCGGCTGCCCTCGGACAATGAGAGAATAGGCGCTCACCTTGTCGTTACGGCCGCGGCTCACGGAGCCCAATATAGTGCAGGACAGCATATTCAGTTCTCTCTCTTATTTTTTATTCATTATCCCTCGGAAAAGACCTCCCCAGCGGGAGGTTTTTTTCATTTTTCTTGTAAAAACTGCGAAAAACAGCCTTTTCTTAATATATTATGTATAAAATCGGACAAAATCCGACTTTCATTTATATTTACCGTGACAGTTGACTTTTTTCTCGTAACATGGTATGATAAAGTTATATAACTGCAGCCTGCACAAATGTTCATACTTCTTTTTGTGCATAGTGGCAGACAAAGGAAATTCGATATGCTTGCAAGCTTAACTAATGTAAATAAATTCTATAACGGCAATCAGGTGCTGTGCAATGTTTCGCTGTCCATCGACGAGAACGACAAAATAGGTCTCGTGGGCAGGAACGGCTGCGGAAAGTCCACACTGCTGAAGATACTCACAGGCTCCGTGGAGCCCGACCGCTTCACCGAAAAGGACGGCGTCATCTCCATGGCGGCAAAGACTACCGTGGGCTACCTTGAACAGATGGGCGGATCCAATACCGAAATTACCGTCATCGAGGAGAAGTGAAGCGGCTTTGGGCCCGTTGGCAGGGCGAAAGAACCCCTCG
>ODAI010115685.1_pt1 | contig 20184 bp, 16 predicted proteins | sample 1539321 | NCBI WGS metagenome assembly ODAI01 (sample SAMN02144231, study PRJEB22623) | gut metagenome | biome: sheep rumen | host: Ovis aries | place: New Zealand
AAACTCCCGCACATACTCGTGCAGCAGGCCTATTGCGCGTCCGACGAATTCTGCCCCTTCCAGAGTCTTCAGCTGGCGAATCAAAAAACCGCTCTTCTTGACATAGCGGCAGAGAGCTGAAAAATACGTTCGAGTGAGTTTTTCGGGCTGTTCGGAGCCCGGCTGCAGCATGACAAGAACGCCTCGGAGATCGTTCAAAATTCGATTTTCCAAAGTTTCAATGAGCTGCAGCATGTCCTGATAATGGTTGTAGAAGGTGCTGCGTGTCACGCCGGTCTTTTTGGATATCTCGGCAACCGTAATTTTAGCCGGATCCTTTTCGCGGCAGAGAAGATCGAACGCCGTCAGGAGATCTTCCTCGGTCTGGGCATATCGGATATCTTTGCTCGGGTTGTTCATGGCGATTATTCCTTTTCCTTATTATACGTCAACCGTACAGGTAGGAATATTTTACAACACCGGGATATCGTAGTAAACGAATTTGACAAAACGCGCCGGATTTTCTAATATCTTTTATGGACCATATCTTCCCGAAAACAGTTCCGCGTCTGTCAGATCAAGAATGCCTTGACGTTCTTCGGTGACAGCGGAAGTGTGTGAAGTGTGGTGTGAGAAGTGTGCAAAGAAAAGCAAAAAAGAGAATTTCCGGAGGCATCGACAGACAGATGAAACAGAAGATTTTTAACAGAACAGGAAGAGCGACCGCTCTGCTCGTGGCGGCAATCATTGCGATGACCGGCTGTGATTACTCTCTGAGCGGAAATGAGAGTTCCGGAACCGTGCAGATAGATGAGAGTACAGCCGAGAGTGCAAAAGAGCAGGATAGTGCCGGGAAGCAGGCTGCCGGAGAACCGGTCGTACGTGAATTGTATGACGTCATGACCGTGCCGTACATGAGACTTCAGGCCTATGGAGATACCGCTGATGCTGCACTTGCACTCGGCGTAGAGAAGATCGAATCGCTGGACGCTCTGCTCTCAACGGGCAATCCGGAGAGTGAAATCGGCAAGCTGAATGCGTCCGGCTCCGCAAAGCTCGGCGGCGACGCCTCATATCTCTTGAAGACCAGCCTCGATTTATATCAGCAGACGGACGGGGCGTTCGATGTGTCGGTCTATCCGCTCATGGAACTCTGGGGATTCACGAACCTTTTTGACACCGGCCTTGAGGAGGCGATCGAAGAAGCGGAGAAGAAAGTGAAGGAGAAAGCGGAGAAAGGAGGAACCGGGAGCGGCAAAGAGAGCGAGCCGGCTTCTGAGGAGACCCGTGAAGCTCCTTTGGATGCGGATATTCAGGAAGTGCTTAAGAAGGTCGATTGCTCTAAGATTGAGTTTAATGAGGAGACCGGGGAGGTTACGCTGCCGGAAGGCATGAAGATAGATTTCGGCGGTATCGCAAAGGGATATGCTTCCCAATCGGTTGCTGAGATCCTTCGGGAGAACGGCATCACAAGCGCGATTATGGATCTGGGCGGGAATATACAGGCGGTCGGAAGAAAACCGAACGGGAGCAAATGGCGCATAGCTCTCAATGACCGCAACAAAGGAGGCTTTCTCGGAATTTTGACCGTGGAGGACTGCGCGGTCATCACTTCCGGCGGTTATGAGAGAAATTTCAGGGATGCCGAAGGAAACGTTTACCATCACATCATTGATCCGAAGACAGGTCATCCGGCTGACAACGGATTTTCAGTGGATGCTTCCGTCACAATCGTGTGTGGGAACGGTACTATGGCGGATGCGCTTTCAACGGCCATGTATGTATGCGGTCCCGAAAAGGCGATGGAATATTGGAGGGCTCACCGCGATGAATTCCAGATGATTATGATGACGGATGAGAATAAGATGTATGTGACGGAAGGAATTGCCGATGATTATCAGTCGGATTATAAATTTGAAGTGATTCACTGAATTTTTGTCGGAGCATTGCTTCGCATGCTTAGGCACGCGAGGATGCGCAGGGATTCGGTTTGGAAGATGTCAGCTATCGCTGACCCGAATCCCGCGCCAAGTCTCGCGAGCGAGACTTAAATCAGACAGAGCATCCTCCGCAAGACGCAGTCTCCTGTCGAACTGTACGTAAAAATCTCCGTCTGTATTGTAAGGCCGCTCGTAGAACATCTCGAGGATGAACAGGGCGATCCGCTGGTTGAGCTCTGCATCCTGTTTATCATACAGGAACTCCTCAAGCGACTTTTTGAAGTAGTGCCAGGTCGTGACAAATGCCTCATATCTCTTCAGATCCGGAATCTCCAGATATCGGTCAATGCGGACCTTCGTCTTTCCGGGAATATTGCAGCCGCCGTCTGTTACAAAATAGCGGAAGGTCTTGCCGTCGTATTCACGGCCGAGCGGGAAGAGCCGGCAGAATCCGGGACGAAACGCATGAATCCCGCAGCGGCCGTCATTCCTGAGGAATGTGCAGCATACGTTTTCCCCGCGCATGAGCAGATGGGGGAGAACAAGACCGGTTTCCACATGTAGACCTATCCGCACGTTGATGAGGTCGGAAAAGCTTTTTTTCAGATTGCCGGTGAGCATGAATATGTCATAAGGGTCTAGATGGATCGTGTCATCCATGCCGTGACAGCATTCGCCGCATCCGTTGCAGGCCTTGCAGAATATTTTCGCGAGATCGCGGGAGGTCATGAGTTTGTGCATGTGATTTTCTTCTTTCGATAGGGATTGTCTCCGATTGCGCCGCGCAAAGTGTCGCAAGGCACCTGTTTGTTCGCTGTGCGGCTGTGATCTTTCGGAGGATTATAATCTCTGATGCGGGTTTACCCCACATCAGAGACAGGCTTCATTTTGGGTATTCGTCATAGACTTGTGTCACATGAATTTTGCGTCAGCAATTAAAGCAGATGAGCTCTCAGCTCTTCGCCGCTGAGCGGGCTGAGGTAAGCCGGTGCGATGTCGAAGATCGTCTTGCAGCCGGTCTGACCTTCAGCAGCCAGTCTGTAAGCCGCACGGGCATATGCGACAAGGATGCTGCCGGTAAATTCCGGGTTGGAATCAAGCTTTAAGTTGTACTCGATGATCTGCTTGTGCTCTTTGTCAAATCCGCTCACGCCGCTGCGGATGACGAATCCGCCGTGCGGGAGTTCGCTGTGGTTGGCCTTCATTTCCTCAGCGGAGATGAATGTGACGGTCGTGTTGTAATCCGCGAAGTAGTTGGGCATCTCGACGATTTCCTTTTCGATGCGGGCTTTGTCAGCGCCCTCTTCCGCTACGACGAAGACTTCTCTTGTGTGCATGTCGCGTGTCACGAAGGTCGGGTTCTCACCGTTTCTGACTTTGTCGACCGCTTCCGGTACCGGTACTGTATACTGTCTTGCATCGATGACGCCCTCAATGCGGCGCACTGCATCTGAATGTCCCTGGCTTACGCCGCGGCCCCAGAACGTGTAGTTGTTGCCTTCAGGAAGGATCATGGTGGAGATCATCCTGTTCAGGGAGAACATGCCCGGATCCCAGCCGAGAGAGATGATACCTACTTTGCCGCCTTCTTTTGCGGCCTTGTCCACATCGGCGAAATGCTCCGGGATTCTTGCGTGCGTGTCAAAGCTGTTGATGACATTGAAGAGCTTTGCGTATTCCGGCGTCTGGGTCGGCAGATCGGTAGCGCTGCCGCCGCAGAGGATCATTACGTCAATTTTGTCCGTGTAGTCCGGTGCGTCTGCCACGTTCAGAACAGCGACGCCTTCTGTGCGGATCTTGAGATTTTCGGGATTCCTTCTTGTGAAGACTGCCACGAGTTCCATGTCGGGATTCTGACGAATAGCGCTCTCAACGCCTCGTCCGAGATTGCCGTATCCTAAGATACCGATTCGAATACTCATAATAATTGTTTTCCTCCTTTTCAGACGGAAAGCCCCGCTCATCCGGCACATTAGATGCAAATCCGGCTTGCAGAGGCGTGCTTCCGCAAACATATAGACATGATAGCACAGAGGTTGAAAAAAGTGAAAAAAATTTGAGGAAAATATGAGCCGCTATACATCTGTCCATCGTATAAATGGGTAGAGAAACTCTATCAGTCAGCTTTGGATGTGTGAGACGGAAAGAGGTAAGATAGCGTATCAAATTTAATATCGTCTGTTTTCATATGCAAAAAATAGTGTATAATGGTTACATTATAAGAAATGACAGCGTATGAATTTCGAACAGGACGGGAAGGGAGAGAATCATGCCACTTTATTCAAAGAACAGAGAGATTTCGGACAAAGAGCTTGATCAGGTCCTCGGCGGCACCAGCGCGTTTGGCGGTTCCATGTTGAAGTATCAGATCGAAACGGATCTTGACATCCTTAGCAGAAAAGATCCGGAAGCCTATAAGGTGCTCAGCGCTGAGAGGGACCAGCTCCTTAAGGAAGGCGGCCGGCGCGTGTTCAGTAATGCAAATGACGCTCGGGTTCAGAATCTTGTGCTGAAGCTGAGAAAGGCTACGAGATAAGAATCGATATTGAAAATTGATAAGCAGGGGCTGTCGCAAAAGGCAATGTCACCACTATATAGCAGACAAATTCTGCTATATAGTGGTTTTGTGCCTTAATGCGACAGCCCCCTCTCTTACAGCGGGGATAATATGGAATTTACATACATCTGCAGGGATGACGATGGCCAACAATATATCGAAATAACAGGCGTGACGGATGCTTCCCGCGTTCTCCGTATTCCGCCGGCCATAGGCGGGAAGCCTGTGCGGATCATCGGGGCACATGCATTTGAAAAAAATGAGGTAATCGAGCAAATATTTTTACCGGAGAGCGTGAGAGCGGTCGGTATATTTGCCTTTTACGGCTGTCCGAATCTGCGGATGCTCTCGCTCACCGACATGACTGAGAGCTGGGGTACCGGAGCAATCTACTTCTGCGGAAAACTGTCGGAGATCCGATTGACGGTCATGCGCAGGCGATACTCTATTCTCAGGGACATGCTGAATGATACGGATAAGGGGCTTTATGTGAGGATCACGGAACCGGAATACGAGGCTGAACTGTACTTTCCCGCATTCACCAACGGTTTCGATGAGGATACCTATGCGCGTCAGTTTCACACATGGATCGAAGGTTGCGGATTTGCATACCGCGAAACGGTCATGCGGAACGGTATAGACTTCCGGGGATATGACCAGCTTTTTGCACGGGCTATGGCGGACGGCGTCGGAGGCGTTCAGAATGCGGCAAATATCGCGCTCGCGCGCCTAATGTCTCCGTGCAACATGAAGGACACAGCCGGAGACAAATATGAGAAGTACCTGAGAGACCATGGTCAGGAGATTCTTCTCAGACTTGTTCGTGAGCATGACAGGGAGCGGGCTATGTTCCTGCTCGATCGGGGCTACGCGTCCGCTGAGGCGGCCGGAAATGCTGTGCTTCTTGCCAGCGGGCAGGGCGACGCCGAGCTTGTCGGGATGCTTATGAGAAAGAGGAGCGAAGCCCTGACAGGTATGGGGAATGAGGATACGTTTGATCTGGGTGACTTGTGACGGGACGTGAATCCCTGTAAAAACATGAAAAAAGGCATACTTCCCGTAATACTGTACAAAACAGGAAGTATGCATAAAACTTCTCCTTCCCACTCGAGCAAGCTCGGTGTCAGAATGATACTTTTGATACTGTAATCATAACATATTTAGGAGCTTAGATGCACGCTACAGAACGATTGAGAGAAATCAGTGAGAAAATTCTTGAACAGACCCGCACGGATCTGTATCTTTCGCTGCACTTTCTCGGTGAATCGCTGGACTCGCTGCCCTGGCAGATGGACCTGTCGACCACAAGCATCGGAACCGACGCAGAGTTCATGCGCTACAACCCGAGATTCCTGATGCAGACTTTTCTGCAGGAACCGAAGTGGATGGCCAGGACCTATCTGCATATCATTCTGCACTGCCTGCTTCTGCACCCGATGGCGGAAATCCCGCGGGTGGCGGATCAGGACCGTCTTCTGTGGAACCTCGCCTGCGACATCGCCGTGGAGTCCATCATTGACTCCCTGGAGGACTGCCCGGCCGTAAGCCGTGTTCTGCCGGACTTCCGCGCAGAATGGTATGAGAGGCTCGGAGCGGAGATGAAAGTCCTGACTGCGGAGAAGATATATCGTTACTTCATGGAGAACCCGCCTGATCCCGTTTCGGAGGAGAAGCTGGTCATCGAATTTACTCTGTGTGACCACGGATTCTGGGAAGAACTGACAGAGAAGGAAAAGAAGAATTCCGGTGAGGATAAAGAGACTCCCTCGCAGGATCCGGAAGGGAAGCAGAGGGAGGACCTCGAAAAATCCTGGCAAAATCGGTCTGAGCGGATGATGGCGGAACTTGAGAACTCCGGGACCCATTTGGGTCAGATGACCGGGACGCTCACCCGGATCCTTGCGGTACAGAATCGAAAGAGGATGAGTTACCGCGACTTCCTTAAGCGCTATGCCTACGTGAGGGAGGAGGCACGGGTGGATCCGGATTCATTTGACTACGGATTCTACAATTACGGGATGGAATTGTACGGGAATATGCCGCTCATGGAGGAGAACGAGTACCGCGAGTCCAAAAAAGTCGAGGAACTGGTTATCGTCATCGATACTTCCGCGTCGACGCAAGCCAATCTGGTGCAGCATTTTCTGAATGAGACTGCATCTATTCTGCGCAGCAGGGAAACATTTTTCCATCGTATTGAACTCAGAATTCTTGAGTGCGATAATCAGGTACAGAAAGATATTCTGATCAGATCCCCGGAGGAGATGCAAAAGTATCTCGAGACATTTGAGGTCAGCGGGGGATTCGGGACAGATTTCCGACCGGCATTTGAATATGTGGAGAAACTCAGGACGGAGGGACACTTGAAGAATCTGCGGGGACTCCTGTACTTTACCGACGGGGCCGGAATCTATCCGTCGAGACCGACAAAGTATGAGACTGTTTTTGTGTTCAGGTCGGATGAGAACTTCTTCGAGAAGCATGTGCCGGACTGGTGCGTGAAGGTGTATCTCGGGGAGGGCGACAGGATCGAATATCAAGGTAAAAGATGAGTTGATTTCGATACAGGTCACCGGGCGTAGCCGTCCGACTGTATTTTAATATGAAACGGAAAGTTTGGTTCGGTTGTAATATGAGCGTTGGCTCATATCTAATGGAGGATGACTGTGAACATAAAGGAAGCAAAACAGGAAATCATATACACGATCAAAGCCTATCTCGCCAAGGACGAGACCGGCGCGTCCCTGATACCCGCCGAGCGCCAGCGCCCGGTCCTAATGATCGGAGCCCCCGGCATCGGGAAGACCGCCATCATGAGACAGATCGCAGAAGAACTCGGTATCGGTCTCGTTTCATACACGATCACGCATCACACGCGCCAGAGCGCGATCGGCCTTCCGTTCATCGCAAAACGGGATTACGGCGGGGAAGAGTACTCCGTCACGGAGTACACGATGAGTGAGATCGTCGCGTCGGTCTATGATCAGATCGAGCGCAGCGGCGTGTCCGAGGGAATCCTTTTCCTCGATGAGATCAACTGCGTATCCGAGACGCTCGCGCCGACGATGCTGCAGTTCCTGCAATACAAGACATTCGGAACCCATCGGGTGCCTGAAGGATTCGTCATCGTTACCGCCGGCAATCCGCCTGAGTACAATCGCTCTGTCCGTGACTTCGATATCGTGACCCTTGACCGTGTGAAGCGGCTCGACGTGGAGTCCGATTTCAGCGTCTGGAAAGAATATGCGAGGATGAACGGCGTTCACGGGGCCGTGATATCTTATCTGGAGATCCGAGGCGAGCATTTTTATTCTGTGACAAATGACGCCGACGGCCGGCACTTCGTCACCGCCCGTGCCTGGGAGGACCTCTCCGATTCCATCAAAGTCTATGAATCCCTGCGGCAGCCTGTAGGCAGGACGATGGTCAGTGCTTTTCTGCAGGATCCGGAAATAGCGGGGAGCTTCACCGTATACTATGAACTCTGGAACAAATACAGGAACCTGTATAAGATTCCGGATATCTTGAACGGAGATTTCCCGGCGGAGACGGAGACGTTCAGGAAAGCGGCATTTGATGAGAAAATCACACTGATCGGATTGCTTGCATCCAGTCTGACGCAGGACGCTGCGACAGTGGACGAGGAAAAGAATGTACAGAAGGAGATCTTTGCTGTCCTTAAGAAACTTCAGGGGAAACTGAGGAGCGCGAAGGAAAAGGCCGGGAGTACAGGCCCGGATACAGCGCAGAATACTGAAGGAGGCGAGCCGCAGCTGCCGGCTGGATCTTCAGAGCAGTCTTTCATCGGGCAGGTGTCCGTCGCCGGAGTTCTCAGAGAGCTCACTGAGGAGCTTGCAGATGCACGTGAAGCCAGAAAGAAGGCCCGCATGCTGTCCGTCAAGGAGGAGCGCATGGGACGGGCTGCAGTAAATGCCCTTCAGGAACTTCTTCACCATCTGGCGAAGACCGCGTCAGGGGATATTGACGGTGATTACGGAATCGTAAAAGCCTGGTTTTCCGAGCGCGAGAAGGCACGCAAGGAGATGGTCAGAATGACTGACGCGCATATCTCGAATGCGTTCCGATTCGTGAAGCTGGTGCACGGGGAAGGGCAGGAGATGGTCATATTCCTGTCGGAGATCGCGTCCGGCTATTACACGATGAAATTCATTAACGAGCACGGAAATAAGGAGTATTTCCGTTACAACGAGCTGCTTCTGCTCAAGGACAGGAGAAGAAAGCTGCAGGAGGAGATATTCGAGCTCGGGGAGACGTGATTCGTTTTTCTGCGTGACAACGGTCGGGTCTGATGCTATCATAGGTGACATAACATGGTGACGGGCATCGGCACCCTGACCGGGGAAAAGGAGTATAAATGATTCAGGACATAGCACCGCACAGGCTGCGGAACGAGTATATACCGGAAAAGTCCGCCTCGGCGGACAGCCGGTGTTTTTTATTCAGAGGGAGAGAAATGCTGTTCAGGAGCCGCGATGACAAGGCGGAGCTGCCTCTGAGGGCCGAATTTCCGGCAGAAGCAGAGTGCACATACCTGTTTGCCATCGATGATACGGAATACTATCTGATCACTGCGCCCGAAGACTGTACGACGGATGGAAAAATCGGATTTCCCGAAGATTTCAAGCTGCCCGAAGACTGCATGTTCAAAACTGTCCATGAACTTCGAAACGAAGGAAAGATGGACCGCCTTCTGACGTATGCCGCTTTCACGGCACAGCAGCTTGCAGGCTGGTATCGTGACAACGTGTTCTGCGGCACCTGCGGAAGCAGAACGGTACACGGCGATGTTGAGAGATCGATCATTTGCCCGAAGTGCGGCAGGATAATTTATCCGCGCATTGCTCCGGCGGTCATCGTCGGAGTGACGAACGGGGACCGCATTCTCCTGACGAAATACAGAGGCCGTCTGTATGCCTACTATGCACTTATTGCAGGCTTTACCGAAATCGGGGAGACATTTGAGGAAACTGTCGAGCGCGAGGTCATGGAGGAGGTCGGCATCAGGGTGAAAAACATCCGATATTACAAGTCCCAGCCCTGGGGCGTAGCCGACAACATTCTGGCAGGATATTTCTGCGATCTGGATGGGGATCCTACCATACATCTGGATACCAATGAACTCAGGATCGGCGAATGGACAGCAAGGGAAGACATTATTCTGCAACCCGACGACTTATCACTGACGAACGAGATGATGAAGATATTTAAGGAAGGGCGCGAACCCAGGTGAAAAAGACGGAGAACAGGATTAATAAGAGAATGAAGAGAAAAAATAAATGCAAAGTTTTTATATCGCTGCTGATTATCTGTTCCATGTTTCTGGGAACAGTGACTGTCTATGCAACAGAACACGGAACGGAAAATGCAGGTCTGTTCTCATCCGAAACAGGTATTGTGCCGGATGAGAGCATTTCCGTGACTCCGACCGTACCGGCAGAGACTGTCGCAACAGACGAGGGAAACGGAGATGAAAGCCTTGCGCCCGGTACGACGGATGTGCCTGCTGTAGAGGGGGATGACCTCAGTCAGACGGACAGCTCCGCTGTGACGGATGAATCGGATATTGATGACCTGGGGCCCGTTGAGGATGCATCCGATCTGCCGGATGAGTCCTCCCTCGTTCCGCCGGATACGTCGGAAGCGGAGGCTGCTTTGAGTCTCACGCCGACGCCGTCGCTCACTCCTTCACCGTCTCCGACGCCGACCGAGGAACTCCTCGGAGCCGCGCAGGCAATCGAGGAAGGCTATTATATATTCAGAGTCTTTCCGGACGGAGCGACGCTGAGGACCATGGCAGTGAAAGGCAACGTCGCTGACAATAATGTGAATCTGGTCAGCGGAACATACTCGCAGTCCAATGTCAGACTGTTCTATGTACAGAAATCAACCGGCAATTACTATAAGATCAGGAATCTCCACACCGGAAAGTATCTTCAGGTACAGTCCAACAAGAAGGATGACGGTACTTCGGTAGTACAGAGCTCTTTGAATACCTCGACCGCTCAGCAGTGGCAGTTCGTGTCAGCCGGTAACGGATACAGGATCGTCGGCCGCACTTCCGGCAAGGCGCTCAATGTGACCGGGGCATCGACGAAATTGAACACAACTCTTGAAATCAGAAAGATTGCCAACAAGAGATCTCAGGTCTGGTATCCGATGAAGAGCTTCGTCAAGATTTCCGGAGCCGGAACAGAGATCAAACTGCCGGGCACGCAGCGTTATACCGGAAAAGCCGTCACGCCGGACGTAACGCTGAAAGTATATGGGAAGAAACTGGTTCAGGGCACCGACTATACACTGGCGTACACCAATAATGTAAAGACCGGGACGGCCAAGATCGTGATCAGCGGAGCAGGTGAATATCAGGGCAGCAGGACCGGAACCTTCAGGATTTTTAATTATGTCACAAGTATTCAGTCCGGAGGGGTCTATTATATTATTCCCAAGGTCAACCTGTCGCAGACTATGACGGTTACCGAAAACAGGGGCGGAAATAATACGCACCTGTCGATCACAAAGCGAGCCAATGCCAGGTTCAATAAGTTTACGATCCTTAAGACGACGGACGGATCCTACAAAATTCTTTCCGGAAATCCGCTTTATACACTGATGAGTGCAGGCAGCGGAAATCTTAAGATGTATTCGCAGCAAAATACATCTCAGCAGAGATGGACGCTCACCAAAGATTCTCAGGGAACATTCACCATCATCAATAAAGCAACCGGGCAGGCCGTGGCGGCCAGCGGTTCCTCAATGGGCAGTGCGCTCATCACGGAGCCGAAAAACGGGAAGGATGTCGAAAAGTTCTACCTGACGAAGACCACGACAGAGTTTCCGGCCGATCCGGTTTACGTACCGCTCTACAATAACAATTATATCGAGCAGTTCGAACTACAGGCCACTGTGACGCCGGTGTCACTTAACTCGAAGATCAGCGTTTACAAGCAGGAGAGTGCTGCCAATACGCCGAGAAACAGCAGCGGCGGATATGTCGACTTTAAGAACAAAAAGATCGGTCTGTACAGGGGATTTGCATTCGGAGAAAAAAAGAGCACGTTGGCGAGTGCGTCCATACCTTTCAAGCTGCAGGCCAATCAGTCATATACGGTTCAGCTGATCAGGGCTTCGGACAATACGGTGCATTTCGTATTCTCAGATCCGTCGAGCGGAAATACAGTATCCGTTAAGGGAACGTCTTTCGAAGCGGGACGTGCCTGGGGCACGCTGAAATGCGTGGTCGATTCGGGAAATGTCAAAACGAGCGGCTTGAGAATAAGGAATCTCGGGAGCACAAGACCCACGCTTGCGATGGTCGGAGACAGTTACCTTGAGGGTACATACCTCCATGAGGATATAAACAGCAGATATGCGTCGTTCGTGACAGATCATCTTAACGGGAATGTTTTTATGTGCTGCAGAGGAGGAGCCACCAGTACGCTGGGCGTACAATGGTTCAACCGCTTCTTATTCGATACGGTGAAGCCGAGGTACATTCTGATCGCGTTCGGTATGAATGACAGGGATTACACCAGATGGGTCGATAATATGCAGAAGATGATCTCGCTTGCCGAGGCAAATAACGTGATACCTATCCTTGCGACGATCCCGCCGCGCGTCGGAGATGACGTCGCGGAAGGCAATGCCGTACATGAACAAATGTCAGCATGGGTACGCCAGAGCGGTTACCGCTATATCGATGTTGCCAAGGCACTCACATTGAACCATGACGGCGTCACGCCGAATGAGGATCTGATGCTTTCCGACAGGACACATCCGAACAAGGAAGGACATCTGAGAATTTTTGAGGAATTCCGGTCAAAACTGGGGGACATTTATTAATCGAAACTTGCTATATGACACAAAAAGGGCTGCCGAACCGGCAGCCCTTTTTCGTGTTTGCGCGCCATGGGCGCGCTCTAACGGGTGAAAGTCCCGAACCCGCCCGGCAGTGGGAAGGATACAGCCGAAGGCAAGGGTGTTCATTCTGATGAGGAATCTGAGCAGTTATCCTCAACTGACGAGCGGTATCTCCACGACGCGCGCCATCTTTGTCAGGCACTCCTCGATCTGTTCTGATATCTCTCTGACCAGACGCTCGGATATCTCTTCATTCTTATCCTTTTCGAGAGATTCGTAGAAGTTTGCCCGAACCTCGTCCGTGATGCTCTCCAGATGGTTCTCCAGATATTTCTTCGGCAGGAGCCTGCGCATGGGGAGAGGAATATTCATATTCAAGAGCGCCGACTGCATGCGGTTCTTTCCGAGAAAGAGCACGACGAGCGAAAGGACCGCGCCGGCGAATATGCCGGGCAGACCGTTTGCAATCAGTGCGACACCGCTTCCTCCGCACAGGAGTCCCACGAGAATCGAGATGATCGTATCAATCAGCCAGGTGAATTGTTCGACGCCGAACACCGTCTTGGCGTTCAGACGTATATCGATTTCCGACAGTGACAGATACGAATTCAGGCTCAGCGCCCTGTACGGGATCTTATGCTTCAGGCAGATCGGCATCGTATACTGCTCGAGCTCCGGCGCGATGTACTTGCGAAGCCACTGGGCGACCGGATCCACCAGAAGATTTTTGGCACTCTCCGTGTGCAGGTAGGCGTCGATTTCCTTCTTCAGCTCTCCGTCGATCTCGGAGAGCTTTTCAATCCGGCCGCTGCGCCAGCGGTCCATGATCGGAACAACACAGTTTTCAAGGATAGGACCTGTCAGCGCGTCGACTGCGGCCATGTACAGACCGTCGATCTGCTCGGTCACGATACGCTCGATGGTCGTGGAGTCGATCAGGTTCTGAAGTTCTGCATCGAACTCCCGCATCTCCTCGTCGATGCTTCCGCACCAGGAAAGACCCTTCGAAACGGAGAATTCGGGATTGAGTTCCGTGATGATAACAGCTTCCGGATAGACGTCCCTGCACCAGTCTGTGATGGCCGGCAGTCTGGAGACGCCTCCTGTCAGGAAAATGAGATCCGGCATATCTCCCGTGATGCTCGTTCGCGTGTCGCGCAGGCTTTCAATGAAGACGTCGCGGAAGGACCTGCCTTCAAGACCTTGTGTTTTTTTATTAAGCAGCTTATCCGCGATCTGAGCATTCATGCGCAGCGTAAGACGGACCGGCTGATCGTATACGATCTGCACAGTCTGCGTGCACTCGTGCGTCTGCCAGTAATCTTCATCCGCAAAGTATTTTTCCTTGAGACGGCGAGCGGCAAATTCGCAGTAACTTCTCCATGCTTCGCTTTTGGAAAATGCGTCGCGGATCCTGCGCTCGTCTCTCGATGCGGCCACGGATTCCTCGAGGAGAATCTCATCCATAATACCTCCGCCGAGGAACACTTCACCGCCTGTGCGGAGTTCCACCTCACGTCCGCCGGAGATGTAGGCGAAGTCGGTCGTAGAAGAGCCTATATCCACAACAAGGACCGGGTGGGAGAGAATATCATAGCCGACCTGAAGATGTTTTGAGCGGCATGCGCTGACGAGAGCGGCGCGGGACTCGGAGATGATTTTCGTCGGCGGATATCCGGTCTTTTCAAATATCCTTCTGTACCGCTCCCTGTCATTCTTGTTCCATCCTGCGGGACAGCCTACATAAAAGCAGCAGTCTTCGCCCTGGACAAGATTGCCGGTCGTGTAAAGTTCGCCGAGAACGCCGGCCGCAAAACTCTTTATGTCACGGTCGATCGCCTGATCCTTAAGAAATCGGCTCTTAAAACGGATCTTGCGCTCCGACGCGTCAGGTGCATAGCATGCTTCCTCGCCGATGAGGAGTGTCTGGTCATTCAGACGAGCGTAAGCCGTGATAAAGCTCTTCGCATCCCGTACGGGAATGACTTCGGGAGTCTTCATACCTTCTTTCTTCAGATAGGAGACGGCGCTTTCAGCGTCGCCCAGATCAAAGCCTATAAAACGTTCCATAGGATTTCTCCTTCGTTCAATAAGTTAATTCGATTTAACGGCTGCCATACCCCGAATGAGCACGACGTTATCCTTTACCAGAGCCGGTTTCAGCGTGCCTGTCCGGGCAGCGGGCATACGGTTGAAGTACTTAGCGGTGTCCGCGCTGTATTCCATTACGGAGATACCGCGCCTGTACAGATAAAATGTGATGTCGGAAATAGTCTGTCGGTTCTCATCAGTGTCTCCCGATGAATATGCTGTCTCAAGAACAGAGGACAGCAGACGCAGCTCATCATCCGTCACGTCATCCGGAGACGGAGCAGGATTAGCCGCAGCCTCCATCTCTGTCAGCCGCGCGTCTTCCAGATTGTGGTCAACAACAGTCAGCATAGCGTTGAGATTGCGGTAGATTTTGTCGCTGTCCATACTCACCTCAACGATCTGCTCTGCTTCTTCGGGAAGAAGTTTCCTTCGTCCGAAGTTGTAGCCCGATACAAAGGCCAGGCAGATACCCGCTATGACCATAATTATGCTGAGCGGCAGGAATCCGGCCGGGGCCATAGTCAGCGCTGTTGCTCCGACTGTCGTTGCTCCGAGGCAGGCGGTGAGAGGTATCAGGTATTTGCTTTGAGCGCCCTTTTTGGGTTTGCCCGTGCGCTCGTAAGTCCGCACTTCTCCGGCGCTGTCCACAAGAGACAGTGCCGCTTTTGCTGTCTGGAGTGCGTAGGAGGCTTCGCGTGACAGAGTCTCGTCGGTCACGTGTTCTCCGTACTGGATCTGAATGCGGCTAAGCTCATCCTCCAGAGCTGTCACGGTCTGCTCCGGGGTGTCCGCCTTACTGAGGCGTGCGAGCAGGCGTTCTTTGTCTTGTTCCAGCAATTCTCTGGTCTTCATGAGGGCCTCCGTTTTCATTCTGTGATTCGCATGTTCGCGTGTCTTTTATTATACCAGTAAAATCGGGCAGAGTGATAGAAAAACAGGAATTGGGCCGAAACTGTTTACAAAAATCCCCGTAAAAGACGGGAATAGAACAGTACGACGAAATTAATTCGGTTGAACGAAAATAGAAAGGGGTGTATAATGGCTCTGTGTTAATGCGTATAAAATTCGTGATATGAAACTTACAATAACGATAGGATATTCCGGAGGTATGACATGCAATATCTGGTGATGTTTCTGATTGCGCTGCTGATCACGTCGATCGGTTTTCGAAAGTACATATGGTTCATCAGCATAGGATACGGCTTTTCCGTTGCCGCGATCGGTCTTGCGATGATCGTCTTCTTCAGACGCTATATGAGTAACCTGATGCTGTGTATCTGTCTGCTGTTTTTTGTTTACGGGGTGAGACTCGGCGGTTACCTGCTCATCCGGGAACTTAAGCTTACGACTTACAATGCGGCTATGAAGAATGAAGTCAAGTCAGATATCAGTCTTCCGGCCAAATTCGCGACATGGATATTCAGCGCATTGCTTTACACACTTCAGGTCTCACCGGTACTCTTCAGGCTCAGCAACGGGGGCACGACGGATATTGTTACACTGATCGGTGCGGTGATCATGGCCAGCGGAATTATTCTGGAGAGTGCTGCCGACGTCCAGAAGAGTATTGCGAAGAAAAAGAATCCGAAGCGTTTCGTCGATACGGGACTTTTCCGCATCGTACGCTGCCCGAATTATCTCGGGGAGATTCTGTTCTGGACGGGCGTCTTTGTATCGGGCGTGACCGCGCTTCGCGGCCCGGTGCAGTGGATCTGTGCAATCATCGGATATGTGTGCATAGTGTACATCATGTTCGGCGGAGCCAGAAGGCTGGAGTTGAGACAGAACCGCAACTATGGCGATGATCCTGAGTATCAGAAGTATGTCAAGACGGTGCCGATCATTCTGCCGTTCATTCCGCTCTACAGTGTAGCTGATTATACTTTCCTGGTTGGGTGATCGGATTATTATCCTTCATCCTTCATCGCGCAATACCGGTGACGAGAGCCTGTGATGAGCGCGATCCTGCGTGGGATGCGGCCGGCGTTATATGAGATATGAGATATTGTACCGGAGTACGAGGAATACCTCTGCTCCGGTTCTTCTGTTCTTATACAGTACTCATAACTCCGGTCGCGAGTATTGTGCGATCCGCCGGAGGAATTTTTACCAATGCTATACTATTGTTCTTGATTTCGGCATACAGGTTGCGCTATTATACCGTAGGACTGTCATTTTCCGGCATGTCCGCAACAATGAGATGCAGCCTGAATAAGGAGTAGTCGCAAATGAGTGAACTCAGGCATGAGTGGAAACACGAAATCAACTATATGGACATGCTCGTCATACGGTCGAGAATGCGTGCAATCACCACTCCGGACTCTCACGCTGTCGACGGTAAATATTTCATCAGAAGCCTTTATTTTGATACACTGTCGGATAAAGCGCTCAGGGAGAAACTGGACGGCGTGGATAACAGGAAGAAGTTCAGGATACGCTATTATAATAATGACCTGTCTTTCATCCGTCTCGAAAAGAAGAGCAAATGGAACAATCTCGGCACCAAGGAGATGGTCAGGCTTTCAACGATGCAGGCTCAGGCCATCGCTGACGGCAACATCGACTGGATGGTGAATCATCCCGCCCCGCTCATCCACGAACTTTACGTGGAAATGAAGGAAACGGGACTTCGGGCAAAGACGATCGTCGACTATACGCGGGAACCGTTCGTATTTCCCGCCGGCAATGTTCGGGTGACGCTGGACTACGATATCCGGACCGGACTTTGCAGCACGGACTTTCTGAACCCGGATACGCCGACCGTTCCGATCGTCGACAACCCTATTATCCTTGAAGTAAAGTGGGATCATTTTCTTCCGGATATCATTCGCGATGCGGTACATCTGGAAAATCGAAGGGCAGCGGCGTTTTCGAAATACGCGGCCTGTCGAGCCTACGATTAGTCAGGACCTCGCGCCAACGGATCAGATTTGTGTAACCCCGCATATGCGGTATGAAAATATGAACTACAAGGAGAGTTACTATGAGTTTTAATGACATATTCAAATCAAGTTATCTCGAGAATGTCAGCGCGATCGATATTCCCGATATGATCATTGCACTTGTCCTTGCGTTTCTGGTAGGTCTGCTCATATATGTAGTCTATCAGAAGACTTACAGGGGCGTTATGTATTCCGCAAGTTTCGGAGTTACCCTTGTAGCCCTGACAATGATCACGACAGTCGTCATCCTGGCAGTCACCAGCAATGCGGTCCTGTCGCTCGGTATGGTCGGTGCTCTTTCCATCGTGCGTTTCCGTACAGCGATCAAAGAGCCGCTGGATATAGCGTTTTTGTTCTGGGCAATCGCTGCAGGTATCGTACTTGCAGCGGGTATGATTCCGCTGGCGGTGATCGGAAGTATCGTAATAGGTGCTGTTCTCATTCTGTTCGTGAACCGCAAGACTTATACGAGACCGTATATCGTTGTGCTTCGCTGTGAAAATGACGCGTCGGAAGCGGCTGCGACCGAGTATCTGAAGGAAAATGTTGAAAAGTATTCCGTTAAGAGCAAAACGGTCCAGACAGGGCTTATTGAGCTCAATATCGAGGTGAGACTGAAGGACGAGGAGACAGGCTTTGTCAATAGTATGGCTTCGATGAAGGGCGTGCTGAGTGCTGTGCTTGTGAGCTACAACGGAGATTATATGAGCTGATAAAGATTTGAAAGGGGCTGCCGTGAGGCAGCCCCTTTCAGGTTTTACTTCTTGGAATTCTTCGCGATATTGAGAATCATACCGGGCGTCAGCTTCGTTGAACCCTTCAGCACCCTGGCGTTGTCCTTCTTGATCTGTGCTATGGTCGTATTGAACTTCTTTGCGAGAGAAGCGAGCGTATCGCTCTTCTGCACAACATACGGAATGACCATGATTCCGTTTACGCCGCCGTTTACTTCTTCAAGCTCGTTTTCCTGAATAGCTGCATTGATCTGTTCGCTCATGATAACCTCCTGTGTGAACATATGATGTAAGTGTATTTTTATTTTTCATCGCGTAATATTCGTGACTTCATAACAGTCGTGAGATGAATGCGATAAATGAAATTCTGATAATTTATACGATGGTCCCTCCGGTGATGGATAAAGTTATTTCATTTATCCGTCGACTCTGTCTCGGGCGGACCCTGCTGCTTGGCCTCGTAGTACATATCGAGCTTGACCTTTATGATATCACGCTCCGTCTCGGTAAGCGAGCGGATTTCCCCTCCGCGCGTCGAAGCGTAGTTCGAGGAATCCGTGAATATCGTATCGTAGTTATTATTATTGTCGAGTCCGGAAAACAGCGTTGTTCCGAGAAAATAGTTGTTGGTCGAGATATCCAGATAATCCAGCACTGTGGGCGCAAAGTCCAGCGTATTTCGGCCTTCCACGTCAAGCGTCTGAGGCGTTATGCCCTTGTAGTAGATAAAGAACGGCATCTCGTCGAGCTCTGTGTGCTTCCGCTCGTAGTCCGGGAAAGACGTCTTGAACAGGCGATCCTGATATGCCGCGTGATCGGCCGTGAAGAAGATGATCGTATTTTCAGCGAGATCGCTTTCTTCATATTTCTCCATGAATGCGCCGAACTGATAGTCGAGGTTGTAGAACTTATTCAGGAGGCTGTCGGATTCGTCGCCGAACTTCTCATCCGGGGAGTCGAGCGAGGTGTGCGTGCCGAAGGTGTAGATCGCCGTGAAGAAGGGTTTCCCATCCTTTGCCAGTTTTTCTGCCGTGTCAAAGAGCAGTTCATAGGCATCCTTATCTGAAATCGAGTCGGCTATTCCGTTGCTGATGAACGCCGGATCGGAGATGACCTCATCGAATCCCATGTCCTGCAGATAGTTGGTGAAATTTATGTTGCGGGTCTCGGTGTTGATGAAGGTTGTTGTGTAGCCCCTGTCAGAGAGGATGTCCTGCAGGGAAATCAGCGCATTCGAGTCATAGTTATCCTTCTGATAACCGGAGTAGAGCTGGCCGCTCAGCGCACGGTACGTTGCAAATGTATGGTTGAAGTAATTGGTGAAGTTGATGGACTTCTTCTCGTAAGCGGCAACATTCGGCATGATGTTCCTGCTGTCGGTCACTATATTCTGCGAGAGCCCCTCCGTGAAAATGGCGATAACGTTGGGCTGCTCGGGGAGTGCTTCAGGCTTTTTGATGCGTCCTGTAATCGTTGTGCCGTGGAACGGTTCCGTGTAGTCTTTGCCCTTTACGATATTTTTGGACGGAGTCTGCGCATCAATTTGCTGCTTTATCAGCGTATAATAGGAAAAGAGCGGCGAGGCGGCACTGCCGATACACATCGTGAAGATGAGTTCAACTGCAAGGACCAGTGAGAGGAGCCGTGCTTCCGCTATTTTCCATGTGCCCACATGCCTTGCCGGAATAAAGGAGAGGACCAGAGCGGCTGCGATGGCCGAAATGTAGACCACTGCCTGGCCTGACAGATCTTTCACCGAATCAAGGTTGGTCATCATGACAAGGGAGATATAGGTGTTTCCGAATGTCAGGACGGCCATCTGGATATTGAGGAGCAGTAGCAGAAACCCGTTCACGATCCATCCGAGGATATGATTGGCGCGGATCAGAGAATTGGAGAAGAGAAAGATGATCGCCAGCTCCATAAGTCCTGCGATGAGGCACAACAGTTGTCCGGTCTGTGAGTATGCAAAGATGATGAGACCGATTGCAAAGAGATATTTCAGTGCAGTCGATATTGTTAATAGTATCGGGTGTTTATAGTTCATCGGTCAAACTCCT
>ODAI010986634.1_pt1 | contig 20179 bp, 16 predicted proteins | sample 1539321 | NCBI WGS metagenome assembly ODAI01 (sample SAMN02144231, study PRJEB22623) | gut metagenome | biome: sheep rumen | host: Ovis aries | place: New Zealand
CACTTGGGAGGTGTGAACGTGACGACGCAGGAAGCGGTTGCTGCTCGGATCATTGAGCTATGCAAAGAACGCCGTATCACACCAAACGGCTTGGCAAATCTATCGGCTGTTTCTCAATCCACTATCAAAAGCATTTTGAATGGGGAAAGCCAGAATCCCGGCACCGTGACAATCAAAAAACTGTGTGATGCTTTTGAAATTACCTTGGGGCAATTCTTTTCTACACCGGTTTTCGATCAACTGGAACAGGAAATTAAATAACGAAAAAGAAGTGGGGGAGCATGGTGACGGCTTCCTCACTTCTTCTTTAGATGAGATTCACATTATGTGATTTTTACCTTGCATGGGATTAAAATGCTTTTCGGTATCTTTCCTACCATAATTCATAAAGGATGTGAAGGAAAATATGGCTGAAGACAGCAAGCTGCTTGGCGCTCTGTGGCTTGACGGGAGGGACGCTATGCAGACAATCAGGGAAGCAAACGAAGCTGACATCGCCGCAGATGAAATATTAATTTATTATTTCAAATAGTTGGTGACCATGTAGCCGGTTTGGCCGTTATAAATCACCTTGGACCAATAGCGATCCATTTCCACGATCTGCACCACGGCCCCCGCCGGAACCTGAGAAAGAACATTGGATGTACTGTCTGAATTCTTAGAGGAGCGCAGATACACAAAGCTGCTGTTGGGATTGCGCACCATGGCAATGCCGGAGGGATATATGGGGGCAGGGATCGCTGTCGCGGCAGGGGCGGCGGTCAGGGCAGGCACATAATAGCCATTCCGATACGGAGCGGCAGTAGGCGCCGGATAGCTTGGGGAATAGGAATACGGCGGCTGGGTGGGCGCGCTGAAAACGCCCGCTGCCGTGGCGGAAAGAAAACGGGTCATCATGAATCCGCTTTGGCCGTTCACATTCACCCGGCTCCATCCGTTGCCCAGGTGCACGGCGTACACTACCGTTCCGTTGGCAAACAGGCCCAAAGAACCGGCTTCCTGGCTGGCGTATTCCCTGAGGTGCAGCCTGCCGGCGTTTCCCGTGCTCACATACATGGGAACAGCGGCGGCGGAATACCGGGAATCATCATTTGATTGGACAGAACCGGATGCTGCAGCAGCGGCGGGGTCAGCCGTCAGGAAGGAAAGCATCATATAGCCTGCCGCACCGTTGACGTTAACGAACGCCCACCCATTCAAGCGCGAGGTGACCAGCACGGGGGTGCCGTTCGGATACAGGCCCAGGGAATCGGCCTTTTGACTGGGCGCAGCCCGCAGGTGCAGCCTGCCGGAATTGCCCGTGCGCACATACAGCAGTGTGCTTTCCGAAGGGGCCGGGCGGTTCACGGCGGAAATCTGCTGAACGGGGGCTGTGCCGGTGAGATACCGCAGGTTCATATACCCCCGCTTGCCATTCACCGTCACTGCCGCCCAATTGGAATTTGCAAAACCCTCCACCGTGACCCGGGTTCCATTGCGATACAGGCCCAGGGACTCTGACCCGCTGTCGGGCCGCGCCCGCAGATGCAGCTTGCCGGAGTTTCCAGTTTGTATATACATGCATAAATCGCCGCTGTCTGCCAGCGCCGGAAGAGACAGAAAAACCGCCCCGAAGCACAAAACAAGCATCATGGAAATCACTTTTTTCATCATCGATATCATCCTTCCTTTCAGTCATCATTTCTGGCCCGTTTTCCGGACAGCAGGATTATAACATGCCGTCAGGATAAAATCTATATATTTTGGTCGTATTTTTTAACATTTACACATCTTACGATTCTCTAACATCTTCCTGTTGAACGAAACAAATTGCTGTTTTCCGTCGTCTAAACTATAAGAGAAAAAACAACCACCGGGGAACCCAGAAATCCTCCTGCCTCCCGCCAGGCATTCATCGGATAAAACCGCACTGTATTTTTATTTGATATTAGCATATTTATTCACGCAGACTTCTTCTGCTTATTAGACGAACGGAGAAAGCAATTTGTTTCATTTTTATGTAAATTCTGTGAAAATTGTGATAAGTGTAAAACCTGCGCGGGATTGGGAAAAAGGATAGCATTTTCCAGGATTTTGTGCTATAATCTGAACATACGGGAGAGCAGTCCTGTATTTGCTTCGGCATTTCCGAAGGAAAGGAAGAGAGAATAGATGAAGAAGAAGGGCTTTCTTGCGCTGTGTTCAATGGTGATGGCATTTGTGATGGTCATGCCCCCCGTTCCCGCGCTGGCCGCCGACGCTTACGTCAAGTACACCAATTCAGGCCGGATCAACGTCCGCTCCGCCCCCACCGCCCAATCCCAGCGCATTGATTCCCTGGACCCCGGCACGCCGGTGCAGGTGGACTGGATCGAGGGCAGCTGGGCCCACATCACCGTGAACGGGATGCAGGGCTACATGAGCATGAATTACCTGGAGGGCAATCTTTACGAAGCGCCCAACTATCCCGCTGCCGATACAAATGCCTATTCCGCCCCCACCTACTCCGCCCCTGTCACCACCTATGCCAACCCGGTTTCCATTTCCGCTGACGGCCAGGTGGTTACCGACAGCGTGGATTCCGCTGAAAAGCTGATTCCGCCTATCTATATCACGGAAGACACCATCATGTACGTGTACACCGGCAACAGCGGCGGCCTGAACCTGCGGGAATATGCCAGCCAGAACGCCCGCTCCGTGGGCCTGTATCCCAACGGCACGCAGGTGCATGTGCTCAGTCGGGTGGGCAGCTGGGCTTATGTGAACATCAACGGCAATCTGGGCTATATGATGCTGTCCTACCTGACCACCACTCCCATCACGCCCTCCCCGGTGACGCCCACGCCCACCGGCGCTGTGACCATGTACGTGAGCACCGGCAACACCGGCAGGCTGCACCTGAGGGAATACGCCAGCCAGAACGCCCGCTCCCTGGGCCTGTATCCCAACGGCACCCGGGTATCCGCTGTGAACCTGTATAACGGCTGGAGCTATGTGGTGGTTAACGGCATGACCGGCTATATGATGACCCGGTACCTGACCTCCGTGACCCCCATTGCCCCCACCCCTGTCACGCCTCCCTCCGGCTCTTATTCCATTATGTACGTCAGCACCGGCAACAGCGGGCGGCTGCATCTGCGCTCCTACATGAGCATTGATTCTATGTCCCTGGGCCTGTTCCCCAACGGCACAACGGTTTATGTGCTGGCCAATTACGGCACCTGGGCCAAGGTCAATGTGAACGGCCTCACCGGCTATATGATGACCCGGTATCTGACAAGCATTCCCGGCGGCTCCATCGTGATCCCCCCGTCCTCCGGCGGCAGCCCCATCGGCAAGGCGCGGGTGCAGCATCCCAACGGCTCCTTCGGCTATCTGCGCTCCTCCCGCAGCACGGCCAGCACTGCCAATGTACTGGCCCAGGTGCCCAGCGGGGCCATCGTGGATATCTACGAGCAGGATCAGTGGTATTCCCGGATCCGCTATAACGGCATGATCGGCTATATGGTGACCCATTACCTTTACCCCACCTCCGCTCCCGTGCCCACCACTCCCCCCACCACGACTCCGCCTTATACGCCCACAGCCGGCACCGACGCGGTGGTGTACAATCCCAACAACACGTATGTGAACCTTCGCTACAGCAAATCCACCGCTGACAGCAGCAATATCCTGTGCCAGGTGCCCAGCGGGGCAATGGTGAAGCTGCTGGAGCGGGACGGCGCTTACTGCAAGATTCAGTATAATGGAATGGTCGGCTACATGGTGGCCACGTACGTTTACAAGGTCGACGGCGGCGTGCCTGTTGTGCCCGGCCAGCCCGCCACCCAGCCGCCTGCTACCCAGCCCCCCGCCACGCAGCCGCCTGTCACCCCCGTGGGCTATTATATGGTGGTGCGCAACATGAACAGTTCCTTCGTCTATCTCCGCTCTTCCCGCAGCACCAAGGATAATTCCAATATCCTGGCTTCCGTTCCCAACGGCGCGGTGGTGAAGGTGCTGGAAAAGGATCAATGGTATTCCCGGATCATTTATAACAACATCGAAGGCTACATGGTTTCCAGCTATTTGAAGGCTGAATAATCAAACGGCTTTCACAGGCAAACGGAGCGCTGCTTCCGTTTGCCTTTTCTTTGGGTCCAAATAAAAAGACTGGATTCCTGTTCTCGATGATCGGAATCCAAAGCCGTTTTATTATGAGGACGCCCGGAGCAATTCATTATGGAGCCGGGACAGGATGCGTTTTTCCAGCCGGGAAATATAGGATTGGGAAATGCCCGGCTGGTCGGCCACCTCCTTCTGGGTCATTTCCCGGCCGCCGCCCAGCCCGAACCGCATCTTCATAATGCGCTGTTCCCGGGGGGAAAGCCGGGACAGGGCGCTGCCCAGCAGCTGTTTTTCCGCGTCCTCCTCCATGGATTTGGACACCAAATCCCCCTCTGTGCCCAGCACATCGGATAGCAGCAGTTCATTGCCGTCCCAATCGGTGCGCAGGGGTTCATCCAGGGACACTTCATATTTCAATCGGCTGGTGCGGCGCAGGTGCATCAGCACTTCATTTTCAATGCATCGGCTGGCATAAGTTGCCAGCTTGATTTTTTTATCCGGGTCGAAAGTGTTCACTGCTTTGATCAGGCCGATGGTGCCAATAGAAATCAAATCCTCAATGCCCACGGAGGTGTTCTCGAATTTCTTGGCGATGAATACCACCAGCCGCAGGTTTCTTTCAATCAGAATGGAACGCACCGTTCCGTCGTCCTGCGGCAGCCTTTGCACCAGCCTGGCTTCTTCTTCCGCCGTCAGGGGCTTGGGCAAGGGATCCGCCCCGCCGATATAATGCACGCCGTCTGAACGGAGCTGTGAAAAAAACATCAGCATCCATTTTTTTATTTCATTCGCCTGCATGAATCGCGTCCTCCTTGTTCTTCCAAGCATCCGCTTTCCTCCCCCATGGAAAGCACCGGAGGCCCTCCGGGATCAGCGCCCGCCGCTCCCCAAAGCAGGAAACGGCCAAAATCGCCTCCGTTCTCTGGGCCCGTTTATCCATTGTCAGTTCCAGCAGGTCCGGCCGAAAACACATGAGCAGCGCCTCTCCCGCCGCTGTGCGGACAGAAATCAGCCGCCAGCCTTTGGGCAGTGTGGAAGGGTCGTCTGCCTGAACGTGCGGGGGCATGAGCGGCCCCAGCGCCTTTTGAGACACCACGATCACCGGCAGACCCGTCACTCCATCCCGCAGCAAATTTCCACTGTCCCTTAGGGCCGGAAGGGAGATCGCTTTTCCATACAGCATGATCCGAAGGCGCATGTCTCCTTTTCCTTGCCCGCGCGTTCGGCGAAGGACGCACATCAGCAGCGCACATCCGCCCGCGGCCCACAGGCAGGCCCAGGGAGGAAAGCCCAGCTGAAGCAGCGCGTCCACAAAACCGCTTAAAAAAAGCGCCCCTGCCATCACGGCAGGATAGCAGCAAGCGCCGCGAGGGCCATAGGTGATCAGGCACAGAAGAAAAAAGCCCAGCAATGCTGCAAACGGGCCTTGCAGCGGAAGCAGCCGCATCAGCGCCGCTGCCGCCCAGCCTCCGCCCAGTGCGGACGCCAGTGCCGCTCGGCCCATGGGAAAACGGATGTCCTTGAGGTATGCCCCCCAAAGCAGGGATAAATAATCCATCCACCCATTCAGGAGCAAATACGCTTCCATGTTGATCCGCATGCTTTCCCCTGACCTCCGCCTGACAGTATAAACCCAGGCCCTCCCCGGAAGCGTCGAACCAGAGCGCAAAAAAACGCGAAAAAAGGTGTGGAACGAAAAAACGCCTGATAGAACCTCATTGTTTTATTATAGGATTCTTGTTGCCAAAGATGAAACGCGGTCTCGTTCAATATAGAAAGACGCACTTTCACCGCCTTGACAGGTGGTGAGTAAGCGCGCCTTTCAATTTAACGAACTGGAATAGTCACTCTTTTCGGAGTATATCCAGCGTATGATGAGAAGCTCCAATCAGATCCTGCCGTTCGCAAATCGTGAAATGATATTCCATCCATTTGCTGAAAGTCTCATCATCCATAGCGTCAATGTATTCTCGCTTGTAATTCGTCGCTCCATCCGTTGCGACCAGTTTGATCCTTTTGACAGGCACCGCTGCATCCAGTTCAGCAATCTCTTCTGTTCTCACCATCTCGAAAAGATCTTTGGGCTCACTAATACAATGCCAGTCAGAAGTCAGCATATTAAGCTCCATCACTTCGTGCAAGTGGTTCAAACCGAATACATACTGAATGACAGTCGGCTCATTCATACAGTAAGCCACCAGAATATGACCGCCTGATTTAGTAACTCGCACTGCCTCAGAAAGAGCTCTTTGCTTTTCATCCTTGGTGTAAAGGTGATACATCGGGCCAAGCAACATGGTCAGATCGAAAGAATTGTCAGAAAACTGGGACAGGTCCAGAGCATTTCCTTGGATTGTTGTGATAGGTTCTGTACCGTCTAATTTGGATTTCAGTATTCCCAGATTATGTTCAATCAGCTCAACAGCGGTCACCTGCCGTCCTTGCTTTGCCAATGTCACACTGTAGCGTCCTGTGCCTGCACCTACTTCAAGGATGCTTGGAGTTGAAATGCCTTCCAGACATTCTTCTATGTATCTCATCGTGGTCAGGTATTCCACCTGCCCATGACGAGAAAGCAGGCGTCCTTCTTCGTCATAATTGTTGTAGTATTGTTCTAGATAATTCATGACTTCTTCTCCATAGATTTCGAATGTTGATTCAAGGCAAGTAAGATGATCACTCAAGGATACCCTTCGCGTTCCAGCGCAGGATGGTTTCGTATCCCAGCTTTTCATACCAGGGAGCTACGCCGGTATAGTGGATATAGCTGTAATCATAGCCCCTGTTTTTTAAAATCTCCGTAACGTTTTTCACCATGGTCAGGCTAATGCCTCGGCAGCGGAATTCCGGCACAGTGCCCACGCAGCCAGGGCCGCCGATCTTGCATACTCTTCCTTCTACCATAAAAACGCCCATATGGGAAACAAAGCAAAAGCTGGCGATCCGGCCGTTCACATATCCGCAGTAAACGTTCCGGGTGTCATGAAAATACTGAACCCATCCCGCGTCCACCTTCTTGACAGCTTGCAGGAGCGGGCCCGAGTCCCCCTGAAAAAAGCCAAAGGATATCTCGTGGGGCAGCGCTTTATCATATCGCGACGGGTCAAAATCAGCCAAGCGAAGCATCATTTCCGAATAGGTTTCATCTTCTGGAAACGAATGCCGCTCAAAGAAATCCGGGTGCATTTGCCGAAAAAGCAGTGCGGCCTCCTCATGATTCATCCCGCATCCTCCTTACTTGTTTGCCAGGATTTCCATGGCCTGTTCTTCCTGGAATTGATTGGTATACAGCTTATAATAAGCGCCTTTCATTTGCAGCAGCTCCTGATGGGTGCCCATTTCCTTGATCTTCCCATCATCGATGACCAGGATGCGGTCGGCGGTGCGGACGGTGGACAGGCGGTGGGCGATGATGAAAGAGGTGCGGCCGGACAGCACCTTGGAGATGGCATTCTGAATGATCAGTTCCGTTTGGGTGTCCACAGAGGAGGTGGCTTCGTCCAGCACAAAGATCCGGGGGTCAGCCAGAATAGCCCGGGCAAAGGAAATCAGCTGTTTTTCCCCGGTGGACAGGCGGCTGCCGCCCTCGCCCACGTCGGTGTTATAGCCCTTTTCCATTTTTAAAATGAAGGGCTCCGCGTTCACCATCCGGGCGGCTTCCTCCACCTCCTCGTCGGAGGCGTCCAGCCGGGCATAGCGAATGTTGTCCTTGATGGTGCCGGAAAACAGGCGGGGCTCCTGGAGCACATAGCCCAGATTGCTTTGCAGCCACAGCTGGCTGCGCTCCTTGTAGTTCACTCCGTCGATTTTGATTTCCCCGGCAGTGGGCTCATAAAAGCGGCAAATCAGGTTCACCACCGTGGATTTCCCCGCGCCGGTAGGGCCTACCAGGGCGATGGTCTCCCCTGCCTTGATTTTCAGGTTAAAGTCGGATAGCACCTTCTCCCCTTCCTTGTACTGAAAATCCACATGGCAGAACTCCACGTCCCCCCGCAGCGGCGGCCAGTTTTCTTTTTTGGGATGGAAATTATCGCCAAAAACTTCCCGCACTTCGGGGGAATCCACGATATCCGGCTCCGTTTCCAGCAGCGTCAGCACCCGTTCGGCGGCGGCCTGGGCGGACTGCATTTCCGCAAGCACGTTGGCGATATTGCGGATGGGCTCAAAGAACTGCACGGTGTAGTTGACGAACAGCTGCAGCACGCCCAATGTCATGCCGCCGATGAGCACCTGCTGGCCGCCCTTCCACAGGGCATAAGCGGTAGCCAGGGAGCCCAGGGCCACCACGATGGGCAGATACACCGCCGACAGGGACGCGGCCCGGACGGAGGACTTTTTCATGTCATGGGTCAGCAGGGTGAATTCCTCCATGTTCATGTCTTCCCGGACCAGGGTTTTCGTGGTCTTTGCCCCCATGATGCCCTCGTTGAAGGCGCCGGTGATTTTGCTGTTGGTCTTGCGCACGGCCCGGTAGGATTTGAGGATCCTTTGCTGGAACCACCAGGAAACCACCGCCAGGGGCGGCACCACCAGCAGCACCATCAGCGTCAGCTTCACATCGTGGGCGAACATGGCCACGCTGGTGGCCACGATCATCACCGCGCCCCAGGCCAAATCCAGCAGCGACCAGCCGATGGTTTCTCCCAGGCGCTGGGTGTCGCTGGTCATGCGGCTCATCAGGTAGCCCACCGGCATCCGGTCATAGTAGGAAAAAGGCAACTCCTGGAGCTTCTGAAAGGCTTTTTTCCGAATGGTGTAGCATACGCCCACCTCGATCTTTCCGCCCAGATACAGGAAATAATAGATGGATGCCACCTGCACCAGCAGCACCAGGACATACATGATCACAAATACGGGCACGCCGTTCATGGTGCCGGGCCGATCCAGGGTTGGAATAAAATGGTCGATGGCATAGGTGGTCATCAAGGGAAAGCTCACATCGCAGGCAGCGGACACGGCCATGGTGACAGCCAGGCGGCCCAGGTCGGGATAGTATTCTTTGGCATAGTTCATGATTTTCCGCCACAGGGACAGGGAAAACTTTTGGGTATAATCCTTTTCGTCAAATTGCTGCATAAGCGTTTTTCCCCTCTTTCGGCTGCTGGGTATTTTCCGCCTTGAATTCTTCCTCCAGGGCGGTCTGAATATTGAAGATCCGGCTGTACAGGCCGCTTTGGTGAATCAGTTCGTCGTGGGTGCCCTGCTGGGTGACGCGTCCGTCCTCCATCACCAGGATCAAATCAGCCTGAGACAGGGTGACGATTCGATGGCTGATGATGATGGTGGTGGTATCCTGACTGCGCTTTTTCAGGGCGGCGCGGATCTGGGCGTCGGTTTCCGTGTCCACAGCAGACAGGGAATCGTCAAAGATCAGAATATCGTTGTCCTTCATCAGCGTCCGGGCGATGGCCACCCGCTGTTTCTGGCCCCCGGACAGGGTCACGCCCCGCTCGCCCACCAGGGTATCATAGCCCTTATCGCTGTCCAGGATAAATTCCTTGGCCGCGGCGTCGGTAACAGCCCGGTCAATGTCCTGGTCGGAAGCGTCCCGGCAGGCGATGGCAACGTTTTCCTTTAACGTCTTGGAATACAGGAAGGGCTCCTGGAGCACCAGGCCCACCCGGGAGCGCAGATAATGCCGGTCAATTTGGTTGATGGGCGTGCCGCCGATGCGGATTTCCCCGTCCTTTACGTCAAAAAGCCGCTGAATCAAATGCACCACGGTGGATTTTCCGCTGCCGGTGGCCCCTAAAATGGCGACGGTTTTCCCGGCGGGGATGGTAAAGCTCATATCGCTGAGCACCTGGCGGCCGTCCTCATAGCCGAAGGTCACATGGTCAAACACGATATCACCCTTCAGGCTGGGCTTTGCGGCGTCCGGCTCCTCCGGCTCCTCGGGCACGCCCAAAATCTGCTGGATGCGGTCCATGGCCACCTGGCTCTTGCCCGCGTCAGAAAGGATACGGCCCAGCTGGCGGATGGGCCAGAGCAGCTTCCAAATATAGGTGGTAAAGATGATCAGTCCGCCCACGGTGATTTCCCCCTGAATGGCGAAATACACGCAGGCCAGCAGCGTCATCATGGATTGAACCATGCTCATAAAATCGCTGGTGGCCCAGTAAACGGCCAGGAGATTGCAGAGCTTAAAGGTCTTGTCACGGAAATCGGCGGAGGTCTTTTCAAACTTTTCCACCTCGTATTCCTGCTGGCCAAAGGCCCGCACCACCCGAACGCCCGTCAGGTTTTCCTGGAGCACGGCGCTCATTTTTCCCTCGGCCTCGTCAGACAAGCGGAAGTTTTTGATCACCCACCGGAAAAACAGCCAGGCAAACAGGAACAGCCCCGGAATCATGATCATGCTGATCAGGGTGATTTTCACGTTTTCCCGGAACAGATACACCAGCGCCACGGTGATCATCATCAGGGCGTTCACCACCTGCATCAGCTGCATGGACAGAAACCGGCGCACGGTTTCCACGTCGGAGGTGCAGCGCTGCACCAAATCGCCGGTTTCGGCCTGAACGTGGTACGCGAACGGTAGGCGCTGGATATGGTTATACAGCTTTTCCCGCAGCGTCAGCGCCACGTTTTCCCCGGCCACCGCCTGGGCCCTTCCCTTGCCATAGCTGAATAAGCCGCTGAGCACGTTCAGCCCCACCAGCGCCAGGCCCACGATCCACAGGTTCCGGGCCATGAAATCCGGCCCGCCCAGGGAGCTAATCCAGGCGTTGACAAAGCCGGGCATGCGGCTGGGCTTGCCCTGCAAATAATAGTCCAGTGTTTCAGCCAGCAGCACAGGGGTAATAAACTCGATCGCCACGGTGAGCACCGTGCAAATCAGAGCGATGAAAAAATGTCCAAGATTGTCCCGAATCAGTTTCCGCATAAGCCGCGGTTCCCGCTGGTGCATAGGTTTTCCCCTCCAATGGTTTTCAGACTGCAAAAAAACAGGCCACAGGCGCGCGGCCCATGACCTGATATTCCACTGCTGTTATGCTTTCATCAGCTCAGCAGCGTACAGGCGGCCGCAAAAAAGCGCGCACGAACGCGGCAAAAAAGACAGAATTACCCCGCCATGCAATGTTATTGATCATCATGGTGCAGTTCTTCATTTTCGCGGCCTCCTTTCTTTCAAAATTTCGATATCAGTATATAAGAACTTGCAAATGTTGTCAACCCATATCAGACAATTATTTTGTATACAATAACTGATCGGTCATATCAAATGCGTTGAAAGTGAATTGGCAATAGTCATTAGGCAATAAATGATAGACGATAGAGTGCTGAGTGCAGAGAATATAAACGGACACACGGAACGAATGCAGACATGGAACAACTATAATACCTGAACTCTCATCCTATTGCCTAATGCCTATTGCCTAATGCCTCAATCACTTAAAGCGTTCTGCAAATGATTGCGATTGAACTATTAACTCCTCACTCCCAACTGTTTACTCCCTTTCCCTCAGTTTCCCTCCCAGCTCGAAATGCATTTTATCCTCATGGAAGCCCGCCACCCGGAACTGGGTGCCGCTTAATGTGGTATGGAGCATGATGGTCTGATCGGGCCGCACTTCGGCGTCGTAATTCACCAGCAGGGTTTCCAGGCAGTATTTCCGCATCACGTCCACGCCCAGGGCATCGCAGGCCCAATCGGCGTAGCGGGTGTTGTTCACATGATTGTTCACGTCCAGATCAAAATACGTGGGCACCCGGCGCATCACGTTTTCTTCGCCGTTTACCAAGTCCACCGTGGCGGGCAGGCCCATGGGCAGAGGCAGATCGGAATTGTCCGGCAGCACCCGGGCCACGTCCCCCGGCGGCAGCATACGCCGGTTTTCAATATCCAGCAGCGCCCACAGGGTGGCGGCATAGCCTAAAACCTCGCCCCGCTCATCCCGGAAGAAATAATACCGGGGAAAGAACCAGCGGCGGTTGGCCGTGGGAAAGGTTTCGGCGATGATCCTCTCGCCCATTTTGGGGTACTTGTCCATATGGATTTCGCAGCGGCTGAGCACCCACACAATGTTCTTCTGAATCAAAGCGTTGCGGCCGCAGCCCAGCAGCTCGGAATGGGTGCCGGATAATTCCTGCATGGTCTGCATGATGGCGCTGGGCCGCCAGGCGCCGGTAAAATCGCAGTCGCAGGTGCGCAGAACAAATTCTTCCTGGTAGGTTTTATACATGCTGTTTCCTCGATTCGTTTAAACTTTCCCGGCAACAGAGCCGGGTTGCCTTAAGATCCTTGCTTCATTTCATTTTGCCGCTTGAGCCACACCATCAGCACCGCCACGTCCGCCGGGTTCACGCCAGGGATGCGGCTGGCCTGGCCCAGGGACAGGGGCTGCTGGGCCTGCAGCTTTTCTCTGGCTTCCAGGCGCAGGGCGTCGATGGCCTGATAATCGGTATCCGCCGGGATGCGGGTTTCCTCCATGGCCCGGGCCTGACGAATCTGGGCCATTTCCTTTTGCAGATAGCCTTCATATTTGATTTGGATTTCCGCCTGCTCCCTGGCCCCTTCGCAGTAATCCCAGCCCTCCGGCAGCGTCAGATGGGCTTCCGGGTGGCGCAGCTCCTTAGCCTTGCCTTCGTCGGTCAGGCGCTTGATCAATGCTTCCGTTTCCCTTTGCTTTTGTTCCGCCCGGCGCAATCGCTGGTCGGACACCAGGCCGATGTCCCTGGCCCGGAAGGTAAGGCGCAAATCGGCGTTATCCTGCCGCAGGAACAAGCGGTGCTCCGCCCGGCTGGTCATCATGCGGTAAGGCTCGTCGGTTCCCTTGGTGGTCAGGTCGTCGGCCATCACGCCAATATACGCCTGATCCCGGGTGAGCAGGAAGGGCGATTCATTTTTGCAGTACAGCGCCGCGTTGATGGCGGCGTAAATACCCTGGGCGGCGGCCTCCTCATAGCCGGAGGTGCCGTTGATCTGCCCCGCCATATACAGCCCCGGAATGTGCCGCGCACCCAGATAGGGGGTCAGGGACAAGGGGTCGATGCAGTCGTATTCGATGGCGTAGGCCAGCCGGGTCAGCACGCACCTTTCCAGTCCCGGAATGGTGCGGTACATGGCCCACTGCACGTCCTCCGGCATGGAGGAGCTCATGCCCTGCACATACCATTCGGGATACCCGTCTCCCTCCGGCTCCAGGAAAATCTGGTGCCGGTCCTTGTCCGCGAAGCGCACGATCTTGGTTTCGATGGAGGGGCAGTAGCGGGCGCCGGTGCCGTTGATCTGCCCCGTGAACATGGGGGCCCGGTGCAGATTCTGCCGGATGATCTCATGGGTCTTTTCATTGGTCCAGGTGAGATAGCAGCTGATTTTGTTTTTGGGCGGAACGTCCGTCATAAAAGAGAAAGGCGTTACCGGCTCGTCGCCGGGCTGCACGTCCATTTTATCAAAGTCGATGCTGTTTTCCGCCACCCGGGCCGGGGTGCCGGTCTTGAAGCGGCGCAGGGAAAAGCCAAGGTCAGCCAGGGATTTACTCAGGAAATTGGCGGGCATCAGCCCCTGGGGCCCCGCGTCCCACTCCGCTTCGCCGATAATGATGCGGCTCTTTAAATATACGCCCGTGCACACCACCACCGCCCGGCAGGGGATCACGTCCCCCGTCAGGCTTTTGACGCCGCACACCGCGCCGTTTTTCGTCAGGATTTCCGCCGCTTCCCCCTGGCGCAGGGTCAGGTGATCCTGGTGAAACAGGGTTTTGAGCATCCGCAGATGATAGGCCCGCTTGTCCGCCTGGATGCGCAGGGAATGCACGGCGGGGCCCTTGCCCCGGTTCAGCATCCGGGATTGGAGGGTAATATCGTCCGCCGCCAGGCCCATTTCCCCGCCCAGGGCGTCCACCTCCCGCACCAGATGCCCCTTGCCCGTGCCCCCGATGGAAGGGTTGCAGGGCATCAGGGCCACAGATTCCAGGTTCAGGGTGAGCAGCATGGTATCCAGGCCCATCCTCGCTCCGCACAGCGCCGCCTCGCAGCCCGCGTGGCCCGCGCCGATCACTACCAAATCAGCCAATGAAACCTCCTTATTCTGGTGGAACCCGCTCTTTGAAGGCCAAAGAACGCTTTCCGCCAGCCCCCTTTCATGAAAGCCATAGAAGGGATGATCTCTTTCAGTGTTTCGATTTTACTTTCATATGTACATTGATAACCGGGCTCAATAACATATGTACATTGATAACCGGGCTCAATAACAAATCACAGCCATTGAATAAACGCCGTTTTGTCGCCGCTGTTAAAGCCGGCTTTTCAATAAAAATTCAGGGTGGCTTCGTCCTTTGCGCCGGTGAGCAGCATGATTTTATAGCAGTCCTTTTCCCGGGCGATTTGTATGGCGCATTCCAGGCAGGCGGAAGCCAGCCCCCGGCCCCGGAAAGCGGGATGGGTGACCACGTTTTCAATCAGCGCGTAAGGCCGCACGTTTCGGGTCAGATTGGGAACGACCACGCACACGCAAGAGGATACGATTCTTCCTTCCTCCTCGCACACAATCAGATGATGGTTTTCGTCCCGCAGGATTTCCTGCCAAACCTGGGTCAAATGATTGCTGGGGTCCGGCGTTTCTTTTTCGTGGAGATACAGATATAAATTCAGCAGCGGCTGCAAATCGCTTTCTATCACTTCCCGGATCATGCCTGATACACCGCCCGTTCCCCGCCCACATAGGGCAGCCGGGAATAAGCGCAGACCAGATTGGCGTTTCCGATCTTTCGGATTTCCCCCCGGTACGGCACCGCCACGGGGCGAAGGTGCATCCCGATCAGGGTATCGCCGATATCCAGCCCCGCGTCCGCCTGGGCCTGCATCACCAGGCACGGCTCCTCCATCATTTTCCACGCCGCCGCGGGCACGCTGCCCCCCGCCTTGGGCTGGGGCACCGCGTTCACCTGGATATACCGGCTTTCCTTCGCGGCGGAAAGCGGCATCACCAGGGCGCGGTTCAAATGCTCGCAGCATTGGAAAACGGGAATGAACTCCCGCTGACGGCACACGTTCAGCACCGCCGCCGCCACCCATTCCCCGATTTCGGGAACACTGGCTTTGCCGATTTGTCCGCCCGCGATTTCGCTGGTGGAGCAGCCAATCACGATCTGGGCCCCGGGCCGCAAATTCGCCGCCTTCGCCAAATCCAGGATGGCTTTGGTTACCTGGGCGCGGATGATTTGTTCGTCGGTCATTCTTATTTCCTCCTGAAAGCGTACATGCCGATGGCAGCGGCGATGGCCAGGTTCAGGGAATCCACCTCGTCGCTGCTGGGAATGCGCACGGGCTGGCCCACCCGCTGAAATTCCGGAGGCAATCCGGAGCCTTCGTTGCCAAAGATCAGGGCGTAAGGGTGCGGGACGGCACCTGCCGCGGCATCCATTTGCACGGAGCCGTCCAGCATGAAAGGGTACGCCGCATGGTCAGGGAATTCCTGCCGGTAATCGGAAAAATCCGCATATTCCGTCACCCGCAGGGAAAAGAGGGCCCCCATGCTGGCCCGCACCACCTTGGGGTCGTACACGTCGGCGGCGGGGCGGATGATGGCAATATCATGATAGCCAAAGCCCAGGGCGGTGCGCAGGATGGTGCCCAGATTGCCCTGGTCGGAAATGTGGTGCAGCACAACATGGTCGCCCTTTGCATCCAGCGCCCCGGGCCGCTTTTCAAACACCGCCGCGGCAAAGCAATTGTCCTTGCCCGACACCCGGCTCAGGGCCTTATCGGCGATCTCGATCCGGATGCGGTTTTCCTCCGCCAGAGATTTTAGCTTCGCTACCCCGTCGCTGTCCTGGCCCTTGGAGGAAACAAGCAGCCGCCGCACCAATTCCGGCCGCTTCTTCATCACCTCCAGGGAGGGAAAGATCCCCGGGGCATAAGAATAATCAAGATTTCTGCTGTACGCTTCCAATGCCGGCATACTTTTTTCCTTTCCAACACATTCCCGAAAACATTTTTCTCTATTTACCTAATCCCTATTGCCTGTTGCCTAATGCCTATTTCCTATTGCCTAATGCCTACTGCCTATTTCCCTACCGCATAAACAGCCGGGTGATCCCATCCTTTCCTTCCGTAAAAGGCGGGAAGCGGGCGGGCAGATCGGGGAAGTTTTTCCGAATGACCACGGCTTTTTCGTGGGTGAAAGTATCAAAAGAGTATTTTCCATGATATTTTCCCAGGCCGCTTTGCCCCACGCCCCCAAAGGGCAGGCGCGGGTTCACCGGCTGGATCACGGGATCGTTGACGCAGCCGCCCCCAAAAGGCACCTGCCGCAGCACCTTTTCCCGGACGGAGGCCTTCCGGGTGAACAGATACAGGGCCAGGGGCTTTTCCCGTTCCTTGATTTTGGGGATGATCTCGTCCACATCCAGGAAGGAGATCACCGGCAGCACCGGGCCGAACACCTCCGTTTGCATGATGGGCGCGTCCCAGGAAACGTCGGTCAGCAGGGTAGGCGCGATGCGCTGGCCGTCTCCCACGCCGCCGCAGCAAACCTGTTCCCCGTCCATCAGCCGCATCACCCGCTGGTAATGCCGCCCGTCGATCATCCGGGGCCATTGGAGGCTGTTGAAGGGATCGCCGTAAAATTGTTCCCAGCAGGCCCGAATCCGGGAAAGCAGCGCATCCTTCACCTTTTCCTGCACCAGCAGGTAATCCGGGGCCACGCTGCTCTGCCCCGCGTTCAGCGCCTTGCCCAGGGCGATGCGCCGGGCTGCGGCGGCAAGGTCGGCGGAATCGTCCACGATGCAGGGGCTTTTCCCGCCCAGGGCCAGGGTGACGGGCGTGACGTGCTTCGCCGCCATTTCCAGCACCCGTTTGCCCGCCTCCACGCCGCCGGTAAAAAAGATATAATCATAGCGTTCTTCCATCAGCGCCTGGCTTTCCTCCCGTCCGCCTGTCACCACGGCGGCCTGCTCCGGGGGAAAACACGCGGACACCAGCCCGGCCACCGCCTGGGCCGTGGCGGGGGCATAGGCACTGGGCTTGAGCACGCAATGGTTGCCCGCCGCCAAAGCGCCAATCAGCGGCGACAGGGACAAAAGAAAGGGATAATGCCAGGGGGCCATGATCAGCGCCACGCCGTAGGGCTCCTTCAAAATATAGCTGCGGCCCGGAAAAAAGGCCAGGGGCGACAGCACTCTTTTGGGCCGGGCCCAGCGCTTCAAATGCCGGATGATATAGGACAAATCCCCCAGCACCGGGCCGATTTCCGCCAGGTACGCTTCCCCGGCGCTTTTGCCCAGGTCGCTGCGCAGGGCATCGCAAAGGATGTTTTCCCGCTGCCGGATGGCGGTATGCAGCATATCCAGTTGATCCACCCGTTCGGATACGCTGCGGGGCCCCGCCTCCGTCATGGTGCGGCGCTGCATTTCAATCAGTTCATGAACGTTCATGCAGCAAATCCTCCAGCAGCCGCCGGGACATTTCCTTGCCCTTGGGCCCAACCTCCCCCACCGGGCCCACGCAGGAGGGGCAGCCATTGGGGCAGTCGCAGTCCGAAACCAGGGTGAGGGCATGGGTGAGCAAAATATCCCGCATCCGGAACGCCTTTTCCGCCAGGCCCACCCCGCCGGGGCAATTATCGTACAGGATCAGGGTGGGCTTTTCCGTCCAGGTGCATTTCACCTGATAGCTCACGGCGATATCCCGGGGCGAACACATAAGATACAGGGGGCACAGGATGCGCAGAAGATTGGCGATGCCCAGCATGCCGGACTGGAGATCGTCCTTTTCATACCGGGCGGCGATTTCGTCCGGCACCGTGCGCCACATGGCGGTGGTGTGCATTTCGGTTTCCGGCAGCCGCACGGGGCCAAAGCCCACGTTTTCGTTGTTGTCAAAGCGCATCTTCTTGAAAATCTTCACCAGCGCCACCACCTTCACTTCGCCCAGGGCAGCGTCCTCCTCCTCCTTTTCCACGTCCAGCAGCGTCAGGCTCACGTTCAGATCGGCGTCGGTGTAATAATCCACGTTCACCTTGCGGATGAACGCCTTGCAGGCGTCAAAATCCAATTCGTCCACCTGGTAGGTCTGGCCCTCGTGCATATAGATGGCGTTGGGGTGGAGCAGCATAGGCGCGGTAAACCGATCCATTTCCCCCACGATGCGGGGATGGGCCGGGTCGGTGATATCATTGATCAGAAAGTTTTCCGTCATGGCGGTGCGCAGGCTCATTTCGCTGGCAGGGAAATCCTCCGCCATCCAATGGTAGGTGTCCCCCACCCGGCGCAGGATGCTGCTTTCGCACAGGTAATCCAGCATTTCCTCCCCGCCCGCCGCGTTCCCCAGGGTTTCCCCCGCCTTAAAGGGCAATTCATAGGCGGCGCATTTAAAATGGCTCATGAGGATATACAGGTTGTCCGGGTTCAGCAGGGCGTTTTCCGCGGGCTGGGTAAAGAAATAATCCGGGTGGGTGACGATGAACTGATCCAGGGCATTGGAGGAGGCCACCATAAACGTGGCGCTGACCCCGTGACGCCGCCCGGCCCGGCCGGACTGCTGCCAGGTGCTGGCGATGGTGCCGGGATAGCCGCACAATACGCAGGCTTCCAGGGCACCGATGTCGATGCCCAGCTCCAGGGCGTTGGTGGATACCACCGCCTGAATGTTTCCGGCCCGCAGGCCCTTTTCGATTTCCCTGCGTTCATGGGGCAGATAGCCGCCCCGGTAGCCCCGCACCTTGCCGCTGTTGCCGATGGGGTCGGACACCAGTTCCTTGAGCTGCCGGGTCAATACTTCCACCTGCAAGCGGCTCTTGGCGAACACGATGCTCTGCACGCCGTTTCTCACCAGCATGGAGGCAATGCTCCTCGTTTCCGGCAGCACGCCCTTTCGGATGCCAAGCTGCCGGTTCACCACCGGGGGATTATAAAAAATATAATGCTTTTCCCCGGAAGGCGCGCCGTTGTTGTCAATGAGGCGCACCGGGCGGCCAATCAGGATCTCGGCCAGCTCCTTGGGGTTCTGGATGGTGGCGCTGCACAGGATAAACTGAGGATGACTTCCGTAAAATTCGCACAGGCGCACCAGCCTGCGCAGCACGTTTGCTAAATTGCTGCCGAACACGCCCCGGTAGGTATGGATTTCATCCACCACGATATACTTTAAATTTTCAAACAGCTTCACCCATTTGGTGTGCTGGGGCAGGATGCCGGAGTGCAGCATATCGGGATTGGTAACCACCACATGGCCCGCCTGCCGAACCGCTCGCCGGGCCGCGCCGGGGGTGTCGCCGTCGTAGGTATAGGTTTTGATATCGGCCCCCAATTGCTCGATGAGCTCATACAGCTCGCTGACCTGGTCGGCGGACAGGGCCTTGGTGGGAAACAGATACAGGGCCCGGGCATCGGGGTTTTTCAGGATTTCCGCCAGCACGGGCAGGTTATAGCACAATGTTTTTCCGGAGGCCGTGGGCGTGACCACCACGAAATCCTCCCCCGCCTGGGACGCCAAAAAGCATTCCTCCTGATGGGTATACAGCTGGCTCACGCCATGCTTTTCCAAGGCCGCCGGAAGCCGGGGGTCAATGCCCTGTGGCCAGGGGGCGTATTTCGCCTGCCTGGGCGGCACCGTGCGCCACGCCGTCACGTTTTCCATAAAATATGCGTCCTGTTTGAGCTTCTCCAACAGCTGCGGTAAATTCACGGTGTTCCACCCTCTCTCTTTTGAACGCCCGGCGCTTTTCCTTTCAGGAAGCGCCGGGACGGCCGACCGCCCTGCGGGCCGGTCGCCTCGTTCTCTTTTTCTCACGCCCGGCGCTTTTCCTTTCAGGAAGCGCCGGGACGGCCGACCGCCCTGCGGGCCGGTCGCCTCGTTCTCTTTTTCTCACGCCCGGTGCTTTTCCTTTCAGGAAGCGCCGGGACGGCCGACCGCCCTGCGGGCCGGTCGCCTCGTTCTCTTTTTCTCACGCCCGGCGCTTTTCCTTTCAGCAAGCGCCGGGACGGCAGACCGCCCTGCGGGCCGGTTGCCTCGTTCTCTTTTTCTCACGCCCGGCGCTTTTCCTTTCAGCAAGCGCCGGGACGGCAGACCGCCCTGCGGGCCGGTCGCCTCGTTCTCTTTTTCTCACGCCCGGCGCTTTTCCTTTCGGAAGCGCTATCAAATATTATAC
>ODAI014794990.1_pt1 | contig 20179 bp, 17 predicted proteins | sample 1539321 | NCBI WGS metagenome assembly ODAI01 (sample SAMN02144231, study PRJEB22623) | gut metagenome | biome: sheep rumen | host: Ovis aries | place: New Zealand
ACCGGGGTTGACGAGCTGCGCGTAGACGATACCCGCGAGAACCTCGGCGGTCTGAACGGAGACGAGGCCAGCGAGCGAGCGCGGCGCGGTCACGCCGAAAACGGACAGCGAGATAATGAGCTGGACCTGGCAGGTATCGGCATAAGCGCGGATAGCGCCGAGCTGGTCGGGGTCATAGGACAGCGGGGTGAGCGTGCAGGGAATGGACGCGACGATCGGCTTGTCCTTGATGGCGTCGAGGCCGCCGAACGGAATGGAGGCGAGCTCGATGGAGCGCATGGCGTTCTCGTAACCGTAGATGCTGGCCATGAGCGGCTTACCCGAGTTGCGCATGGTGTTGTAGACCATCTCGAGCGGACGCTTCTTCTCTTCGATGTCACCCGGCTCGCAGGAAATGTGGCTTTGGATATCGATGTAGTCGCACTTGTCGACAATCTTCACGATGTTGATGAAATCCTGCATGGTGGAACGGCGCCAACCGTTGTCGAGATCGAGCACGAACGGCGAGCCATACGGACCGGCATACGCGCTGCGCTCGCAGCTGATCGGCACGTTCTTGGCCTCGTCGCGACCATGCAGCATATAAGAGCTCGGGGCGCTCTCGATGGCAGCTTCGACAACCTCGCGCGGGAACTTGACCAGATCGCCCTCAACCGTGCAGCCGTTGGCAGCAAGCAGTTCCTTGGCGTGGTCGTACGGCATGACGATGCCGATTTCCTTCATGATGCGCAGCGAATTCTCGTGGATAGCCTCGATGCCCTCTTCAGACAGGATCTTGTAGCGCTCCATTGTTGCTCCTTCCACCTTTTTCGAAATTTGTTGGAATTACCACTTGATAACTTTGTTATTTTATGCGATAACACTGTTATCACTTTGGCAGCTACAACATAATCGTTTGATTGTTAGGATGTCAAGACCCAATTAGAAATAATTTGATTTTGCAAAAAACGAAGGTCGGAAACGCACCCATTGTCCACGTAATGAGACTTTGATGCAATTATGGTGCATTTTAACTGGTTACGCTTCGGTTTTGCCGATTGCGAAGACTGGTAAAAACACCCAATCGTTTTGAGTCTACCCTCTTGACTCTCATATTATATAAGAGTTTATGATTGCGCAGGAGGGATGAGCAGTTGAAAGATAACAGTGAATACTTTTAACTGCTGAAATCAAGCATCGGATTCACGAGGAAGGAGCTTCAATGAACCTGAAAGGAAAGAACATTATCGTGTTCATCGTGCTGGCAGCAGCTGTCGCGCTGGCCTACCAGCTCCCCTACTTGCGCTACAACTTCTACCAGCAGATGATGGACGGCCTGCTGCTTGACGACGCGCAAATCGGCCTCATCGGCTCTGCAGTCAATCTCGTCAATACGCTCTGCTACCCCATTGGCGGCATGCTTGCCAACAAGATGAAGACCAAGACGCTGATCGTGACTACGCTTGCATCGTTCGTCGTTCTCAGCGTTTGGTATGCCTTCGCCACCGGGTTCGTCCAGCTGTTCATCATCCACGTGCTGTTCGCTTTCTTCGGCATCGCGACACTGTGGTCCGCGTACCTCAATGCCGTACGCGGATTGGCTGACGAAGAGAACCAGTCGAAGGTCTTCGGCTGGAACGAGGGCACGCGCGGCCTGATCCAGTTCGTGGTCTCGCTGGCCATCGTCGCTCTCATGGGCATCGCTGTGAACGCTGCCCAGGGCTTCACCTACGTCATGCTGTTCGCCGCAGCCGTAAGCGCAATCTTCCTGCTGCTGGCGATCATCTTCATGGACGGCGGCAAGAAAGACAAAAACGCACAAAGTGAAGAGGTCGTCGAAGAAAAGTACACGTTCATGGACGTCCTCAAGAACCCTGGCGTGTGGATCGTGACGTTCCTCATCATGTTCGCCTACTTCTTCTGGACCGTGGGCAACTCCTATCTGTCCCAGTACACCGTTGACGTCCTAGGCCTCGATGCAGCCACAGCATCGACCATCGGCACCGTGCGCACCTACCTGATCGTTGCCATCGCTGGCTTGATCGGCGGCGTGCTGCTGGACAAATTCCCCTATAAAGGCCGTTCTTTCATCGTGTTGCTTGCTATCGACATCCTGCTCGTCATCGGCGTCATGCTCACGGGCAACCAGCTCATGGTCTGCGTGGCCCTCACGATCTGCGTTGCGTTCATCTCCAACATCATGAAGACCACTTACTGGTCAACCATGGGCGAAGCGGGAATTCCGGCAGCCATGACCCCACTTGCGACCGGCGTCATCTCCTTCATCTGCTTCATCCCCGACTGGATTTACCCCGCCCTGTTCGGCGGCTGGCTGGGCGATGCGCGTGCTGCTGACGGCGGCGTTGCAGGCTCTGCAGTTGCTGGCGTCTATCAGACCATCTTCATCATCCTCATCGTGTTCGGCATTCTCGGCATGATCGTGTCCTTCATCCACTGGAAGCGTGCCCAGAAGCTTGAAGCGCAGGGTCTCATCGAGATCAAGCACAACAAATAGCTGATTTGGAAGGCGCAGGGCGATGTCCTGCGCCTTCCAATTGCGCCTGGCCGGTGCATTCCCCGGCTGGGCGCTTTCCCGTTGTATCGGACCTGGTTGCGCCATGTCGCGCAACCGCTACAAGGAGCGTTCGATCATGAGTGATAACGAAACGGGCGAAGGCCTTTTCACCAAAGCCCGAAAAAACTTGGTGTTTGTCATTTCGATTGCGCTGACAATCGCCCTGGTCGTCTGGTGCCTTGCTGCCGGCGACTCGTTCGTGGCAGCTGCGGGCACGGCCATGGGCGCGTTGACCGCGAACTTCGACTGGCTTTACATCTTTGGAATGTCGGCGTTCGTCGGCTTTGCGCTGGTTTTGGCGATAAGCCCCTACGGCAAGACGAAGCTCGGTGCTGACAACGAGAAGCCCACACAGAGCACGCTCGGCTGGTTCGCCATGCTGTTCTCGGCCGGAATGGGCGTTGGCCTCGTGTTCTGGGGCACAGCCGAGCCGCTTTCCCACTACGTCGCACCTATGGCTGGCATCGAGCCCATGACCGACGAGGCGATGCTGTTCTCGTTGAGGTCCTGCTTCATGCACTGGGGTTTCCATCCGTGGGGCAGCTATGCGATTGTCGGTTTGGCGCTCGGCTACTTCGTCTTCCGCCATCATAAGAAATCGCTTGTCAGCACCACGCTCGAACCCATTATCAAAAAGCAGGCGCACGGCGCTATCGGCGTCGTTATCGACATTTACGCAGCTATGCTCACCGTCATGGGCGTAGCGACGTCGTTCGGCATGGGCTGCTTGCAGATCTCGAGCGGCTTGGACTACCTGTTCGGCATCCCGAGCCAGGTCTACACCTGGGCAGCCATCATCGGCATCATGTGCATCGTCTACACCTGGAGCGTGGTCAGCGGCATCGAGAAGGGCATGCAGATGCTGTCGAACACGACCCTGATCTTATGCGCCGTGTTGCTTATACTGGCGTTCATCATTGGGCCGACCATCGACATCGTCCATGATTTCATGGCGGGCATCGGTGCGTGGCTTGGCAATTTCATCCAAGACAGCTTCCGTCTTGCCGCCGACAACGGCGACACCGCATGGATTCGCGGTTGGCGCGTGTTCTACTGGGCCTGGTGGCTGTCGTGGGCACCCTTCGTGGGCATCTTCCTTGCGCGCATCTCGCGCGGCCGTTCGATCCGTGAATTCGTGTTGGGCGTCATCGTTGCCCCCACCGTGCTCAGCATCATCTGGTTCTCGATTTTGGGTGGCACCGCGTTTGGCGCCGCCGAAGGTCTGGGAGCCGAGCAGCTGAATGCCATTGTCGCATCTCCCGAAACAGCACCGTTCTTCGTTTTCGGTCAATATGAGTTCGGGATTGCGCTTTCCATCATCGCGCTTGTGTTGCTGTTCGGCTTCTTCGTGACATCGGCCAACTCGGCCACCTATGTGCTGTCGATGCTCACATCGTTCGGCAACACGAACCCGCCGGTGTTCAAGAAGATCTTCTGGGGCGTGCTCATGGCGCTCGTCGCTTTCGCCTTCACCGTGTCGGGCGGCGTGAGCGGCATGCAGACCATCGCGATCATCATCTCGTTCCCGTTCTTCTTCATCATGGTGCTCATGTGCATAAGCATGGTGATGGCCATTCACAAAGAGCGCAAAAACTCAAAGGGAGAAGAGGGGTTTGGCGTGGAAGCGGAATTGGAAACAGTTTCGTCTGACGCGTAATGCGGAGAGCTAACGCAATGTGCAGTGCTTCGGCGCCGTATGCGGCAAGGCTTCAACGCCAACCGCATACGGCGCTTTCCATAAATTTGCATACAATTGCGGCATCGCGTTCGTTATCGATGAGCATACACATACAATTACCTCATCATCCTGCAGAAAAGGAGAACAATGAGCAACGTTACGATTGAGAGAGACTCTGCAAAGTTGCAAACCGAACGTGAAGTCATGATCGCGTGCGACACGCTTCGCACTGAAATCGAGCATGTCATGGAAGCCCACGGCGTTGAGCGTCCAGTCGTTTGGATCGAGCATTTGCTCCACAATGTGCCGACGAAGCTGACCGCAGCACTGCAGGAAGCCATTGACAGCATCAGTGACGCCGACCGTGTGCTGCTGGGGTTCGGAAACTGCGGAAATGCGATTCAAGGGTTGAAAAGCGGTGATTTCGAACTCATCGTGCCGCGGCTCGACGATTGCGTTTCTCTCGTGCTAGGGTCGCAGCGTTACCGCGAACGGTATTCGCGGGAGCACCATGCGTTCTACCTCACGGACGGCTGGATTACCGGGTCGCGCACCATCGAGGTTGAATACAACGAGATGGTCGAAGACTACGGCGAGGAAGAAGCCGACGAGCTCATGAACATGATGTACGTCAACTACAACACGATGGCGTACTTGGATACCGGACTCTACGACGTGGGAGAGTTGATGGACCGCACACGTCACCTGTGCGAGGTCATCGAGACCGAACAGGTTATCGAGCCCGCAACATTGGCATACGTGGAACGGCTCGTATGCGGCCCATGGCCGGAAGACTTGTTCGTGCACGTCGCGCCTGGCGAAATCATCCCTTCCGCACCCTTCTTGGAACCTGGAGCCGTCAGATGACGCCCGCCGCACCTCTTAAAGCGTCAGAGAGCGTTTGATGTCATAGGCCGATGGAACGCAGCAGCAACACATCACCCAAGCCAAAACGCCCACACGAGCTGCGCGGCGTGCTGTACGCGATACTGGGCGCCTCCTGTTGGGGGTTCTCGGGCACCTGCGTGAGCTATTTGGTCGATAAAAACCAGGTGGACATTCCCTGGCTTGCATGCACGCGCCTGATTGTGGCTGGACTGCTGTTCCTTGTTGTGGCGTTTGTGCGCGACCGAGACAAGTTCGCCGTGCTCTTCCACGACCGCACGCTGATGGCTCACACGTTTCTTTATACGCTGCTAGCTGTCGTGCTCATGCAAATCAGCTACATGTCGGGCATCAAGTACACGAATGCGGGAACGACGCTTCTGCTCTTGCAAGTGAGCATGCCCATCGTGCTCGTCGTAGAGTGCATTCGAGGACGACGACCACCCAAACCTGTCGAGGCATTTGCGCTTGCACTGGCCGTGGGCGGCGTGCTCTGCATCGCAACACAAGGGAATTTGGGCTCTATCGGAATCAATCCGCTTGGACTCATGTGGGGCTTGTTGTCAGCGGTGGCGAATGCGAGCTATATCCTGCTGTCGGTGAAGGTCGTGGAAAAGTGCGGGTCGCTCGTGCTGAACGGTGTGGCCATGACGCTTGGTGCCATCATCCTTGCACCTTGGGCCCATCCCTGGGATTCGACGGTTACGCTCGATGCATCCGGATGGCTTGTGTTTTTCGCAATCGTGCTCGTAGGCACGATGTTCGCTTACGCCATCTATCTTCGCGGTGTTACGTTGTGCGGCACTGTGAAAGCAAGCCTTGTGGGTGTGGCCGAGCCCATCTCGGGAACTGTCATCTCCGCCTTGTGGCTCGGAACGATCTTCACAGGCTGGGACCTGCTCGGAGGCGCCCTCATCATCGCCATGATGATCATCGTGGCGCTTAGCAAGTCATAACATCATCGGATTGTTCCAGAAATGCTGGTACGTCTTTTGCGATTGCTCGTCCGAGGCGTTTTCTGAAAGCCCTCCCCGCGAGCAATCGATTTCCCCCGGGGAACTTGATCGAATTGCAATCGATTTCCCCCGGGGAACTTGATCGAACTGGATCGAACTAGACGCTTCGCTGATCGCTTTTGTTTCATAAACGAAAAGCCCCTCCTGCATGTCATGAACTGCAGGAGGGGGCAGATTCTATTATTCGAACGTTTAGGAACGTGCAGACGCAATTGCGCGGCGGGAAGCTCCATGGCGATTGAACTTGGAAATGATTCGCTTGACTCCGCCGGCAAGCATATCGATGGAAGTTGTCGTGTTGCCGTTTTCATCTACCACCACGGCACAAGCACCGCATGTCAGAACATGATTCTTGTTGCTGTTCATGACAACCCCTCTCGCCATTCACTTTGCCATTAATGTCAGTATTGCACATTGCACATAATCTGATAAGCGTATCTTTATCATGCTAAACATGAGTATTTCTCATGTATCGCGAAACCAAAACATGCTTCCCAAACATGCTCCCCGCGGGAAATCGATTTCCCGCGGGGAAACTATGCAGCACGAATACGATCAGACACCCTTGTACGAAACAACAATTGTTGGGAGATTATTGGTTTCGCTCTTTTCCTCGAAGCAACTGTTCGAGCTCCCCCGATTCATCATCAGGACGCAAAGCACGCACGCTGTAGTGGTCGAACTTGAAGTCCTTTGCCGTGAGCAAGGTGCACAATGCGTCAGAGTACTTCAGGAACAGCGCATCGTGGCCCGTGCACAAACCCATGACCACATTCAAATCCGTTTTGGCATCGTTCAGGACCTTGGCCTGGTATATCGGATTGCACACAACGGTCTCGTCGCTGCGACGAGCAACTTTGATTCCCAGGTCTCCGTACGTAATGCTGCCGATTTTGCAAATGGCGCCCATGACTTCGAAGCCATGGGCACGCAGCACCTTCGCCGCCGCCCTCGCCTCGGCTGACAAGCTGATACACGACGCGATGCCGATTTTTTTCGCACCCAACTCGTGAGCGAAGAGGATGATCTCTTCCATATGGCTGAGCTTTAAATCAGAAGCGGTGTGCACCGACACCGAAGCAGCCTCAATGACCTTGCGGTTCTCCTCTTCATCCAAGCGCTCGAGCAGCCATTGTTCTCGCTCCAACTCGAAGTCGTCCGTCGGGCAGAACTTAGGACGACCCCTATCCGGAAACTCGCATCCGCTCATTGCGCAGTCAATACATGAATACTCGTTGCTCATGGAACCATCCCCTTAAACTGAAAAGCCCTCCCGATGGGAGGGCTTGAAACCATTTAGCTAGTTGCTTCCGAGCTGCTGCCGTAGCAACAACCATGGATTAGCGACGGCTGAGCTTCGACGTGAAACGCTTCACACCATTCACGAGCGAGTCGATGCTTGTCGTCGTCTGGCCGCTCTCGCCCACGATGATAGCGCAAGCGCCGCACGTCATGACCTGATTCTTGCCGTTTTTCATTGCCGACCCCTTTCGTAATTCTCGTTTTGTTGGCGTCAGTATGGCAGGTTTTACATAATCTGAAAAGCGTATCTTTGTCATGTTTATAATGAGCATATGTCATATATACTGAATATGGACAACATCTGGACGGGAATCGTTGCCGAGGGGGCGCTGTGGATAGTACTTTGATCAAGTATCGAGCATTTCTTGTCGCTGCACGCTTGGGCAGTTTTACGAAAGCAGGCGAAGCGCTCGGTTATTCGCAATCGGGAATAAGCCGAATGATTGCCGATCTTGAGCACGCATGGAATGTAAAATTACTCGAACGGGATCGCGGCGGCGTGAGGCTCACATCGGAAGGCCACGAGTTGGCACCTGCCATCCAGGCGGTGTGCGACGAGCATGGGCGCCTTCAAGCTCGAGTCGACGCCATGATTGGTCTCGAGAGCGGTTTGATACGCATCGGAACGGTCACGAGTGTGGCAACACACTGGCTGCCATCAATTATCAAACGCTTCCGCGAAGATTACCCCAACATCGATTACGAGATAACGACACGCGGGTACAGTGAAGTCGAGCGCATGATAGCGGAAGGGCAAGTCGACTGCGGGTTCGTGCGATTGCCAACACGTCCGAACTTCGACACTGTTTACCTTGGACGCGACGAGCTTAAAGTGGTCATGGCAGCAGACCATCCCATGGCGAGCGCCGACCGGTTCCCTATTCGGGCACTCGGAGAATACCCGTTCATGACCATCGACAAGCAAGGCGACTCCGACATCGCCGCGATGTTGGACAAATTCGACATCCGCATTCAGTCGAGCATGACCACGTGGGATGACTACGCAGTGTTCGCGATGGTAGAGAAAGGCCTCGGAATCAGCGTCCAACCCTCGCTCATTCTGCAGAGGTTGCCATTCAACATTGTCGCAAAAAGCTTCGAAGAGCCGCAATATCGCGAGCTGGCGTTGGCTATGCGCGATCGCAACACCGTCCCACTTGCTACCCGACGCTTCATCGACTACCTCGGCTATCGCAACGACGAGTAACCTTGCCCGATCGTTGAATTTACCACCTTCCCGGCGGGCGACCGATTTCCTCCGGGGAACTTGATCGGCAGAAGAGGAAGATCGGAATGCTTTCCCCGCGGGAAATCGATTTCCCGCGGGGAACTTGTTGCATCTTCATGATTGCCTTCGTGCGAAACATCGTCGTAGCATTGACAGAGCAGCGCAGCAGAAGAGGAAAACATGTTCGGAGAATGCCACGCCCACCTCGCGATGGACGGAATCAACTACAAGCAGGCGATGATGCGGCACGTCAAGAGCCCTGACGTACGGCATATACGCACATGTTTCGAGGCATATCAGGCGAAAGGCATATCGTTTGTCCGCGATGGAGGCGATGCCTATGGTGTATCTCTTTGCGCAACCCACATCGCCCCCAAATACGGCATCGACTACCGCACGCCTGTTTTCGCCATCCATGAGCAGGGCAATTACGGCTCTATTGTCGGCCGTTCCTTCACGAGCATGCGCGAGTATGAAACGCTCGTAGACGAAGCAGATGTCCTCGGCGCAGACTTCATCAAGATAATGACCACGGGCATCATGGATTTCAACGAGTACGGCCGCATCACTCACCACAACCTGCCCGCTCCCACCGTTCGTGAAATGGTACACATAGCGCACGAGAAGGGCTTTGCCGTCATGTCGCATACGAACGGCAAACGAGCCGTTCTCGACGCCATTGAAGCAGGCGTCGACAGTGTCGAACATGGCAACTACATTGACGATGAGTGTATCGCCGCCTTCGCCGAATCACGCACGTGCTACGTGCCGACGGCTACCGTGGCGCGCAACCTCATTGGTTGCGGCCAATTTCCCGACGAAGTCTTAAAACGCATCGTCGATACGTCATACGAGAATATTGCGAAAGCCATCGACGCAGGATGCCTTGTCGCATTGGGCAGCGATGCCGGAGCGGTTGGCGTGCCGCATGGTCAAGGCATCCTCGACGAATATGCGTGCTTTGCTGCTGCGATGCCCAACCGTGAGCGCCTTGAGGAAGCGCTCACGCGAGGCGAGGCTTTCATACGCGCGACGTTCAGCCGCGCTTTGTAACATCGCGTTTTGCAACGTCATGCCTTGACGGCACGCACCTTCTCTATTCCAGGCGCAGAAGCGATGCGATAGCCTGGCGGAACGACAAGGAACTTGTCCTCGTCCCAAGGGCCGTTCAAAAGCTGCTCCATGAGCGAAAGATCGCCTTCGACCTCGATCAGATTCCAGTTGTGGTCCCTCGCGTAACGCGCCGCATGCTCGCGACTTCCCTCGGGGTCGATGGCCAACGGACTCGTGATGTAGCCGACGTTGCTGTAATTTGCCGTCATGTCGAGTTCCAGTTCCATCATGTCCTCAACAAGATCTTCATCGCCGTCGTAGCGCTTCATGTATTCCGCACGCATGATGTCAAGATAGTCGGCATCGGTCGAAGGACTTGATTCCGCCCAGCTTGGGAATGCCCAAAACGTTCCCTTGTACTTGTTGAAGTACTCGAGGTAGCGATCCTCCGAACCAAGGTAGACTCCGACGCAATCATCGACGCGGGGCACGACAATGGGAACATCTATTGCCTCGATGCCGACAATGCTGTCGGAACACAACCCAAAACACAGTGCCAGATAGTCAGGACGGCGCCTGCGCCTCCGGCTGTCACAGTCTTCTCGGAAGCGAGCTATCGATGCCTGAAGTTCGGCATTCAACACCTTCGGCGCATCATGCAATCCCTGGGGAAGAAACGTCACATCCACAACGTTTTTGCTTTTCGCGATGAAATATGACAGTTCGCGAGTGAACACCCGACAGCTAAAGACGTGCATGTACATGATGACCCCTTTCGTAAGGTCGTCATTCGCATCCTATTTCCACCATACTAGACTTTTTTCCCGCGGGGAATTTGATGTCGCACTTGTTTCGTCACTTTCTCAAACCATGCACCGGCATCCGCACCGTGCGAGAGTCGATTGATGCTACACTGTCACCATCAAGCGGGCTGCAACTGACGGATAAACGTGGGCAACCACGGGGGAACAGCACGCGAAACAACAAGCCGACCGTCTGGGCAAGCCGCAAGCATTGAAAGGGTCGGCTGCGTCTTTGTCAGGTCCTCAAATGCACAACGGCTGCACGAGCATTGGAGGACGAACATGCAAGACTTGGCAGAAATCTTGAGGAACAATCCCTACCCCGGGCGCGGCATCGCAGTGGGCGACGGCGTGGTGTACTACTTCATCATGGGCCGCAGCTCCAACAGCCGCAACCGCATCTTCTCGTTAACCGAAGACGGCATCCGCACCGAAGCGCACGACCCTGCCCTGCTCGAGGATCCGAGCCTGATCATCTACCACCCCGTGCGCACCATGGGCGACGCGCTCGTCGTGACCAACGGCGACCAGACCGACACCATCGTCGAAGCCGGCAGCTTCCGCGACGGTTGCATGGCGCGCGAGTACGAGCCCGATGCCCCGAACTTCACGCCGCGCATCAGCGCCATCGTGAACGGCGACGGCACGTTCGAGCTGTCCATCCTCAAGCATGTCGGCGGACGCTGCGTGCGGGAGTTCTTCGCATACGAAGGATGCGACGAAGGCTGCGGCTACTTCATCAGCACCTACCAGGGCGACGGCAATCCGCTGCCCACGTTCGCGGGCGAGCCCATCCCCGTCAAGCTGCCCGACCCGGACACCCTCTGGGAGGCGCTCAACGAAGACAACAAGGTGTCGCTGTACGCCAACGTCGACGGCGCCGTGAAGCTGTACAACAAGAACCTCGGCGACTAGCAACCCTGACCAAAGAGCCCAAAGGGGATACTCCCCTTTGGGCTACTAACAAACCAACAACCCAAAGGGGAGTATCCCTTTTGGGCTGGCGATAGGAGAGAAGATGAACGAACTCGAACTCAAGTACGGATGCAACCCCAACCAGAAGCCCTCGCGCATTTTCATGAGGGACGGCGGCGACCTGCCCCTGAAGGTGCTCAACGGCAAGCCGGGCTACATCAACTTCATGGACGCGCTCAACTCGTGGCAACTAGTCCGCGAGCTGAAAGAGGCCACCGGGCTTCCCGCCGCGGCGTCCTTCAAGCACGTCAGCCCCGCCGGCGCCGCCGTCGGCATGCCGCTGTCCGACGTCGACCGCCAGATCTACTTCGTCGAGGACGAAGGTGAGCTGTCCCCCATCGCGTGCGCCTACATCCGCGCTCGCGGTGCTGACCGACTGTGCTCGTACGGCGACTGGGCCGCGCTTTCCGACGTTTGCGACGCCGACGTGGCGCGTTACCTCAAGCTCGAGGTGTCCGACGGCATCATCGCGCCGGGCTACACCGACGAGGCGCTCGAGATCCTCAAGACCAAGAAGAAGGGCAACTACAACGTCGTCCAGATCGACCCCGATTACGTGTGCGCCGATCAGGAATACAAGGACGTCTTCGGCATCACGTTCGAACAAGGGCACAACTTCTTCACCATCGACGAGGAGCTGCTGGCCAACGTCGTGACCGAGAACAAGGAAATCCCCGATGCAGCCAAGATCGACCTCATCGTGTCGCTCATCACGTTGAAGTACACGCAGTCGAACTCGGTGTGCTACGTCAAGGACGGCCAGGCCATCGGCGTGGGCGCCGGCCAGCAGAGCCGCCTCCACTGCACGCGCCTCGCGGGCAGCAAAGCCGACACCTGGTACCTGCGCCAGCACCCGAAGGTACTGGGGCTCCCGTTCCTGCCGAACATCGGCCGCCCGAGCCGCGACAACGCCATCGACGTCTACATCTCCGACGAGTGCGACGACGTCCTGCGCGACGGCGCATGGCAGCAGGTTTTTACCGAGCAGCCCGAACCGCTGACCCCCGAGGAGAAGAAAGCCTGGATCGCGACGCAATCCGGCGTCTCGATCGGGTCGGACGCGTTCTTCCCGTTCGGCGACAACGTCGAGCGCGCACGCAAGTCGGGCGTCGCCTACATCGCCGAACCGGGCGGCTCCATCCGCGACGACAACGTCATCGAGACGGCGAACAAGTACGGCATCGCCATGGCGTTCACGGGAATGCGCCTGTTCCATCACTAGGCCGTAGCCTTGCCCGCTCTTTGGGGCGGCAAAGCCTATAGTATGATTTCCCCGCGGGTCTATCGCATCCCGCGGGGATTTCAATTTCCACCTGATTTGACGAGAGGTCATCATGAACCCATCTGAACGCGAGCGCGTCATCGTTCGCACGAGCGTCATCGGCATAGTCGCCAACGTGGTGCTCGTCGTCTTCAAGGCGATTGTCGGCCTGGCGGCCAACTCGATTGCGATCGTGCTCGACGCCGTGAACAACCTCACCGACGCGCTCTCGTCGGTCATCACCATCATCGGCGCGAAACTGGCTGGGAAGAAGCCCGACCGCGACCATCCGCTTGGGCACGGCCGCTACGAGTACCTGTCAGCCATGGTCATCGTGGCCATCGTGCTCTATGCGGGCATCAACTCGCTCGTCGAGTCGGTGCGCAAGATCATCGAGCCAGAGCTGCCCGACTACACGATGGTCACGCTCGTCATCGTCGCCGCCGCGGTTATCGTGAAAGTGCTGCTCGGCCGTTACGTAAGCGCGAAAGGCAAGCAGGTCGATTCGGGCTCGCTCGTCGCATCCGGCAAAGACGCCCTGTTCGACGCGGCGATCTCGACTTCAGTGCTCGCAGCCGCCATCATCTACCTGCTCACGGGCGTCAGCCTCGAGGCCTACGTGGGCGTGGTCATCTCGATCGTGATCATCAAGGCGGGCTACGACATGCTGCGCGAGACACTCGACGACATCCTGGGCCACCGCCCCGATGCCGAGCTCTCGATGGGGATCAAGCGCACCGTCTGCGCTGATCCCGACGTGCTAGGCGTCTACGACCTGCTGCTCGAGAGTTACGGCCCCGATTTGACGATCGCGTCGATCCACGTCGAGGTGCTCGACACCATGACGGCCGCGCAGATCGATGCGATGACACGGCGCCTGCAAGCCGCCGTGTACGAGGAGCACCGCATCGCTCTCGCGACGGTGGGCATCTACTCGCGCAACACGTCAAACGACGAGGTCGCCGAGATGCGCTCGGCTATCACGCGCGTTGTCATGGAACATGAGGGCGTATTGCAAATGCACGGCTTCTTCGTCGACGTCGAGCGGAAGAACGTCTCGTTCGACCTAATCATCGATTTCGAGACTCCCGACCGAGATGACTTGTATGCCCATATCGTGCAAGACGTGAAAGAACTCTACCCCGATTACGATTACCAGATTACCCTCGACCGCGACCTGAGCGACTAGGGAAACGCGTCTTTATTGCGCAAACGGCCCTAATGAGTCGCAAGGACAGTTCTCCCGACTCATTAGCGCAGGCAGCGCATGGCGTTGAGGATCGCCAGGACCGATACGCCCACGTCGCCGAACACGGCGAGCCACATGGTCGAGATGCCGATCATCGGCAGCGCCAGGATCATGATGACGATCTTGACCGCCAGCGCGAAGACGATGTTCTGGCGCACGATGCGCATCGTCTTGCGCGCGATGCCCATAGCACGCGCGATGCTCGCCGGGTTGTCGTTCATGAGCACGATGTCGGCTGCCTCGATGGCGGCGTCGGAACCCATGGCCCCCATAGCGATGCCCACGTCAGCGCGCATGAGCACAGGCGCGTCGTTGATGCCGTCGCCCACGAAGGCCACTCCCCCACGGCCGTCTCGGTGCTCGAGCAGCTCCTCGACGCACGTCATCTTGTCCTGTGGCATCAGCTGCGCGCGGTATTCGGCTATGCCCAGCTCGCCCGCCACCGCAGCCGCCACTTCCTCGCGGTCGCCCGTGAGCATGACGATCTCGCGCACGCCCACGTCGCGCAGCGCGTCGACAGCCTCCTTGGCGTTTTCCTTCATCATGTCGGCGATCACGATGTGACCGTAGTACTCGCCGTCGACCGCCACGTGCAAGATCGTGCCCACCAGGTGGCAGTCAGGTACGTCGATGTCGGCCTCGCCCATGAGGGCGGCATTGCCCACGAGCACCCGGTGTGCGTTCACGCGCGCCGCGACGCCCTTGCCGCTGCGCTCCTCGACCTCCTCGATCGCGGCGCGGTCCAACTCGCCCGAATAGCTCTCGACGACCGAGACGGCGATGGGATGGTCCGAGTACGCCTCGGCATGCGCCGCATACGAGAGCAGCAAGTCGCGGTCGACGCTCCCGGGTGCGTGTATGGCCACCACGCCGAACGTGCCGTTGGTGAGCGTGCCGGTCTTGTCGAAGGCGACGGTATCGACCGTGGCGAGCGTCTCGAGGTAACTCGACCCCTTCACGAGGATGCCCTTGCGGCTCGCGGCGCCTATGCCGCCGAAGAACGACAGCGGCACGCTGATGACGAGCGCGCACGGGCAGCTGACCACCAGGAAGATGAGCGCCGATTGCACGCTCAGGCTCCACGAGAACCCGAACAGAAGCGGACTTGCAACCGCTATGAGCACTGCAAGGCCCACCACGATGGGCGTGTACACGCGGGCGAACCGCGAGATGAAGTTCTCGGTGCGCGCCTTCTTCTCGGAGGCGTTCTCGACGAGCTCGAGGATGCGCTGCACGGTCGACTGCTCGTAAACGCTCGTGGTGCGAATGACGAGCTTGCCCGTCGTGTTGACGCAGCCGCTCGTGACCTGCACGCCTTCCTCGACCACGCGCGGCACCGACTCGCCGGTGAGCGCCGAGGTGTCGAGCTGGGATTTGCCCGATACGACCACGCCGTCGAGCGGGACGCGCTCGCCTGGCTTGCAGACGATCTCGTCGCCCACGGCCACGTCGTACGGGTCGACCTGCACGAGCTCGCCGTCGCGCATGACGTTGGCGAACTCGGGCGCAATATCCATCATGTCGGCGATCGACTTGCGCGTCTTGCCCACGGCATAGCTTTCGAACAAGGTGCCCACCTGGTAGAACAACATGACGGCTGCGCCTTCGGCCATGTGGGGCTCGGTTTCGGGGAAGAAGACGAGCGCGAACGCGCCGATGGTCGCGATCGACATGAGCAGGTTCTCGTCGAACGGCTGCCTGTGCACGATGCCGTGCCACGCCTTCGCCAGCACGTCGTGGCCGGCAATCAAGTACGGCACGAGGAACGCCGCGAACTCGACCCAGACGCCATACGGCAGCGCGTCGAACACGCCTGCAATCTCGAGAACCTCGAATACGGCAAACAACGCGAGCGCGACGAGTATGCGCTTGAGCTTCTTTTTCTGCTTCTTGTTCATGGCGGAAAACGTCAAACCAACCAAACGGGGACAACCCCCGTTTGGTTGCAACCATTTGGGGACTGTCCCCAAATGGTTGCTTACACGAGGACCTCGCAGTCGGGTTCGATGTCGCTGAAGATCTTGAGCGACTTCGACAGGGCGTCGTCGAAAACGCCGTCGTCGGCGTCGAGCGTGAACTTGAGCGTCATCGCGTTGACTGAGACCTTGTTGACGCCGGGCAGCTTCTCGATTGCTGCCTGGATCTTGCCGGCGCAGTTCGCGCAAATCTCGCCGTCGAGCTTGATAACTTTACGCATGATAACTCCTCACGTGTTTATATGAGCACTTGTTCATATGTTCAACGTAAGCGTACGCCACTCCTCTGCCGCTGTCAATACAAAAATGAGTCGGGAGAACTGTCCTTCCGACTCATTTCCTTTTTCGCGCGACGGTCGCTTACAGGTTGTGCTCGGCCCAGTAGACCTTCGAATAAGCGTCGATCGACTCCTGCACGGCATCGTAGACGCCCGGGAACGTCGACACGCCCAGGCCCTGCGAGAGGCCGGGGATGAAGTACAGCGGGCCGTAATCGCCGCAGGCGCGCTTCACCTCGGCGTCGATGACGTCGCGCGACCAGCCCTCGTAATCGACGGACGCGGAGTTGATGCCGCCCATGAACGTGATGTCCTTGCCATACTTCTCGATCATGCCCGAGATGTCGTTCGTCGTCATGACGCCCTGCCAGATGTCGATGCCCATCTCGATCATGTAGGGCACGAGCGTCTCGGCGTACGAGTCGGAATGATGCACGATCAGCTCGGCGCCACGGCTCCTCCAGTGCGAATACACTTCCTTGTACGGCTCGAGGAAGAACTCCGCGAACATGTCGGGAGACACGAACGTCGAAATCTGCGTGCCCCAGTCGTCGTGGTGGAACACCCCGTCGGGATGCAGGTGGTCGCACACCACGTCGGCAAGCTCGAGCTCCCATTCCGTGATGTACTTGATGAGCTCCTTCAGCTCGTCGGGGCTCTCGTAGAACGCCATGAGCACGTTCGTTATCTCGCACAGGTAATGGCACTGCTCGAAGATGCCCGGAGCGATGAACGCCATCGCGAACTGCTCTTTTCGGTCGATCTTCTCGAAAACCTCCTGATCCTTCTCCCACTCGGCTTCGGGAATCGCCTTGAGCGAGGGAGCGTGCACGTAGTCCTGCCAGTTCTCGATGTCCTTGCACACGATGAGCTCGGGCGTGTGCACGGGGAAAGCTCCGGGCTGGTCCGCCGCCCACGAGACGGTCGGCCCCCAGGCGGTCACCTTGTTCACTTCGCCCTTCTTGGGGAAGTTGCGCGCCCGGTACGCCGCATGGAACGGAGTGGCGAAGGCCTCGAACTGCTTGACGAAACGTTCGGGCTTGCCGCCCTTCATGACTTCGATGAGATTCTCGCGTGGTGTGAGCATTGCGGCGCCTTTCTATTCGGGCTTACTAACGAGCAAGGATTCCAATCATCCCGACAAGACAATGATAGCCCGTTTCGCCCATGCTGACCAACAAGAGTCACATTTTCAAGGAGAAGCCGAGGTACAGGAGCTCCTCGGAATCTTCCAGGTCGATTCCGGTCAGCTCCTTGATTCGCTCGAGCCGGTTGAGGAGCGTCGAACGGGCCACGAAGAGCACCGACGACGCTGCCGTCGCATTGCACCGGCAGCCGAGAAAGCAGGACAGCGTCCTCAGAAGGTCGGTCCCATGTCCCTTGTCGTAGTCCCGCAGAACGCCGATGCCCGGATGGCGGAAAGTCCTTGCGGGCTCGTCCCCCCTTGCGCGCATGACAAGCCATGAGAGGGCGTATTCGTCGAAGCGGTAGCACCATCTCGTAGGGTCGAACGCGCTTCCGCACGACAACGCCGCCTCGGCTTGCCGGCAAGAAGCGACAAGGTCGTCCGGGGAGCAGAACACGCGGCTCATGCCAACCTTCGCGAGGTTGTCGCGCGCAAATGCGGGCATATCGGCCATGAACGGGCCCGATTTGTCGGAATCGGACGCTCCGACATCGACGAGCATGTACAAGCTGTCGCGATACGAGAAGCAGTAGGCGTCCGGCCACTCGGATTCGAAACGCCTCGCAACGTAATCCCGTTCCTCTGGGCCATCATGGGTGAAACTGCGCTCGATTCGCATGACCAGGAAGCGGGCGTCGGCACCATGGCCGTTCTCGCCCAGGGCGGCTGCAAGCTCGGCCGCTCCGGAACCATCCCCGGCAAGCGTCTTGTTGATTGCGATGCGAACGCGCTCGGCACCCAATGCAGACTCCTCGAACGACCCGAGGCGGGCGAACATCTCCTCGACGAAGGGGCTGAGGTACCTGAGGACGAAACGGACGTAGCGCGCGCTCAGCACGTCGCCGCCGTGACGCGCCACGAGCATTCCGACCAGCTTCTTGTCGGCGAAGACGTTCTTCATGAGGAGGTCGTCCGAACCGGGGACGGTGAACACGTTTCGGCTGCTGCGCATATGCCGGTACCTGTTCGACGCCATGAACAGGTCGACGGCGTCCGATTCGAGCATGCTGGGCAGATTGTCCGCGCAACGTCCGTCTTCCCAGATTAGCTGGTAGATGCTGCGGTACTGCCTATCGACGAGCGCGCACGAGCACTTGGTGGCTCGAACGCAGGCATCGAGCAGCGGGCGAAAGCCCGCAAAGGTGTCGATGTACGCACGCAGCTGGGCATCGAGTCGCTCGAAATCGACGAACGTCTCCTGCATGTAGTTGTACAGGTGGGGAAACGTCACGTCACCGCGAGTCTCGATAGTGGCGAACCCGGCATCGCGGGCCGACCGCGCCGAAGCCTCCCCCATGCATACGCACACGACGAACATCCTGCTCTCACGGCAACAGGGCGATACGGGAGCAGCCTCATCGCTCATCGGGTTCACGATTGGCGTGTTCGGCGTCATAGGCATGAACGTCATCATGCTGCCGTGGCCCACCTACATATACGGCATAGGCGCCATCATGCTCGTATGCGCCGCGCTCTCGGCGACGTTCTGGGCGCACTTGCTGCACTCGCCGAAAACGCGCATACCCGAGCTGGAGAAGTAAAGGGCGCCTGACGGCAGCCGCCGGGAGCGGAAGCTAGCGCCAGTCGACGATGCCGAACTTGTCGGCGAGAACGCGATCGAGCTCCTCGGCGCTCGTCAGCTCAACGGACTCCTTCGCGCCGTTCGCGAACACGGTGAACGTCATGTCACGCAAATCGTAGGCGCCGTCGGCCGTCTTGATGTTGACCATGCGGTGCAACCGAAACGCCGATTCGGGGTTGCTCGCCTGGTAGTACGACAGCGGAACGAAATCATGTTCCTCGACGGGCATCGTGCAGAACCGCAGAACGCGCTGCTCTTCCGATTTGCTGCCCGTGTAACCGACCTCCCACCAGTAGTCGTCGCATCGGTAGAGCGCAAACGCATGCCCGAGCTCGGCACGCGTCGCACCTTCCTCGATAAGCGGCGCGAACGTGGGCATCGGTCCCCCGAACCCGACGTCCGCCAAATAGCGTGCCCCGTCGATCGTCACGATGTTCGCCCGGTGCGTGATGAGCGGATAGGGGTTCGGACGGAAGATCACACGCGCCATGCACGGCTGCACCTCGTAGCCGAGCGCCCGCAACAGAGCCCCGAACAGCCCGTTGAGCTCGAAGCAGTATCCGCCGCGTTTACGCACCACGACCTTGTCGAACAAGTCAGCCACGCCGAGCGAAGGCACCTGGTGCTTGTCGTGCACGTCGAGGTCGTCGAACGGCACCGAACGTTGATGAGCGTAGATCAGCTCATCGAGAAACGCGCGCGTCGGCCGTTGCGGTTCGCTTATGCCGATTCGGTCCAGATAGGCCCTCACGCTCGGCACCTGACGATATAACGCTTCACTCATACCTTCCCCATTTCGTCATCGATTGCTGCAGCACATGTTGCAGCAGGATCGCGCCCGCTTCCAACCGCAAGGCGTTTTTCATAACCAAAACATCATCTTCTAGCGACGCCCAGCCTTCGCTTGCGCTGCGCCCACAAAAAAGAGCTGCCCGACTTCATGCGGGCAGCTCTCCGTTTTCGGAATAATCGGGGGCGCAGCTCCCGGTCTCTTACAGGCCGTGCTCTTCCCAGTAGATCTTCGAGTACTTCTCGATCTCTTCCTGTGTGGTGTCGTACACGCCGGGGAACGTGGAAATGGGAAGACCCTGCGACAGGCTGGGGATGAAGTACAGCGGACCGTTCTCGTCACACGTACGCTTGACCTGCTTGG
>ODAI011134147.1_pt1 | contig 20175 bp, 18 predicted proteins | sample 1539321 | NCBI WGS metagenome assembly ODAI01 (sample SAMN02144231, study PRJEB22623) | gut metagenome | biome: sheep rumen | host: Ovis aries | place: New Zealand
ATCTTTATTGGCAATACCTCTTATACCGTCCGTTCCAAATAGCTTTCCCATAATATTTTCCTCCTAAAATCAAACAACCTCTGCGCCGCTCTGTATGTCTTTAAGTGTTGTGAGTACCGTAAGCTCATCATTATATTCCGCCGACAAAATCATACCGCACGACTCCAGGCCCATCATTTTACGCGGCTTTAAGTTCGCAACAAACAGCACATTCTTACCGATAAGCTCCTCCGGTGTGTGGTACTTTGAAATGCCCGATAAAATCTGTCTTGTTTCGCTGCCTACCTGCAAGGTAAATCTCAGCAATTTCGAGGACTTCGGCACCTTCTCGCACTCAATTACCTTGCCTACTCTTATATCCAGCTTTTCAAATTCCTCAAACTCGATATAATCCTTGTACGGCGCGATTTCAATTTTTTCTTCGCCTGCGGCAAATTCTTCTTCAAGCTCTGCTATCTTTTTCTCAGCATCAATTCTTGCAAACAGCGGAACAGCCTCGCCTACTTTTGCACCTGCCTCGGTTACGCCGAATTTCTTTGTGCTTTCAAAGTCAAGCACCTTTGCTCCCGTCTGCGCCGCGATTTTTTCTGCCGTTTCGGGCATATACGGCGTTAAAAGCGCGGTAATAATTCTGATTGTTTCGATAAGATTGTAAAGCACCGTACCAAGGCGCGGCTTCGTTTCCTCGCTCTTTGCAAGCACCCACGGAGTTGTTTCGTCAATGTACTTGTTCGCGCGGTTTACTACCGCCCAAATCTCGTCAAGACTGTCGGCAACGTGGAGCGTTTCCATTTTCTTCATTATTTTTTCAATCGCGCCCGTTGCAACCGCCTTTAAATCTTCGTCAAACTCACCCGATACATCGCCCGGCTGAATAACGCCATCAAAATACTTGTTAATCATCGCAACGGTACGGTTTACGAGGTTACCCAAAGTATTTGCAAGGTCGCTGTTAAAGCGGCTTATAAATACCTCATACGTGATTGTACCGTCTGACGCAAACGGCATTTCGTGGAGCGAATAATATCTTACCGCGTCAACGCCGAAATGCTTTACCAAATCCTCGGCATAAATAACGTTGCCGCGCGACTTACTCATTTTTTCATCACCGACAAGCATCCACGGGTGACCGAACACCTGCTTTGGCAGCGGCTCACCGAGCGCCATAAGCATAATCGGCCAGTAAATGGTGTGGAAGCGCAAAATGTCCTTGCCTATTATATGCACGTCCGCAGGCCAGTATTTCTGATATAATTCGCCCTTTTCATCGGGTGAATAGCCAAGCGCTGTGATATAGTTTGAAAGCGCGTCAATCCATACATATACAACGTGTCCGGGATCGAAGTCAACAGGAATACCCCAGGAAAAGCTCGTTCTTGAAACGCACAAATCCTGCAATCCCGGTTTTAGAAAGTTGTTTACCATCTCGTTCTTTCTCGCTTCCGGCTGTATAAATTCGGGATGTTCCTCAATATACTGCATCAGCTTGTCCTGATACTTGCTCATTTTGAAGAAGTACGCTTCCTCCTTCGCCTTCTGTACCTCGCGTCCGCAGTCGGGGCATTTGCCGTCCACAAGCTGCGTGTTTGTCCAGAAGCTCTCGCACGGCGTACAGTACCAGCCCTCGTAATTGCCCTTGTATATATCGCCCTTGTCGTAGAGCGTTTTAAATATCTTCTGCACCGCTTTTTCGTGGTAATCATCGGTGGTTCGGATAAATTTGTCGTAGCTTATATTGAGCATATCGGCAATCTCGCGGATTTGACCCGCAATTTTGTCAACGTGCTGCTTTGGCGTAATACCCTCCGCCTCGGCTATTTCCTGTATCTTCTGACCGTGCTCGTCTGTACCGGTAAGGAAAAACACGTCTTTGCCGATAAAGCGGTTAAAACGCGCGATTGCATCTGTTAAAATAATCTCATACGTGTTGCCGATATGCGGCTTTTTTGAAGTATAGGCAATCGCCGTTGTAATGTAAAACTTTTCTTTATTCGTCATTCCAGTCACTCTCCATAGTTTTAAATAAAAATCTTTTATAATTTCCGCACTGCTTTTTGAACAGCCGCCAAAAATCCTTTATAAATCGTATTACCGAATCAAACACGCCTGCCTTGTAGAAGCTCACAAGTATGATAAGCGCAATAGGTCCGGCGATAAGGCCGCCCAGACTCCACACCTTGTAGCCTACATACATTGATATAAGCGTTGGAATCGGCTTCATACCCACTCCCGAAGCGACCAGCTTCGGCTCTGCAAAGCGGCGCATAAGCTGTACGGCGAGGTATATTATGAGCATACCCACACCGACACGCACATCACCGTATATAAACGCAATCGCCGCCCACGGCCACAGTATAAGTCCGCTGCCGAAGAACGGGAGCGCGTCTATAAACGCGATTAAAAATGCAATCAGAATTGCGTACTTTATGCCGAGTATCAGGAAGCCCGCAAGGATTATCACAAAGGCGATAAACAGAAGTATTACCTGCGCCTTAAAGTAGCCGCCCAGGTATTTGCCAAGCTCCTTTTTAACTACCCTGAGCCGTTCGGTAAGCGCAGGGCTTATTACACGCTTAACGGCGTTCGATACCGTCTTATCGTCCGTTATCATAAAATATGACGACAGTATAAACACGATAATTGCCACAAGCGCGCTCGGCACTGCCTTTGCCATATCACCTGCGCGGCTCACAAGCGGTACCAGATACGTATTTGCCAATTCACCGGCGCGCGAGGAAAGATTATCCATCACTGACATTATCGACTGCTGCATATTAGGCGGCAGGTTTTTTATAAAGCCGCTCAAGTGTTCGCCAAGCGACTGCGTACCTCCTTGCGCGTTTTCAATTATCTGCGGAAGATTACTGTAAACAGAACGCGCCTCGTCTATGCCCTTCCACACCACAAAGCCGCATATGCCGCCGATTATGCCGAGTACAAGCACAATTACAATCACTGCGCTGACTCCGCGCGGCAGGCGGAGCTTCTGCTGCATTTTGTTTACAAGCGGATTTGCCATAAGTGAGAAAACATAACCCACAATAAACGGCATCAAAAGCCACGCAAGGTATCCTATCACCCTGAGCGCCGGCGGCAGGGCGAATATTATTACCGCGACAACCGCCGCAAGGATCACAAGCGCAATCAGCAGCTTTAACCATTTTTTGTTGTTTGCCATAAAACCATCCTTTTTCCTTACCACGGCAGCGGCTTAAAGCCGCTCTTTATTCTCGGTATAATTGCCAGCGCGCCGCGGCCTACGTGAGTTGCGATAAGCGGGCTGAACTCGCCGTGCATTGTAATTTTAACGTCCTCGCCAAAGTTTTCCTTTAGCTTTTCCACTGCTTCTGCGTACTTTCTCTTGTCCGATTCAACTATCATAAATTCGGGATTGTCAAAATCAACGTCCTCGTCCTCTTTGATTTTATCAATCAATTTATCAATGAGCTTTTTCTTGCCGCGGAATTTGCCGAGGTTTTCAACAAGTCCGTTTTCTATCGTCAATATCGGCTTTATATCAAGCAGATTTCCCACAAATGCCGCCGTTTTGGAAAGTCTGCCGCCCTTTTTGAGATATTCAAGCGTGTCAACAAGCAAATAGCAGCGCCAAGAAACAATATACTGCTTACATTCCTCTATAATTTCCTCAGCGCTTTTACCTGCCTTTACCATTTCCGCCGCGTGCGCTGCCGTTACGGAAATATACAGAGAATACTTATACGTATCAAAAATATAAAATTTTGCGTTAGGGTTTTCCTCCAAAATTTCCTGTCTTACGAGGTTCGCCGTCTGGAACTGTCCGCTTGCCGCGCTTGACAGAGCGAAATATATTACGCTGTCGTGCTTCTCGCACTGCTCCTTGAAGTAATCGTACATATCTCCGTAAGGCGTTTGTGAGCTCCTCGGTATGCCGTCAAAACTCTCTTGCATATCGAGAAATTCCTCGTTCGTTATGTCCCTGCGCTGTACGTACTGCTTTTCGCCGAAAAGCGTTATAAACGATATTATTCCGATGTCGTACTTTTCCAAAACCTCGTCGGGTATGTCCGAGCCGGTGTCTACTACAATTTTAATGTCAGCCATAGTTTTATCCTCCTACCAGTGAAATTTCGTGAGTTGCCCTAAATTTTTCAGATTATCAAATCCCTGCTGCCGTAACGCTTCATATACCACAATCGCAACCGAGTTTGAAAGATTTAAGCTCCGCGCTTCTTCTATCATCGGTATGCGTATGCAGCGTTCCTCGTGTTCGTAGAGAAGCTCCTCTGGAAGCCCGGCGTCCTCTCGTCCGAACAGGATAAAGTCATTATCCTTAAATTCAACGTCCACATACGTATGCGGCGCTTTTGTTGTCGCGTAGAAGTAACGCGCGCCTTGCGTTTTTTCAAAGAAGTCCGCAAGATTGTCGTAGTATACGACATTTAATAAATGCCAATAGTCAAGTCCGGCGCGTTTCAGGTTCTTGTCCGTTATCTGAAACGCGGTCGGGCGGACTATGTGAAGCCGCGAACCGGTCGCGGCGCAGGTTCGGGCGATATTGCCCGTGTTCTGCGGTATACGCGGTTCGACCAATACTATGTTAAACAAATTATCATATCCTTATTTCAAAAATTTGAGCATAAAGCGGTTTAATAGCGGTCTGTGGATTTTTACCGCCTTTTTCGGGCAAAGCTCCTGACAGCAGAAGCACTTTATGCATTTTGTCTTATCAATCACCGGCTTACCGGTATCCATACTTATAGCCTTCGGCGGACATACCCTCGCGCACTCGCCGCAGCTTACGCACATCGAATAGTCTATTTTAGGGCGTGACGCAAGCGCGTTCGTGACCCACGCGTTGAGCGCCGGAGGCAGCGATACAAGCTTCAGTAAATTGAAGTGGCTTTCGGGCTTTACGTAATCGCGGATTATAAGCGGTTCAAGCGGTTCACCGACAATTTCCACATCTCCCACAAGTTCGCGTTCTATTGCTTCTCTTACAGTGTCAACCTCGGAGGCGGTGTAGTCTATAAGAGTGCAAGCCGCCTTGTCAAGCGCGTGCGGGTTTGCGGAAGCCATAACAAGTCCTATATGCCGGCTCTGTCCGGCTGTCGGGCCGTTGCCCTCCATTCCCCATACCGCGTCCATTATGGAGAGTGTCGGCTTTACACACTCGCAAAGGTCAACAAGCATTGAACAAAACGCCTTTCGCTCATCAAGACGGAAATGAAGCTCTGCCTTGTATGTGCCGGGAATGGTTCCGTAAAGGTTCTTCACCGCGCCGGTGTAACTCGTCATTGCGTGGGTTTTTAGCTTCGGGAGTGAGATTATAACGTCCGCGTCTAAAATCGGATTGATTATCGGTATTTTTTTTACGGTTTTACCCTCGGGATAATGTACCTCGGTAAAGGACGTGTCAAAATTCAGCTTTGCATTTGTTCCCTCAACAGCCTTGTCGATACCGCAAGCGGAGTATGTGCTTTTGAGCATTGCCGCATTGTAGGGGCCGCCGGGACTTTCCGCGATTGTGACTGTTCCGCCCGCATTTTCTACCATAACGATTACCGCGCGGAGAAAATCAGGGTGAGTTGTCACCGCCTCGTCTGGCTTCTTTTTTGACACAAGGTTTGGCTTAATAACAACCCTGTCGCCCTTTTTAACATATTTCCCAATGCCGCCGATAAGGTTTACCGCCTGTTCTACGGCGGTCAGTGCCTCACTATAACGCTCACATTTTACAGTAGATACCTTGTCCGTCATAAAAATCCTCACAAGCCTATATTTATACATTTTATATTATACTATATTCTTCCTTATTTTTCAACTGTTAAACAAAAAAAGACGTTCCGTTTTGGAACGTCCTGTATGACTTTATTTTTTCGGGTTCACAATATCTCTCCAATCAAGGTCACCGCGCTCAAGACCGTGGATTAGTACCTCGGCAGTTGCGGAGTTTGTCGCGATTGGGATATTATGCATATCGCAAAGCCTTAAAAGCGAGAACACATCCGGTTCGTAGCCCTCAGCGTTCAGCGGGTCACGGAAGAACAGCACAAGGTCAATCTCATTATACGCTATTCTTGCGCCTATCTGCTGGTCACCGCCCTGCGGACCGGGCAGAAAGCGGTATATATTAAGTCCCGTGTTTTCACTTACAAGCTTACCTGTCGTGCCTGTCGCAAAAAGAGAATGACGTGACAAAATTCCGGAATATGCTATACAGAACTGAATCATCAGTTCCTTTTTCTTGTCGTGTGCAATAAGTGCGATGTTCATTTTTTACCTACCTTTCTCTTTTTGCATTTATCAGTTATTTCTTACCGAAAAGTCTTTTCCAAAAGCTCTTTTTTTCTTCAAGGTCCATTATCGGAACATTTACTCCGTCAAGTCTCGCGGCTATGTTGGAAAACGCTTTGCCTGCTCTTGACTGCTCATTTGATACAGCCAGTTCACCCTTTAGCGCAGAAATTAAAAGTTCTTCATCATCGGGAACCAGTCCTGCAACCGGCACGCCGAGCGTGTCAACACAGTCGTCAACGTTTATCATTATGCCACGGTCAATCATATCGGGGCGAATTCGGTTTATGATTACCTTAATATCCTCTATCCCCATATCCTCCAGTACGGAAACGGCTCTGTCCGCGTCACGAAGCGCCGTAAGCTCCGGCATTGTCACGATTATTGCGCTGTCGGCTGACATTGCAGCATACAGAAAGCCGCCGTCCACGCCTGCCGGAACGTCAACTATGCAGTATTCAAATCGTGACTTAATCTGCTCCCAAACCGCTTTTACCGAGTCGTCATTTATAAACGAAACGCCTCGCGTCTGCGGCGAAGGGATAAAGTAGAGATTTTCATAATCCTTATCCTTGATTATCGCCTCGTCCAATGTGCAGGTGCCGTCTATAACGTCCGAAATATCAAAAACTATTTCGCTTTCAAGGCCGAGAATTATGTCGAGGTTCCGAAGCCCCATATCCATATCCACCACAGCAGTAAGATGTCCTCTTTGTGCAAGCGCCGCTCCGAGATTAGCGGTTGCCGTCGTTTTTCCGGTACCGCCCTTGCCCGACGCAATTATTATGATTTTTCCCATAAGAAATTGAATTCCTTTCAGCCGTGGCATTCCATATATAAAAATTTTACCACATTTTTTTTGATTTGTCTACATTTTTTTGAGAAAATGAACAATTTATTTTACAAACTACAGAATATTATTGTGAAATATATAACACTGTTTTACACATTAAAATCCTCGGCAACTATTTTATCATCCGAAAGATACGCCTTTTTCGCACCGCCGCGAAAGCTCTCAACGTCATAATAGGCGTGGGCATTTGAAATGCGTATGTCGGTTGGTGACATATTCAAGGCGATAATGTAGGCGCTGTCACTGCCCATACAGCCGGCGTGTGCCTTGCCTTTTAGAGCGCCCATAATAACAATATTGCCGACAGCACTCACCGCGCCGTCCTCCAAAACATCACCGACAAGAATAAGATGTCCGTCAGACTCGACCTTCTTTCCGCCGCGAACCGTTCCCTCGTAGAACCTCGCGCGGCTTGACTTGAAGTTAGTGGTCACAACATCCTTTATTTCACGAAACGGCATTTCATCACTTTGACCGATTGCCGCAGTTTCCCCGATTTCCTCGGGAAGCTCCAGTGTTTTTTCAAGGTCATTATCTTCACGGACACGTCTTTGCTCACCGTAATTCACGGAGCTTTCGGGGAGCATTGCGCCGGCAATCGCTTCGAGGCGCATTTTATCGCTCGGCGTAAGCTCTCTGCCTATAAAGTAGATGTTGCAGTGACCGTCACCGAAAAACTTACGGAACTGGCGCAGCTTCTCATAGAGAGAGCTTGTTATATCGGAAATTGAGCTTTCTTTATCAAGATAGATTTTTACACCGTCGCCTGTTCCCTTCAGCTTTATAATCTCCTTCTCCATTTAATCGGCTCCCTCCGTTTCTATATTAGTTGTTATCGCTATCCGCGTTACTTACCGGCTGAGCCGGCTGCTCCGCCGCAGGCGCCGCTTCAGCCCGGTTAAGCTTAAAGTATGCGTCAAATATATCCTTTGCAACAAGCGCCGCGTTTGTACCTCTTACGCCGTGTTCCAAGACAACGGCAACAGCAATTTCAGGCTCGTCGAACGGCGCGTAGGCTATAAACACAGCGTTGTTTGAGCCGTCGCCGACCTGCGCCGTACCTGTTTTACCGCCGACCTGTACACCGTAGTTCGCAAAAACCTCAGCCGCACTACCTTCATCGGCAACCTTCTTCATACCCTGCTTTACCGCGTCTATGTCCGCGTCAGACATAGCAACCTGCTCCATTATTTCCGGCTTAAAATCCTTCACCAGCGAGCCATCCACGGAGGAGCGGATACTCTTTATAAGATTTACCTTATAGCGCGTACCTCCGTTGGCGATTGTCGCGGCGTAGTTTGCGAGCTGCACCGGAGTAAACAGGCTGTACGACTGACCGATTGCCGCCTGCAGGGTGTCACCGCCGTACCAGGACTGCTCGGTTACATTCTGAACCACCTGTTTTTTATATTCGGGACTTGCCATATGACCGGCTGTTTCCTCATCAAGCTCTATACCCGTGTGAACACCGAGTCCGAACTTGGCTGCATATTCATCCATAAGGTCAATGCCCAAACGGCGTCCGACCTCATAGAAGAAATAGTTACACGAATTTTCAAGCGCCTGCGTGACGTTCTGCTTGCCGTGTGTAAGCTGGTATTCGTTCCATATCCAGCAGGCCGGCTGATAGTCGGCGTAGAATTTATAAACGCCCGCGTCCTCAATAATTTCGTTTGTTGTAAGGTTTCCGCTTTCGAGCGCGGCAATCGCCGTTAAGGGCTTAAACGTCGAACCCGGGCTGTACGTGCCGCTTACGGCTCTGTTCCACATAGGCTTTGCAGGGTTTTGGATAAGCGAGCTGTAGTCCTCGTTGAAGCGCGACATATCATAAGTCGGGCAGGAGGCTATCGCAAGCGTGTCGCCTGTCTTAACGTCAAGCACCACTGCCGCGCCCGCGTCACAATCCGCTCCGTCCTTTGCCTTGACGCCGCTCTGGGAACGTATCAGCTCAATAGTGTTCGCAAGCGACTGCTCTGCAACCTTCTGCAAATCCGAATCAAGCGTCAGCACAATATAATCTCCCGGTACAGGGTCGGTATCTGTAATTACCGTGATGTCCTGACCGCCTCTGCTTCTTGAGGTTCCTGTGGTACCGTCAACTCCTCTGAGGTAGCTTTCACCCCATTTTTCAATGCCCTGCTTTCCTATTATGTCATTGTAGCCATAGCCGCTGTTTTTGTTTGCCTCGTATTCCTCGGCGCTTATCTTGCCGGTTCTGCCAAGTATGTGAGTAGCAAGACCGGGTTGGTCGTAAGTTCTTATATAGTCGTTCGCAACCGATATTCCTTTGAACTCCTGCTGCCTTTCCTTTATCTGCGTAACAGCCTCGACAGGAATATCGTCCGCAACGGTAAACAGCATCGTCTGCGAAAGGCCGCTTACCTCGGCGCAATAGCGTATACCGACAATGCGCCGCTGCTCGTCCTCGCTGTAGCGCGCGTCAACGCCGTAGCGACGCTTTAAAATCACCATAACGTCGCTCGCGCTCATCTTATCGGTTATGCCCTTTGAAGCGTTTGAGGAATACCACGCTGTTCGCTCGTCCGCATTGGAGCCATCCTCGTTTTCGTCCTTAAAATCGAACGTGTACGGCGCGAAGCTTATCGGTAAATTGTCATAATAATCGCAGCCGTGAAGATACAATACGTCCACAAGTTTTTTTATTATATCATTAAACTCGCTGTCGCCAAGATCTGTTTTTTGCATCACAACAGAGTACCCGACCTTATTTGAAACAAGCCGCGTACCGTATTTATCAAGTATCTCACCGCGCGGCGCCTTTGCTACTATGTTGGTCGTAAGTCGCTCCTTCGCAACCGTAACGTACTGGTCACCTTTCACAAGCTGCAGGTCAAACAGCTTCCATACAACCGCGGCAAGCATTATGACGATTATTAAGTTTAATATAAAAAATCTCGCTTTACTGTTTGGCATAGCTTAAATTATATCTCCTATCAAAAGCTTTTTCTTTTCATCCTTATACATCGTCCACTTTAAAACCGGATAGATTGCAAATACAAAAATTGCGTTTATTATAGCCGTCGGCAATGCTGCGTAAAGAAGCATATCGGTTGTCAGTGTGTGCGAACGCAGTACAAGGAAGATTATTTCCATAATACCCGACAAAATAAACGTCCACCCGATACTCTTTATAAATCCGCCTATGTATAGCGGCTTTTTGCGGAGCGCAAAAACTATGAGGGAGGTGTAGAAGGTAAAAAGCACCTGAACTATAAATTCCCTGCCGCAGAGCGCACCCGCGCCGAAAGCGCAGATAAGGCTCATCACCCACGCGCTTTTATAGTCATCATCCAAAAGCATCACGCATACAACGAATGGCAGAACCACCGATGGCATCGCCGAAAAAACGTGTACCCTTGCGAGGATAACTGTCTGTATAAGAAATATAATAAAAATCCAAACACCAGTTTTAAAATATCTCAACTCTCTGCTCCAATCAATTCATACCAGTTATAACAAGCACCTCATAAAGGCGCGAAAAATCAACAGCCGGCTCCACTATCGCATAGTTCAGATTACCCATAGCGTCCGCGCTTATCTCGCGCACCGCGCCGACATTCAGCCCAGCAGGGTAAACTCCACCCGCGCCGGAGGTTTCGAGCAGGTCACCGACTATGAGATTTGAACCCTTGTCTATAAAGGTCATTTTACAGAAGCTTTGCGTGTAAAGCTCGTTATCGCCCTCAACAACGGCAACATCGCCCGTTCTTGAAATCTTAACACCGAGCGCGCTGTCAGGACTTAACACAGCCGAAACGACCGACCAGGTAGGTCCCACCTCAATCACCTTACCCACAACGCCGTCCGGCGTTATGACCGCATTACCGACGCTTACGCCCGAAAGCGCGCCGCGGCTTATCTCAATCGTGTCGTACCAGTTGTTTGACGAGTACGCGATTACCGTCGCCGCAACGGAGGTGTAACCGTCAAGGCTGTTCGATAAACCTAAGATGCTCATAAGACGCTCGTTTTCTTCACGGTAGTTCGTTATATCCCTGTTCTGTTTTTTCAGTTCGTTTATCTCGGTCACAAGCCGCTCGTTTTCTTCTTTATAGGTTTTTGCTTCGGCAAGGAAATCGGCTGTATTCCTGATGCCGTTCGTCAAATACGCAAAGCCGCTCTGAAACGGCGAGAACACCGTCCTCACTGCCTGCGACACGGGATTTGTACCGATAAAGTGCGCCACAACAACAGACAGCAAAACTACTGCCGTCACTATTGCCGCAATGCGTATGCTTTTCTTTTTGAATAATTCTGATAGCATAATTATCTCCGTTCCGCCCGACAAATTATTTTGCCTTGTCGGTAAGCTCTCTTATGTTTTCAAGCGATCTGCCTGTACCGATTACCACGCAGTCAAGCGGATACTCAGCAACGTGGGTCGGTATTTTTGTAGCTTCTGTTATGAGCTTGTCAAGTCCCTTTATGAGCGCCCCGCCGCCTGTCAGCGTTACGTCACGCTCCATTATGTCCGCCGCAAGCTCCGGCGGGGTATTTTCGAGCGTGAGTTTAATCGCTTCAACCATTTCGTCTATGTTTTCGCTTATTGCCTTTCTTATCTCGCTTTCCTTTATCTGCGTTGTTTTCGGAAGGCCTGTTGAAACGTCACGGCCACGCACCTCGCGCACTGCCTCCTCGTCATCCTCATATGCCGAGCCAATGGTTATCTTTATATCCTCGGCCATTTTGTCGCCTATGTTTATCTGATGCTCCTTTTTGAGATAATTCACGATTGCGCTGTCAAGGGCGTTGCCGGCTATTCTTATTGACTTTGAAGCAACTATTCCGCCGAGAGATATAACGGCAACCTCGGTCGTTCCGCCGCCTATATCGACAATCATACTGCCTGTCGCTTCGTCAACCGGAAGTGACGCGCCGATAGCCGCCGCCATCGGTTCCTCAATAAGCGCGACAGATTTCGCGCCCGCCTGTATAACAGCCTCCTCAACGGCACGACGCTCAACCTCTGTTATTCCCGAAGGAATACAAACGATAACGCGCGGCTTAAATATGTTGCTTACGTTTGCTTCCTTTATAAACGCGCGTATCATCGCCTGTGTTATGTCAAAGTCGGCTATAACGCCGTCTTTTACCGGGCGCACAGCGACAATGTTTTCAGGCGTTCTGCCTATCATTTCGTTAGCCTCGTTTCCTACGGCAAGTACCTTGCCCTCGTACTTATCTATCGCCACAACGGACGGCTCACGCACGACAATTCCCTTACCCTGCACATATACGAGCGTGTTCGCTGTTCCAAGGTCAATTCCTATATCCTTTGAAAGTAATCCCATCTCTCTGTCTCCTTTAAAGTATTTCTACATCAAATTCATTTTCCAATACCTCACTTAACGCGGCAAGCGGCAAGCCTACTACGTTAAAGTAATCACCGTCTATGCCATCCACAAGGACGGCGCCTATGCCCTGTATGCCGTACGCGCCCGCCTTATCCATCGGCTCGCCCGTAGCAATATAGGCACGTACCTTTTCGTCGGTAAGCTCCTTAAAGCGCACGTCTGTCTTAACCGCGCGGCACACCGTTTTCGCGTCACGCATACGCATAACACATATACCGGTGTATACTTCGTGGCAACGCCCCGAAAGCGATTTCAGCATATTAAACGCGTCCTCCCCGTCCTTTGGCTTGCCCAACACTTCACCGTCAAGCGTTACAACGGTGTCGGCGGCTATTACAAGCGCGTTTTTGTTTTTTAATACCTGCCTTGCCGCGGCGCACGCCTTTAACATTGCAAGCTCCTGAACATACAGCTTTACAGGTATGTCCTTCGGTATAGAACCCTCATTTGCTTCGGAAACCATGATTTCAAAATCAATCCCAAGCCTTTCCAAAAGCTCCTTACGTCTTGGTGACGCGGAAGCTAATATAAAATCTGACATTTGTTTTCCTTTCATTACAGCACGCCGCGGTAAAAATGTCCGCGCGTGAAATCGTCAAGCGTGTTTATGACCTTCTCACCCGCAAGCGCACGTCTGTATTCATCTATTATTTTACCACATTGTGAGAAATTTTCAACAGTAAATATCAATCTTAGCCCATTTATATTCAGCTTTGTGATGTCCGCAAGCTTGTCCGCCATATATATGGGCTTTGAATTTAAGAGAACGCTTTTACATTCTCCCCTTTTGCCGCTGCACAGAAACGGAAATTCCTCGTTTTTGCGGTCACGCAATCTGAACTTCATTTCGCCGTTCTGACATTTGCCCGACGCGTTTATAGGACAGTTTTTCATTACCATAAGCGGCAGGCGGCCATAGACGATCAGCTCCGCCGGCGCGTCCGTATTTTGCAGCAGCTCTGATATTTCGTGAAGATTAAGCTCAGGTGAAACAACAGCGCTGCTGCGGCTTGTAAAATATTTAAGCGAAAGCGAGTTGTATACGTTTAGTGTCCCCGCAAACGGTTCGAATTTCTCTGTTTTAATCCCTGCCGCTTTTGCCGCTTTTTCTTGTTCCGCCGTTGAAACAACGGCTATAAGCTTCGGCATATTTTTCGGACTGTGGCTCTCTTTTGGGATTGCGTAATCTGTCACTCTGCCGTTTTCCCTTTTGGTTCTCTCGGCTATGAGCGCGTCAGATGCGGCGCGTCTTACCGCGTTTATTTCCTTTATCGGTATTGTTATGCCCGCGTCAACGGAAACCGTTATATCGTCGCACCCAAACGGCGTGGATCCGAGCTTCAAAAGCTGCTCTTTAAGTCTTTCCGCGTCTAAGGCAACCTTCTGAGCTTTTTCGGAGTTTAGTGTCCCCACGGCATAGCCGCAATGTCCCTCGCTGTCGAAAATTGTAACCTCAAGGGGAGCATTATATTTTAGTGTCCCCATTACGGTTATGGGAATTTTCCTTATGTTCGCATTTTCGGCGGTTCTTGCCTTTGCCGCTTCTGTATATTTTGTGTCCCCTGTTCCGGACGGTGACACCCGACTCATCATTGACGCGCCGAGGTTGTTTTTGAGGTAGCCGTCTGTAAAGCCGCTTCTTGAAAAAGCGTCGGTTAGCTCCTGCATATCCTGTTTATCGGCTTTTTTGCCTTTGCCGGAATACAAAAGATCAAGATACTTTCTGTAAACGCCGACTACAGCCGAAACATATTCGGCGCGTTTTAATCTGCCCTCGATTTTGAGTGATTTTACTCCGATACGGTTTAGTGTCCCCAAATCATTTATAAGCGCCATATCCTTCGGGGACAGTAAATAGCCCTTGTCGTGTATTTTTTGTCCGTCTGCACCGCTTTGGGCGAGCAGCTCATACGGCAGTCGGCAAGGCTGAGCGCAGCGTCCGCGGTTACCGCTTCTGCCGCCCAATATGCTTGACATAAGGCATTTGCCGCTGTAGCACTGGCAAATCGCGCCGTGTACAAACGTTTCAATTTCAAGCGGAGTGTTTTTGCAGATATGCTCAATCTCTTTTTCGTTCAGCTCCCTTGCAAGCACAACGCGTTTAAAGCCGAGCTTTTGAAGCTCGTTTACCTCGTCAAGTGTTGTAACAGACATTTGCGTGCTTGCGTGAAGCGTCAAATCGGGGCAGGTGTTTTTTATAATTTCTGCCGCGCCGATGTCCTGCACGATAAGCGCGTCAACATTTGCGGCGTTCAAAGCCTTGATATACTGCTGCAGCGGCGCAAGTTCTTTTTCCTTAACGAGCGTGTTCACAGTTACGTGCAAATCCACGCCGTAAAGGTGGCAGTAATCCGCCCACTTTTTTATTTCCTCATTTGTAAAGTTGTCTGCGCTCTGCCTTGCACCAAAACTTTTACCGCCGATATACACCGCGTCCGCGCCTGACTGTACCGCGGCGCGAAGCGCCGCCGCATTGCCCGCTGGCGCCAGCAATTCCATAGTCATCACTGTTTATCTATCAAATCAAGAAAGTCCTGCTCGCGGCGTTTGTCACGTGCTTCGAGGTCTTTGATTTTACCCTCTAACTTCTTGACCTGTCCTTCCAAAAACTTTATCTGATTATTCGCGTCGCTGAGTTTACCGTTTGCATCATCAACCTCGGCACGCATAGCCGCTTCGTCAATCGAAATCTGACCGCTTTTTGTTTCGTCAAGCTCGTCCTGCAGGTTTTCCGCCGTATCGTTTAAGCGGCGGTTTCTTTCACGCAGAGTTTTAACTGTTTCGTGAAGCGCCTCACATTCCTCGCTCTTTTTGTAATACTCATCACATATATTAAGCGCGGCGAGAACTAACGGACGTTCACCCATAATATTCTGACCGTCGCGGAGCACATTCTGAACCTTTTCATTTATGTGCTCACAAAGCTTTTCAATATATTCCGTAGTTTCCTCCGCCACAACAGTGTACTGGCGTGAGTTAATCGTAAAATTTATCTTATTAACTGCCATTTTTATCCTCCTGTCTGCCGCAAATTATCGGCACATATCCAAATTATCCCTATTATACTTCTTATTATACAATAAAATGATGAAAAATAACAGTACCTTTTCATAATTTATTAAAATATTTTTGCAAAAGAAAAAGAGCGCCGAAGGCGCTCTTTTAAATGATTGAATTAGTCAACCTTAATAATAACCGATGAACCGAGTGCTTTTGCATCAGCAATCATCTGATCCTTATTAGCCTGAGCCTGCTCGTCAAGAGCGAAGGAATTGTTCATTTCCTTGATAACGTCACGGCCGCCCATATCAAGCCATCTCTGGATTTCTGTCTTGTACTGGTCAAGGCTTATAGTACCTACGCAATACTTTGTCTTTGCGTTTGTCATAATGTCATCAAGTGTTGTACCTCTTCTTGTCTGAGTCGGAGATACGTACGGCTCTGCAGGGTTAGATACAGCCCAAAGCTTGTTGTCGGCATATGTTGCCTCAACCTTTTCAGCAACTGCCTTTGCAGAAGCGTCGTACTTTGTCTTGAAGTCATTGTCATATGATACTATACCCATTGAAAGCTGGTTAAGGTCGTTGTACTGTGCGAGAAGTGTCTTATCCTTTGTTTTCTCAGCATAGTTGTTTTCATCAACTGTGTAGTGAATGCCCTCAATACCGTAGTTCATAAGATGTGTAGCCTCAAGGTCATTCAAGTGATCCATTACGCCCAGCATAAAGTCAAGATTTTCCTCTGTCGGAAGTGACGGAGTCGGCAATACATAGAAGCTGTCATAACCGGTTGTCGGAAGTGTTCTTGCAGGAGTATTTTCATCTCTCTTAACATAACCGAATACGTCAACAACAGCGTTCGGGTCAAGCTCTACAATGTTACCTGCTACACGTCTTGCTCTGTCGGCAACGTCGATGATGATACCGGCTTTACCGTTCAAGAAGTCCTGATTCCACTGTCCGTCAGGCAGCGAAGCCATATTCTGGTTTATGTAGCCCTTGTTGTACCACTCGTGAATTTTATCCATCGCGCTTACATACTGATCGAACATAAACGAGGGGCGAAGCTCACCGCTCTCCGGATCAATGCCCCAGCCGTTAGGCGAGCCGCTCCAGATTGCAAGGTTCTCCAAGGGACCCTGGAGGTATGTTGAAATAATCATACCATATGTATCGTTCTGTCCGTCACCATCCGGATCATCCTCCGTAAAGCGGCGCATAACTCTGTCAAAGTCCTCCATTGTCTGGGGAATAGGCTCACCGAGCTTGTCAAGCCAGTCCTTACGTATTGTTACGCCGGCACGGCCGAGCTCTCTTGCTCTGTAGATACCATAGTTCTTACCGTCTATGGATATATTCTTGTTTACAAGCGGGTTTGCCTGCTTAAGGTTTTTATACTTACTGTCAGGTGCAAAGGCACTGGTGATATCCCAGAAAATTCCCTTTCTGGCAGCAACAATAACGGATGAGTTTCTCGTTCCCACAAGCATTGCGTGCGGATAAACGCCCGAACCCATTGTCGTTACGGTTTTTTCACTGTATGTAGCACTCGGCGCCCATTTGATGTTAAGTGTAAGATTTTTAACACCCATCTGCGATGCAAGATACTTCTGAAGCTCCTGTACAACAGGGCTCTTTGAATCAGCCGAGCTTGCGTTAAAGGACTTACACAAAATATCTATAGACGGATTGCTTGCATCTATCGGCTGTGTCTGTTTTCCGCAGCCTGCAAGCGCTGAAGCAAGCATTATAGCGGCAGCGGTGACAGAAACAACTCTTTTAAAAGTTTTTGTCATATTTTTATTCCTCCCTACTTATAGTCTAAATCACTAAATACATTCGGCATTAACCCTTAACAGCGCCGACCATCGTACCTGCCGCAAAGTGCTTCTGCAGGAACGGATATACGCAGAGGATAGGAATTGTACCGATAACGATAACCGCCATCTTGAGTGTATCCGACGGAGGAAGCTCAGCCTCTGTTGTCTCTGTAGGATTCTGCATTACAAGACTTCTAAGTACAAGCGTGAACGGATACTTCTTCTGGTCATCTATGTAGATAAGTGAACTCATATAGTCGTTCCAGTGACCAACGCCGTAGAACAGGCTGAAGGTTGCGAGAACCGGCATTGAAAGCGGAAGCGCAATCTTGAAGAATATTCCGATGTCGGAACATCCGTCGATAGAAGCAGCTTCTTCGAGCTCCGAAGGAAGTCCCAAGAAGAAGTTTCTGATAATCAGCATATTGTACGCACTGATTGCACCCGGAAGTATAAGAGCTGCAAATGTGTCGTACATACCCAAGCTTCTTACAATAAGGAAGGTAGGAATCATACCGCCTGAGAAGACCATAGTGAACATTACCATCTTAAGAAGAGGGCCCTTGCCGACCAGGTTCTTTCTTGAAAGACCATAAGCCATTGTTGTTGTAAAGAACATATTTACAAGAGTACCGACAAGCGTAATACCTATTGATACAGCCAACGCGCGAAGCACTGTCGGTCCCATATCGCTCATATCAAATACAACATTGTAAGCGGCAAGCGTCGGTGTTTCCGGCCAGAGGAACAACGGTCTTGACTGGATTTCACTCTCACGCGCGAACGATGCGGCGATAACGTATACGAACGGAACAACCATTATAAGAGCGAGGGCAGTCATAACAGTGTAAATAATAATATCTCCGATAAAATCGCCGAGACTTTTTCTTTTTATACTTATCATAATCTGTTGTCCTCCTCTCTTTAATAAAGACCTTCCTGTCCTGCACGCTTGGCAATAGCGTTTGCGGACTGAATGAAGATAATACTTATGATTGATTTAAACAGCGAGACGGCCGTTGTATAACCGTATTCACCGCCTTGCATACCTTGGAAGTATACATACGTGTCGAACGTCTGAATTGAATCTGAGTTTCCGCTGTTCTTCAAAAGGATAAGCTGCTCGTATCCCGTGTTGAGAACCGATCCCATTCTCAGGATAAGCATTGTGACAACTGTGCCCATAATTGCCGGTACCGTTATGTAGATAAGCTGCTGGAAACGGTTTGCACCGTCCACGATAGCAGCCTCATACTGCTCAACGTCAACGCCTGCGAGTGCGGCGAGGAAGATAATGGTTCCCCAACCTGTTTCCTTCCATACATTCTGGAGAAGAACAACCCAGTAAATTGCTATTTTGTCCTGCAAGATGTCTATGCCCTGACCACCGTTTAAATTCTTGATGATTTCGTAGATAGCACCGCCCGATTCCTCCTTAGCCGGTGCACGGAGCATAACGTATGTGATTGAGAATACAACCACCATTGATACGAAGTGAGGTACGTATACAAGAGTCTGGATTGTTTTCTTGTACCACTGAACCTTCATCTCGTTCAAAAGAAGCGCCATTATAATCGGCAGCGGGAAGAAGAATATAATATTCATACCCGAGATTATAAGGGTGTTCTTTAAAAGCATCCAGAAACTTGAGTCCGTCAGGAACAATCTGAAGTTCTCGAAGCCTACCCAGTCCTTAGTGAACTCCGAAAAGCCCGGTCCAAAGAACTGGCTGGGTGCGTAGTAATCTTTAAATGCGATAAGAACGCCGTACATAGGTACGATTTTAAAGATTATAAAATACAGAAAGCCGGGCAGAAGAAGCAAATACATCCACTTGTCACGCTTAATCTGCATCCGTCTTTTCGCTTTTGCCTGCGCTTTCTCCTCCGGAGTCAGCGCAACTTTGTTAGCTTTAGCCATAGCATACCCTCCCTAAAAGTTTTACTGCTTTATTATGACTATTGTGCAAAAATGGCGGAAATAGGGCATTTATCCGCAATTTGCACAAAAAATCAAAAACTGATATATCTATTATAGCTTAATTAAATAAATAATGCAATAGTTTTTTGTGAAAAAATTGCAATTTTTTTTATTTTTTTTTGTGGTTTTGTATAAATTCACAGCATACGAATAAAAGACGGCTTTAAAAGCCGTCTTTTATGTTTTGTAGAAATTGACCAAAATACTATGATTTATTCGCCCGCAAGGTACTTTCCGAGGCGTATTACCTCAATTCCGGCAAGCATTACAATGCCTGTGCCGTGAGTATCATTCAGGTTCCAGCCGAGTTCATACTTATAATAATCAGCAATAAATGAGAACTCACTGCCGCGGCATACTCCGTACACGTTGCCGCCGCGGTCAACGCTTGTCTTTGACAGCGCCTCCCATGCTTTGTAAATAGCCTTTACATACTTTTCGGGGTTTTTGAGCCAGCCGAAACGAACACCGCGCGAGAATGCATAAATAAACATTGAGGTGCAGGAGGTTTCGGGGTAGCTGTCCCAGTCAGTTATAACCTGGTGCCACATACCGTTCTCGTCCTGCAGCTTCAGGTAACCCTCGCAAAGCGTGTTCAGAAATTCTATAAGGTCAGCCTTTTTCTCGTGACCCTCCGGCAGCTTTTCAAGAAGCTCCGTCATTGAGAACACAACCCAGCCGTTGCCGCGTCCCCAGGGAACCTTTGTAGCGGCGTCGTACTTAAAGTCATATACGTGCGACATTATGCTTTCTTCCGGCATAAACAGACGCTTCTTAAAGCCGAAGAACTGATTTGCAGCGTCGTCTATGTACTTTTGGTCGCCGGTGAATTCGTAATATCTCGTGAGGAACGGTACGCTCATATAGAGGTC
>ODAI010059484.1_pt1 | contig 20172 bp, 16 predicted proteins | sample 1539321 | NCBI WGS metagenome assembly ODAI01 (sample SAMN02144231, study PRJEB22623) | gut metagenome | biome: sheep rumen | host: Ovis aries | place: New Zealand
GGTGCTGGTTTAGCTGGCAGTGAAGCAGCATGTGATATTGCTGGTAAGGGTGGCGATGCGACTTTGGTAGAAATGTGTCCAGATATTCTTTATACCGCTAATCACTGCTTAAATAATGACCAGCACTTAAGAAAGATGATTAAAGATCGCGGTGTTAAAAAAGAAACAAATGCAAAGGTCACAAATATCACACCTACAAGTGTAACATTTGAAAGAGATGGTCAGAAAATCACACTAGAATGTGATACTGTTCTTAATGCTGTTGGCTTTAAACCAAATAATGAACTTGAAGATCTTCTTGAAGAAAAATATGAAGATGTTGCCATTATCGGTGATGCAGTTGCACCAAGAAAAATATTAACAGCGGTCCATGAAGCTTATCATGCCATCCGCATTATGGAATAGAGGGATAATATGATTACATTTGATTTAACAGGCAAAGTTGCCATTGTAACAGGCGCATCAAGCGGCTTAGGCAGACAATTTGCGACAGCTTTAAGCGAACAGGGCTGTGATGTCGCCATTCTCGCAAGAAGAAAAGAACGTCTTGAAAAGCTTGCTGAAGAATTGAAGAAAAATGGCCATGATTGCCTAGCGGTAACTTGTGATGTCACAAATGAAGAAAGTATTTGCCAGGCAGTTAAAGAAGTGGCAGATTATTTTGGCCATATTGATATTCTTGTCAATAATGCTGGTGTTGTGGAATATTCAAGTGGTTTAAGTGATCATACAACAGCTCAATGGGACAAAGTACTCAATACGGATCTTAAGGGTGTGTTCTTGATGGGACGTGAAGTTTCAAAAGTCATGATGAAGCAGAAATATGGACGTATTATCAATATTGCTTCAGTAGGCGGTATTCAGGCTGGTCCATCACAAGTGAGCTACTTTGCCGCTAAGGGCGGTGTTGTCAATCTGACAAAGGCCATGGCTGGAGATTTAGCACCATATAATATTCTTGTCAATGCGATTGCTCCTGGTGTCTATGACACAGAAATGACTCATGACGCTTTGGATGCACCTGGTTCATTAGTCCTTAAGAACCGTGTCGCCCTCAAGAGATTTGGCCGTGAGGGTGAAATGAATGGCGCACTTATTTACTTTGCGAGTGACGCCTGCACCTATACAACAGGACAGCTGCTTGTTGTTGATGGTGGCATGACAAGCATGCTTTAGAACTTTTCATCTTATAAAGTGTTTTCTTTGACATCAACAACCTACTGAACTAGTATGATGGTAGGTAGGGTGATGGATATGAAAAGTACACTCATTAAAGATACGACAAGAGAAGAACGTCTCAAGATCATTCAGGAAGCATTGAATTGTGATGATTCAGCAGGTTGTGAAAACTGCTCAGGATGTGGGGTGTTTGGGGCTGGAGATCCTTTTGATATGTATCGTGACTATATTGATGGAAAACGTGAAATCAAAGAGATCAACATGGCTTTTGTAAGTCGTATGTTTGTAAGAGGAAGATAAGGAAAAGGAGATTTTGAGGTCTATTGACTTTGAAATCTCTTTTTTGTGAAAAAAATGAGTTATACTGATTGTAAAAAGAAAGAGCTTACTTTAAGATATAGGGTAGGTATTAAAAGGAGGAAGTTTTACTATGTATAAAGTAACTGATAGTATCTATTATGTAGGTGTGAATGACCATAAGATAGATCTATTTGAAGGTCAGTATAAGGTCCCTCATGGTATGTGCTACAACTCATATATCATTGACGATGACAAGGTTCTTGTCATGGATACAGTAGACCAGAATTTTAAACATGAATGGCTCGATAATATTGCGAGTACACTCGGAGATAAGAAGCCAGATTATCTTGTTGTACAACATATGGAACCAGACCATTCAGCTAATATTAAGAACTTCTTGGAAGTTTATCCAGAAGCTACTGTTGTTGGTAATGCCAAGACATTTAAAATGATGGAACAGTTCTTTGGAAATGATATTGCCCCAAAGAGGTTAGTTGTTGAAAATGGTGGAACACTTGATTTAGGTCATCATCAGCTGACATTCGTCTTTGCCCCAATGGTTCACTGGCCAGAAGTTATGTTTACATATGATGCAACTGACAAGGTCTTATTCTCGGCTGATGCCTTTGGTAAATTTGGTGCACAGGATGTTGAAGAAGACTGGGAAAGTGAAGGCAGAAGATACTATATTGGCATTGTTGGTAAATATGGTATGCAGGTGACAAATGTCTTGAAGAAGGCAGCTGATCTTGATATTCAGATTATTGCCCCATTGCATGGTCCTGTCTTAAAGGAAAAGCTTGGCTATTATCTTGACCTCTATACGAAGTGGAGCGGTTATGAAACAGAAAAAGAAGGTGTCATGATTGCTTATACAAGTGTTTATGGCCATACTAAGGCAGCTGTTGAAAAGCTTGTCAATTTATTAAAAGCCAATCAATGTCCTGATGTGAAAGTCTATGACTTAGCACGCTGTGACATGAGTGAAGCTGTGGCAGATGCTTTTGCCTATGGTAAGCTTGTCCTTGCGACAACGACATATAATGCTGATATTTTCCCATTCATGAATGAATTCATTGATCATTTAGTTGAACGTAACTATCAGAATAAGACGATTGGTATTATTGAAAATGGAACTTGGGCTCCACAGGCAGCTAAAGTCATCATCAAGAAATTATCAACACTCAAGAATATCAATCTTAATGAAAATGTTGTGCATATCATGTCAGCCCTTAATGAAACAAGTTCAAAACAGCTTGAAGCTCTTGCATCCGATTTATGTTCTGAATATGTTGGAGCGAGTGATACAGCCAACAAGAATGATATGACAGCCCTCTTTAGATTAGGTTATGGTCTTTATGTCGTGACGACAAATGATGGCAAGATGGATAATGGCTGTATTGTCAACACAGTCAGCCAGGTAGCTGATAGCCCAACAAGAGTTGCTGTATGCATCAACAAGAAGAACTACACAGATCATATCATTGATAAGACAGGCATCATGAATATCAACTGTCTTTCAACAGAAGCACCATTTGAAGTCTTCAAGCAGTATGGCTTCCAGTCTGGTAGAGCTGTCAACAAGTTTGAAAATATGAAGTTCCATCGTACTGATAATGGCTTAGCCATCCTCCCACAGTATATCAACGCAGTGATCAGCTTAAAGGTTGAAAACAAGCTTGATATTGGCAGTCATCATATGTACATCTGTACAGTTGAAGAAGCACGTGTACTTTCTAAAGTGCCAACAATGACATATACTTATTATCAGGATCATGTTAAACCAAAACCAGAAACAGCTGGCAAGAAAGGCTGGGTATGTAAGGTTTGTGGTTATGTTTATGAAGGTGATGAATTACCTGAAGACTTTGTATGTCCATTATGTAAGCATGGCGCTAGTGATTTTGAAAGAATTGAATAATTTTAAGGAGTCTAGGCAACTAGGCTCTTTTTTTGTAGGCAAGCAGGTGGAAGGAAAGGGGAGAGTTTGTTATAATGGGGTGAAAAGAGGTGGAAGCATGTTTGGACATTTACAAATAAAGAGCTGTTATAGTTTTCAAGAATCCACAATTTTGATTAACGCGCTTGTCAAAATGGCAAAAGAGAAACAAATGGATGCTCTAGCTCTATGTGACAAGGACAATATGTATGGTGCTTTTGAATTTTATGAAGCCTGTCAGAAATATCACATCAAGCCCATCTTTGGTGTTGAGGCTTCCATCTTGATTGATCAGGAAGTCTATCCTTTCACTCTTCTTGCAAAAGATGATGATGGCTATTTAAGTCTTGTTAGAATTGTCAGTGATATCAATCTTTCAGATGATGAAGCTATTGATATCAAAGAATTGCTTACTTATAAACATCATTTGTATATTATTTCATCAAGTGATGATGGCATTGTTGAACGTTATATTGCGAAGGATATGGAAAAGGAAGCTGAACGCTATATGCGTCGCTTTAAAGAAGCTTTTGGTGAGAATTATCTTGTGATGATGCAAAATCATGGCTTGGCCAATCAGGAAGTCAATAATAAACGTTTACTCGCTATTGCCAATTTTGTAAATGTGAAGGTTGTCTGGGGCAATGATGTGCGCTATTTAAGACCACAGGAGGCCATTACTGTAGACTTGCTGCAGGCGGCTAAAGAATCGCGGACGCTTTCTCCATATTTTGAAAGTGATACGAATCAACGCTATCTTAAAAACAGCAGTGAAATAGCTATGCTTTTCGATCATGAGATTCTCAGGAATACAGAAGAAGTCCTGAACACATGCAAAGCTTCCATTCCTACGGGTATGAAGAATTTGCCTTATTATCCAACACCTCATCAGGCTCCCCATGATGAATATTTGAGAAGCCTATGTATTGTTGGTTTAAAGAAACGCTTTTTTGGTCAGTTGATTCCTGAAAGCTATAAGACAAGACTTTTTTATGAACTGAAAGTTATTCATGATATGGGCTTTGATGATTATTTCCTGATTGTCTATGATTATGTTCATTATGCGAAAACACATGGTATTCTTGTCGGACCGGGCAGAGGATCAGCAGCTGGCTCACTTGTTGCCTATGTGCTAGGCATTACCAATATTGATCCGCTTAAATACAATTTGCTGTTTGAACGTTTCTTAAATCCAGAACGTGTCAGCATGCCTGATATTGATATTGACTTTGAAGATGATCGCCGTGATGAAGTCGTTGACTATGTGATTGCCAAGTATGGTCAGGAACGTGTTGCCCAGATTGTCACCTTCTCAACCTATGGACCAAGAAATGCCATCAAGGATCTTGGCAAGGTTGTGGGCTTGCCTCTTCCACGTTTAGAGATGTTAGCCAAAATGGTACCAACGGGACCGAAGAATCGAAAATCCATCACGGAAATGTATCAGACGTCCTCTTCATTTAAGAAGATGGTGGATGGTACACAAGCCTTGCAGCGCTTAATTAAGCCAATGAGCTTAGTAGAATATTTGCCACGTAATATTTCCATGCATGCTGCTGGTGTCGTTATTTCTAAGAATCCTCTTCGGGAAATGGTTCCATTAGTTAGAGGGCCTAGTTCCATGATTATGACCCAGTACTCCAAGGATTATATTGAAAGTGCCGGGGTACTAAAAATGGACTTTCTGGGCTTAAAGAACTTAACGATGATTAGTTATATCCTTGAAGATATCAAGAAAGATACGGGGGAAACTGTTAATTTATCGACCATCCCGCTTAATGATGCCAAAACCTATCAGCTTCTCTCAAATGGTGATACCTATGGTGTCTTCCAGCTTGAAAGTGAGGGAATGCGTAATCTTCTTAAAAGAATGCGTCCAACAACGTTCATGGATATCGTTGATGCTATCGCACTTTATCGTCCTGGACCAATGGAAAACATTCCCCTCTATTTAGAAAACCGTGCCCATAAAGGCAGGATGCAATATGTTGATGAAAGCCTGATTCCCATTTTAAAAGATACCCATGGCATCATTATTTACCAGGAACAGATCATGCAGATTGCCCGCCAGGTTGCAAACTTCAGCTTAGGGAAAGCAGATATCTTGCGAAAGGCTGTCAGCAAGAAGAATGTTCAGGCAATGAGTGATATGCGTGAAAGTTTTATTCAGGGAGCTATTGCCAATGGTTATAGTGAGAAGAAGGCTATTGAAATTTATGAACTGATTGAAAAGTTTGCGAATTATGGCTTTAATAAATCCCATTCTGTTGCTTATGGTGTTATAGCTTACTGGCTGGCCTATTTAAAAGCCAATTATCCACTTTATTTCTTTGCCTCCATTCTCTCTAATGAAGGCAGTTCCCAGACAGCTAAGCTTCATGTCATTGAAGAATGCAAGCGATATGGTGTCAAGATTCTTGGACCATCCATCAATCATTCCAAGCATCGTTTTGTCGTTGAAAATGGTGGTATTCGCTATTCATTAACTGCCATCAAGAATATTGGCTATGCCCTCTTTAAAGCATTGGATCAAGAACGACAGGAACATGGACCTTTTAGCGATATCTATGATTTTATTGCACGAATGCAATCAAGCAGAATGCCTGCCAATGCATTAGAGAGCTTGATTGATGCTGGAGCTTTTGATGAGTTTGAAAGCAATCGTGCCTATATCAAAGGTAATCTTGCGACCATTGTTGAATATGCGCATTTGAAGGCGACCATTGCGGTTGATGATCCACCAATCCTGCGTGACTTTAAGGAATCAAAGTGGGATCGTTTAGAAAATGAGAAGAATGTCTTAGGGCTCTATCTTTCTACGCATCCTCTTGCCATACTGAAGAATGCCTATCGTAAGAAGCAGCTGCCTATTGTCAATGTGGCTGATATTGATGAAAGCATGGTCAATAAGACAATATTAGTCATGGTTGTGCTTCATCGTATTAAGGTGATTGTTGATAAGAAAGGTAATCAGATGGCCTTTATTAGCGGCAATGATGATACGGGTGAATTAGAAGCAACCATCTTCAGCAATCAATATCGACGTTATAGTGAGGACCCATCACATCCTCTTGAAAAAGACCGTACAGTTTTAATGAATGTACGTGTCCAGAAAAGAGAAGATGCTCTTTCTCTTGTGATGAACCAAATCAAGAAAGTGAAGTAAATACATGGAACAATTAATTTTAATAGATGGTAATTCATTACTTTTTAAAGCATTCTATGCAACAGGTTATATGGGTAACTATATGATCAATAAGGATGGTATTCCCACCAATGGAATCTTTGGCTTTGCGAGAATGATTGATCGTATTCTTGCGGATAATCCATCCAACTATGTCTTAGTTGCTTTTGATTATGGCAAACATACATTTAGAAATGATTTACTTGATAGCTATAAAGCAACGCGTACAAAGACACCTGATGAGCTGATTCCTCAGTTTGCCATGGCAAGAGAATATCTGACAGCCCATAATATTCCTTATTATGAACTAGAAGGCTATGAGGGTGATGATATTATTGGTACACTTGCTGCTTTTGGGGAAGCCAATAATCTTCAAGTCGCCATTTATACAGGCGATAAAGATGCCTTCCAGCTTGTGAGCGATCAGACAACGGTCTATCGTACAGTCAAAGGTGTAACGGGCATTGATGTTTATGACAAGGCAGCTTTAAAAGAAAAATGGGATATTGAACCCGATCAGGTCAGAGATTTGCTTGGACTGATGGGCGATAGCGCTGATAATATTCCTGGCATAAAGGGTGTTGGCGAAAAGACAGCCTTAAAGCTTATTCATCAATATGGAAGTATTGAAGGCATTAATGAACATAAGGATGAAATTAAGGGTAAGCTTGGCGAAAAAGTCAGAGATGGCATTGATAATGCCATTATGAGCAAGAAGGTTGCCACAATTCTTAGAGATATTCCAATGGATGTCACTTTGGATATTGCGCATTATGATGGCTTTGATTTCAATACACTCAAAGCTTTCTATCAGAAATATGATATGCATTCCTTATTAAAGGGGCTAGAAATCAATACTGAACAAAAAGAAGAAAAGCCATTGACTTATGAGATTGTCAAAACCCTTCCTAGTATCAACAAAGAGAGTGCTGTCTATGTCAATATCTTTGATGAAAACTATCATAAATCAGATATCTTGGGCTTTGGGATCTATAATGATGAAGCGAGCTATTATATCAGCTTTGAAGATGCCTTAAAAGATGCGCACTTTTTAAGCTATATGAAAGATGAGAAGAAGAAAAAAGATGGCTTTGCGATTAAGGGTGCGATTCTTGCCTGTGCCTGGCATGATATAGAAGTAAAGGGCTATGATTTTGATTTATCTCTTGCCACATATGTCCTAACACCGGGTGTGAAGGAAAATATGAAGGATGTTAGCGAGTATTATGATTATCATGGTGTGCGTTATGAAGAAGAGGTCTATGGCAAGGGAGCTAAAAGACATGTGCCTGAAGTTGATGAAGTGGCTCGAGATACACTTGAAAAGGCCAAGGCTATTTATGAACTGAAGGATGTGGCAATTAAGAAACTGAAGGATGAAGAACAATATCATCTCTATGAAGAGATTGAAATGCCCGTCACTTATATTCTTGCCGACATGGAATATCAGGGAGCGAAGGTTGATCGTGATGTACTCGTCAGCATGGATCAGCAGTTTGATCAAGAAATTGAAGAACTTGAACAGGAGATCTACAAGCTCGCTGGTGAAGAATTCAAAATCTCTTCACCAAAACAGCTAGGCGATATTCTCTTTGAGAAACTTGGTCTCAAGAGTGGCAAGAAGACAAAAACAGGTTATTCGACAAGCCAGGATATCCTAGAAAAAATCAGCGACCAGCATCCTATTGTCCCATTAGTCTTAGAATATCGTCAGAAGACAAAGCTCTCTTCAACTTATCTCAAAGGCTTGCAGGAACAGATCTTTGATGATGGCAAGATTCATACCATCTATAAACAGACATTAACACAGACAGGGCGTCTTTCATCCGTTGATCCAAACTTACAGAATATTCCTGTAAGAAGCGAAGAAGGCAAGAAAATCAGAAAGGCCTTTGTAAGTGAGCATGGCTATCTTGTTTCCTTTGACTATTCACAAATTGAATTGCGTATTCTTGCCCATCTTGCCCATGTCACAAGACTGATTGAAGCCTTTAAAGCTGGCAAGGATATTCATGCCCATACTGCAGCTCTTGTCTTTGGTGTGCCGGACGAAGAAGTCACAAGCCTGCAAAGAAGACAGGCGAAGACCATTAACTTTGGTATTATCTATGGCATGAGTGAATTTAGGCTCTCAAGACAGAATAACATGACGCTTGATGAAGCAAGACTCTTTATTGCGAAATATTTTGAAACCTATCCTGAAATCAAGACTTACATGGATCAGGTTGTCAAGGATTGTGAAGAAACAGGATATGTCAGCACGGTTGCCAATCGTAAACGCTACATTCCAACCATCCATGATAAGAATTTCATGGTTCGTGAACAGGCTAAACGTTTTGCAATGAATGCTCCTATTCAGGGATCAGGTGCTGATATTATGAAACTGGCTATGATTGCGGTTGATCAGGCCATTAAAGAACATCATTTCAAAAGCAAGATCATTCTCCAAATTCATGATGAATTGATCTTTGATGTCTATGAAGATGAAGTGGAAACATTTATGCAGGTTGTTAAGGAAGCAATGGAATCATGCTTCAAGCTTGATGTGCCATTACTTGTGGAAGGCAATTATGCAAGAAACTGGGCGGATTTAAAATAGTATGCCAGAATTACCAGAAGTTGAGACTGTCAGAAGAACGCTCAAGAACTTTATTTTGCATCAGGAAATAGAAAGCGTGGAAGTACGCTATCAGAAGATTATTGAGGGGGATGTGGACTTATTTCAAAAAGCACTCACCCACCAACATATCGTTGATATTGATCGCTATGGGAAATATCTGATCTTTATTCTTGATGATTATGCCTTTATCAGTCATTTAAGAATGGAAGGCAAATATAATATTAAGCCCACAGGTACACCATACAATAAGCATGATCATGTCATCTTTCATTTAAGCAATGATACGGATTTACGCTACAACGATACAAGAAAGTTTGGTCGCATGATGCTTGTCGATAAAGATAATTATCGCCACTTACCACCACTAAGCAAGCTTGGTCAAGAGCCTCAAGATGCTAAGTTTGAAGATGTTTATGAAAAAATTCATCGATCATCCTTGCCAATCAAGACATTGCTTCTTGATCAATCCATCTTGACTGGAATTGGTAATATTTATGCGAATGAAATCTGTTTTAGGATGCGGATGGATCCTCGCACAAGGGGCAAGCGTTTAAGCAAGAAACGCATACAGGAACTTATTGATGTCTCACGTCAAGTGCTTGATGAAGCCATCAAGCAGGGTGGAACAACAATTCATTCCTTTGATGCCAATGGCATCCATGGCTTATTCCAGGTAGAGCTTGATGTTCATGAACAAAAGACATGTTCTATCTGTGGTTCAGATATAAAGAAAATAACATTGAATGGCCGTGGGACATATTATTGTCCTGTCTGCCAGAAACGGAGGTACTAAGTTATGTTACACTGGGGTGTTATGGGACTTGGCAACATTGCACATCGCTTTGTTTCTAGCCTGGCCCAATTCGATGAAGCCGACTTTTATGCCGGTGCGAGTCATAATGCACAAAAACGTGAAGAATTCAAAGAAAAATATCATCCAGCCGTTCTTTATGAAAATTATGAGGAAATGTTGGAAGATGAGGATGTCGATGTCGTCTATATTGCCTTGCCCCATGGGCTACATTTCAAGTGGGTGATGGAATCACTGAAACATGGCAAATGTGTTCTTGTCGAAAAGCCAGCTTTCCTGACAAGAGAAGAAGCCATAACGGCAACGACTTATGCGAGAGAGCATCATCTCTTCTTTATGGAAGCGATGAAGACAAGATTCATCCCTCTTGTAGAAGTGCTTCATAGACAAATTGAAAAAGGCTTAATTGGGGATATTGTTCGTGTGGAGAACTACTTCACTTCCAACAGCATGGATAAAGTCTCACCTAACAGTTATCTCTTTGATCAAAAGATGGGTGGCGCACTCTATGATGTTGGTGTCTATAATATCGCAAGCATTCTTGATGTTATCAAGAGTGATGTCACACATATTGAAAATGATGCAACATTTAAAAATGGCATTGATATTCATGACAAAGTGACATTGACATTTGCGAACGGGGCAACGGCTTATTTTGAATGTGCCATCGATGATCTTCAAAACAAGCGTTCAGGAAAAATCATTGGGACAAAAGGCAGCATTGAAATGGACTACTTCTATCGTCCAACATCTGCCACTGTCAATTATGAAGGTGAAAGCCAAAGCGTGACAAGAGAGCTTGATGGTGATGATTTCTATAGTGAGATTGCGGCTGTACATCATGGTATTAGCTATATTAACTATGAAGCTAAGCGTATGTCCCATCAAGATACGATAGATGAAGTCAGTCTTCTAGAAGCCATTCATGAGGTTACTTATGGGAAGTAAGACTGTTATTGGGATAACAGGTGGTATTGCGAGCGGGAAGTCAACAGTGACGAATTATCTCATTACGCATGGCTATGATGTCGTTGATGCCGATGAGATTGTCCATCATGCCTATGAAAAAGAAAGTGGCTGTTATAAGCTTATTCAGGAGACTTTTCATAGCGTGAACCGTCATGAGATTGGTCAAATTGTCTTTCATGATGCTTCTAAGCGTCAGCTTCTTGAAAGCATTCTTCATCCCTATGTTTATCAGGTGATGGAAGACCATATCACAAAAAGCTCTCATCAACTCGTATTCTTGGATGTTCCTTTGCTATTTGAAGCGCATTTTGATAAGCTTTGTGATAAGACAATATGTGTTTATCTTGATGAGGATAGGCAGATAGAACGTTTGATGAAAAGAGATCATCTATCAAGTGATGAAGCGAAGAATCGTATCGCTCTTCAGATGCCACTTGCCAAAAAGAAAGCGATGGCAACGTATACCATTGATAATAGTGGCTATTTGGAAGATCTAGAAGGACAGATCTTAAAGATATTAGAGGATGTGAATAAGGATGGCACTTTATAAGACAGATATGTATATAGCTGAATATGCCTATCCACTTGATAGTGTGATGGAAGATGAGCTGATTTATCTCTATCAGCCCTTAATTGGTATTGAAGGCTATACGCTTTATAACTTGCTTTATACAGAGGCAAAGCGCATGGACCGTTTCCATGTTCTTTGTCCTATTGACCGCCTATTGATCTACTCTGGGCTTTCCCTCTCACGCTTACAAGAAGTGCTCGAAACGCTTGAGGCCATTGGCTTATTGAAAACTTATCGCAATAGTGAGGATGGCAAGACAAAATATCTGCTGCGTGTACAGATGCCTTTATCAGTCAAACATTTCTTTGCGAACCAGATTCTTACAACCTTATTGATTCATACCATAGGTCGTGATGATGTCATGCGCGTACGTGATTATTTCCGTATTGCGGGGGAAAAGATGTCTGGCTATGAAGAAATAACAGCGCGTTTTCAGGATGTCTTTGACATCCGTCTTAATGACAAACCACCACTCAAAACAAAATTCAACTATGCCCATAAGAAAGAAGCCAATTTCATCTATGATTATGACTTATCTTTGTTTTATGAGACATTACGTGATTATCAGTTACCAGCCTATATCATTGACAATGAAAAAGACTATATTGTACAGCTTGCAATCGTCTATAATATCGATGCGATTGCGCTTGCTTCCCTGACAAGAGAAAGTGTGCTGAATAATCACTTTGACCGTGAACTGTTTAAGAAGAAATGTCAGGAATTCTATCATCTCAATAGCACCAGCCAGCTTTCAGAAGTCTACCATACCCAGCCAGATGCCTATCGCAGCCAGCAGTCTGCCAATGATCCAATCAGCCAGCATTTAAGCTATCTTGAAACGATTTCTCCCTATCAATTGTTGAAAGAAAAGCAGGGGGGTAAGGAACCTGTCATGCATGATTTAGCTATTGCTGAAACATTGATGACGCAGCTAGATCTAACTCCGGGTGTTGTCAATGTCTTATTGGAATATGTGCTTGGCAACAATGATCATACATTGAATCGTAGCTATTGTGAAACCATTGGCGCAAGCTGGAGTCGTAAACATCTTCATACAGCCAAAGAAGCTTATGAGGCGATCATGGGCTATGAACGCAGTGTTAAAGGTGAAACGCCAAAACAGTCATCACCAGCTCAAAATATCCAGGAGCGTGTCAATGATGATGACTTTATGAAACTTATTGAAGAATTGAAAGGTGAGACATCATGATAAAGATTGATCAGGAGATAGAGCTTGATGATATTTCAGAAATCAAGAAGAAAAGCTTACAGGAACTTATTACCAATCCAGCTATTGCCAAGTTTGTCAAAGACAATCATTTAACCTATCAGCATCTTTCTGATTATTGGGCAGAACTGCTTGGTTTTGATGAAGATATGAAAGAATGTGCTATTTGTACTGGTCTAGCTTATTGTCCTAAGGTCTCCAAGGGCTTATGTAAGACGCTCGTCTTTGACGGCAATGCAATTTCTACAACGCTTTCTTATTGTCGCTTTGGTGAAGAGAAACGTGAAGAAAATAGTCTTTTAAGACATTTTGTCTACAATAATATGTCAAACAAGATGGCTCTTATTCAGTTAAATAAAACAAGCTTTGTAACGGATGCAACGCATTTATCAGAGAATATGAAAGTAGCTATTAAAGCTATCGTTAATTACCGTAAACATCCAAGTGCTAAAGGCATTTATCTTTCGGGTAAAAGCGGAAGTGGCAAGACAGTATTGTTAGCTAGCTTGATGAATGCCTTGGCACGTCAAGGAAAGGATGTAGGCATTATGAATATGTCCACATTCCTTTATGAAATGAAGGCTAGTTTTAATAATTATGAGCAGGATGAAAGCTATCTGAACCAGGTCATCAATATACCTTACTTGTTGATAGATGGACTTGGAGATGAGAATGTAACAGCCTGGAGCAGGGATGAAATTCTTGGCACCATTCTTAATTATCGTGCGATTAATGAACTGCCAACCTTCTTCACTTCAACCTTCTCACTTGATCAGTTAGCCCAGGCCTATACCTGCACGAAGGCAAGTGATAAAGCTGATGCGTTAAGAAGAGAACGTATCGCTGATAAGATTAGCAGCATGGTCAATGCTTATGCCCTATAAAAAAATCACTACATTGTAGTGATTTTTTTAGTCCATGATTTTCTTGTAGATTGCTTCAAGATCAACATTTTGTGAGCGATCAGTAAAGTGAATCTTAATGCCTTCATTTTCTTCATATCGAGGGATGATATGAATGTGGAAATGATGTACTGTCTGACCAGCAACTTCATTGGCATTAGAGAGTATATTGCAGCCCTTAGCACCCATTTTTTCCACAATCTTGTTGGCAAGATTCTTGGCAACAACACTCATATGCATCAATACGTCATCATCCACTTCTAGAATAGAAGCATAATGTTTTTTAGGAATGACAAGTGTATGACCATCAGTGACCTGTGATAAATCTAAGAAGGCCATGCATACATCATCCTCATAAACAACCTTACCAGGAATCTCTTTATTCGCAATTTTACAGAAAATACAATTTTGATCCATTTTTTTCCATCCTCCTGTATTCATTCTACTCCTTTTTGATATAATGGTGAAGCTTAAGGTAGGTAGATGACATGGATGAAATCACATTATACATATATGATTCACAAGATTATGTAATTAAACGGGTTGTGAGTTATATTGGGCTCAATTTAGAGAAGCATCAGCTGACAATTGAATATGGCTATCAATCACCTAATGGGTTAAGTGATATTCATGTTGAAAGTGTGTCTATTTCAAGTCACTTTAGTTTGAGTGAGCTTTATGATCTGATGCTTTCTTACTGGGAAGATGTGTCATTTGATGACTTGCTTTATAATGATCGTTTGATGGACTATTTTTTGTGTGAAAAGGATGAAGGACATTTAAGTGAGATTGATGAGCTTTTTCAGGAGATGATTGATGAAGATCGTGATGTTTATGATGAAGATGATGTGATTTTATTGGCTGTCGATTATTCCAACTATGGACAGTTCTTAAAGGCCAGAGCACTTTATGAGAAGGCTGAAGAGTGTTATCAAAATGCTGCTGATCTTCTTAGTGAAGTTGTCAAAGAGAATGATGATGATATCAATCGTCATAATGTCACGAGTGCCCTTGAACAGCTTGCCGATATCTTGTTTATTGAGGAGAAGGATGAAGAAGCGCTCAAAGCTTATCAAGATCTCTTTTCACAAATCTCCGCATGTGAAGAAGATTATCGCTATGGTCATGTCTTGGAACGGATTGCCTTGATTTATCATCGTCTTGATGATGACAGTCGTTCTTTGTTTTTTCATAAAGCAGAGTTAGCGGTATATCGTAAATTGTGGCTTGAAGAAAAGAGTGATGATAATCAATATGCCCTGGCTATTGGTTTAAGACAGATTGCTTTAAGAATCATGCATTTAAATATGAATAAACAGGAAGCACTCGATATGTTTGAAGAGAGTTATCAATATCTTTGTGGGCTACCTGAACATCTCGTTCATGATGATCTTATTGTGGCGATTGAATATAAGGGTGATGCCTCTCTTGTTTTAGAAGACTATCAACAAGCTATTCAATATTATTGTAAGGTGGAAGAAATGATTATTGAAGATGATTGTAAAGATCAAAGTATTGATAATCTCTTTTCTAAAAGCATTATTCATAAGAAATTAGGACGTTGTTATGAAAAGCTCAATGACAAAAATAAGGCTATGTCCTATTTTCAAGAAGCCTTAGAAGAAGTTAGTCAGGTGGCAAAGAATAGAGGAGAATATCATGATTATTCAGAAAAAGGTATTGCCTTGATGAATATTGGCTGGCATTATTTCAATCATGAAAACTATGATCTTGCCTACCAGTACTTCTATGACAATCTTCTCTTACGCATAAAAATCAACAATCGCTATCATACCATTGCTTCAGCCTATAGCCTTTCTTTGGCTATGCGTCATATGGGCTATGTGGAAGAAGCATTGGGCCATCTTGAAAGCGCACGTAATTCTTTAAAAGAATGCTTGCTGATAAGTCAGCAGTATCGCAAGAAGGACAAAGAATCAAGAGAATACTATTATTATGTTTCTTTAAAAGATTATGCCCATATTCTTTATGTTTTAGAAGAATATCAGGAAGCCTATGAGGACTTTAAGGAAGTTGAAGAGTATTTGAAAAGTGGCAAGATCACTTATGTCCATGAATATACATTGAATTTTGAAAGTATTAAAGAAATGCAGGATTGTGAGGAAAAATGTAATGGAATATATTAAAGGAATAGAAACGGATGCAATTATTAAAGAAGGATATGAAATAGAGCCTACATGCATTAGAGCCAATGTTTCAGCCAATAAAATGCTTTCGGTTATACAACATTTCTTAGAAATGAATGGTGAGGAAAATTATGACTTTGCGCTTCATGTCTCTTTAGAACACTATCATTTATCAGGTATGTATAAAGCGATGCTTCTTGCCATGTTTGAACATATGGAAGATGTATTAGTTAATGATGGCATGTCTACATTCGCAATTACGGCTGCCAATGGTGATGTGCTGACAAAGGATCTCTATAATGAAATGCATGTGACAAGTTCTAAGATTGTTAAAAGATATAAGAAAATCTTTGAGAAAGAAAATATGAAGAGACATGATGATTTAGAGTTCTTAAAAGACCAGGACTTAGAAGTCAAAACAAAACGTTATGTCATGGATGATGGCACAGATATTTATGCCGTTGTTGGGGCCTTAAAGATGCTTGGTATGAAATAAGATACAACCTTCTAGCTATTTTTTACACAATACCTGTTTTTCTATTTTTAAAGAAACAGATTGAGTAAAATAGTATTAGGAGGTTTTTTCATATGGAAAAGAAAACATATGTCCCTTGGGACTTATTACAACATTTTATGACGGATGCATTTATTCATGCAGGTGTACCTGAAGATGATGCCAAAATGTGTACGGATGTACTTTTGGAAAGTGATCGCAGAGGCATTGAAAGCCATGGCTGTAATCGCTTCAAGCCAATCTATCTTGATCGTATTGAGGCAGGCATTCAGAATCCTGTTACAAATTATGAAGTTGTCAAAGATACACCAACAACACTTGTAGCAGATGCTCATAATGGTATGGGAATGGTGGCAAGCTATAAGTGTATGACATCACTTATCGAAAAGGCTAAGAACTATGGCATGGCGATGGGTGCTATTCGTAATTCAACACACTATGGTATTGCTGGTTACTGGGCAAGCATGGCAAGTAGTAAAGGCATGATTGGTATTTGCGGCACAAATGCACGTCCTTCTATTGCACCAACTTTTGGCGTAGAAAATATGCTTGGGACAAATCCATTGACATTTGCTATTCCAACGGATGAAGATTTTGATTTTATTCTTGATTGTGCGACATCCATCTATCAAAGAGGCAAGATTGAAGTCTATGCAAGAATTGACAAAGATGTACCAGCAGGTGTTGTCATTGGCGCAAATGGAGAAAGCAAGACAAATGCGAAAGAAATTCTTGAAGATCTCGTCAAAGGTGAAGCAGCGCTTGCCCCACTAGGTGGTATTGGCGAGGATCTTGCGGGTTATAAGGGATATGGCTATGCCACAGTTGTTGAAATGCTTTCAAGTGGACTTTCAGCTGCTAACTTCATGAAGGCTTTATCAGGTAAAGATGAACATGGCAACAAGAAACCAATCGAACTAGGACATTTCTTTATTGTCATTAATCCTGAATTCTTCATGGGTGAAGAAACATTAAGAAAGACGACAGGAGAAATCTGTCGTCAGCTTAGAGCTAGTAAGAAAGCACCAGGTGCAACACGCATCTATACAGCTGGTGAAAAGGAATATTTGGCCTATATGGAACGCAAGGATAAAGGTGTGCCACTAGGTATTAGTGTACAGAAAGAATTCCTTGATATCAGAGATCGTTATCATCTTGATTATCATTTCCCATTTGAGGATGAGTAAGCAGCTTGATAAATTCCATCGCACTTGCACTTAAGCTTTTACGCTTTAAGTAGGCATAGCCAATCTGTCGTGGGGCAATCTCTCTCGCAAGCTTGAGCTCATAGATTTCATGACGCTCTAGCTCTTGTGCTGAAAATTCTTTAATAATGCAGGAAATACCAAGATTATATTTCGCAAAAAGAACAAGCAGGGCATAGGCACCTAGTTCCATGGCTGGCTTCAGCAGGACACCATTGGTGGAGAAAATATGATCGATATAATGTCTTGAATTGCTTAATCGTTCCAACATGATTAATTCCTGGCTGGCAATCTCTTCATAGCTATAAATATGATCATCTTGATGACCGGTCACAAAGATATCATGCACATCAAGACAGGGCTTAATGGTTAGAGCCTCATCAAATAAGGGCATATTCACAAAAGCTAAATCAATTGTACCATTCTTAACCATCTTGATTGTTTCTAGACTTGTCCCATTAACTACCTTAAGGCTGATATTGGGATAAAGTTTGCGAAAATGCACAATATAATTTAATAAATAATGTTCACATAAAGCATCACCTGCACCAATTGTTAATGAACCGCTTTTAAGTTCCTTGAAGCTTGTCAGCTTGTTTTCCGCTGATGATATCAGTGTTAATGCTTCAGCAATATTCTTGTGCATCATTTCTCCTTCAGGTGTCAGAATGACACCTTTAGAGAGTCTGATAAATAGCTTAACATCCAATTCCTTCTCGAGGCTATTGATTGCCTGTGAAACGGCGGATTGGGAGATGTAGAGATGATGGGCTGCTTTAGAAAAAGAGAGGGTTGTTGCTGCCTCATTAAAGATACGGTATTGTTCAAGCTTAGTATTCATGATATTAGTCCTCCTAATATCTAGTATTATATTTATTAATTTTACTTATATCAACAAGCATATTATAATAAATATGTCATGAAGTCATATATGACAAGAAAGGATGAAATTTATGGCAGGAGTTGTAGTAGTAGGTAGCCAATGGGGCGATGAAGGTAAGGGAAAGGTAACCGATTATCTTGCGCAACAGGCTGATTTAGTTGTGAGATATTCAGGAGGCAATAATGCTGGTCACACAATCGTTTATGATGGAAAGAAGTTCGCCTTAAGACTTATTCCTTCAGGTATCTTCACAACAGGTGAAGTTGTCATGGGCAATGGCATGGTCATTAATCCAAAGGCTTTACTTGAAGAAATCAAATACTTAAATGATGCAGGTATTAATACGGATAAGATTCATATTTCTGATCGTGCACAGGTTTTACTTCCATATCATATTGAAATTGATGCCATGGAAGAAGCATTACGTGGTGATGCAGCTATTGGCACAACAGGTCGTGGAATCGGTCCATGTTATGTAGATAAATATGATCGTGTTGGTATTCGTATGGGTGACTTCATTAATGAAGAACGCTTTAATAAGAAACTCCATCAGGTCATTAGCTTTAAGAAAAAGCTTTATCCTGATTTAAAAGCTGACGCTGATCAGATCTTTGAAGAATATAAAGAATATGCAAAAGTGATTAAGCCTTATGTCTGTGATACAGGCGAATTCTTAGATGAAGCTTTTGAAGCAAACAAGAAAGTGCTCTTTGAAGGTGCACAGGGTACCATGTTGGATATTGACTATGGTACATATCCATATGTCACTTCATCAAACCCAGGTGCCAATGGTGTAAGTTCTGGGGCTTCTATTGGTCCATTATATCTTGATGATGTTGTGGGTATTGTCAAAGCTTATACAACACGTGTTGGTGCTGGTGCCTTCCCTACAGAACTTGATGGTGATCTCGCTCATCAGATTCGTGAAGCAGGTCATGAATATGGCACAGTCACAAAACGTCCTAGACGTGTAGGCTGGTTTGATGCCGTTGTCGTTAACCAGAGCAGACGTATGTCTTCTCTAACAGGTATTTCATTAATGTTGCTGGATGTATTAACAGGCATCCCTACACTTAAACTCTGCTATGCTTATAAACTAGATGGCAAGGAGATTCATTCCTTACCAGCATGTGTAGAAGACTTAGACAGAGTAGAACCACTCTATATTGAACTTCCAGGCTGGAGTGAAGATATCTCACATGTAACTTCATTTGAAGAATTACCAGTGAATGCTCAGAACTATATTGATAAGATTTCTGAGTTAGTACATTGTCCAATTGATATGTTCTCAGTTGGTCCTGATCGTAAGCAGACAATTGTCTTACGTAATGTCTTTGAAGATAAGAAGTAATTCTTTCTATATGTCATCTTTTGTATTATATTATGAGGTATAAAATAAAGGAAAAGGAGAAATGCATGAAGAACGAATTAATGATTGTTATTGACTTTGGTGGTCAATATAATCAGCTCGTTGCACGCCGTGTACGTGAGAATCAGGTTTATTGTGAAATCTATTCCTATAAAACGGATATTGAAAAGATTAAAGCAATGCATCCTAAGGGAATTATCCTGACAGGTGGACCTGATAGCTGTTATGTTGAAGGTGCTGCAACTTATAGTGAAGAGCTCTTCAATTTAGGTATTCCAGTTCTTGGCTTATGTTATGGAGCACAGCTTATGCAGCACTTGCTTGGAGGCAAGGTAGAAAGAGCTGACTTTA
>ODAI013939856.1_pt1 | contig 20170 bp, 18 predicted proteins | sample 1539321 | NCBI WGS metagenome assembly ODAI01 (sample SAMN02144231, study PRJEB22623) | gut metagenome | biome: sheep rumen | host: Ovis aries | place: New Zealand
TAAGATGATACCGGGCCCAAAACCTGAGTATCGCTGCTGTGTATATAAGGAGAGGGAGATCGTAAGGCAGAGGATCAATCTGGCAAATGCCAAGGCTCCCAGCTACAATCCGGGATCAGAGAACATCGTACAGGTTATTGATCCTGCCTGTGACGAGTGCCCTATTGCAGCTTATTCAGTAACTGATAACTGCAGATTCTGTATGGGTAAGGCCTGCCTCAGTTCATGCAAATTCGGGGCTATCACACCCGGTGATACACATATGCACATTGATCCAGCCAAGTGCAAGGAGTGCGGAATGTGTGCCAGTGCATGCCCTTACAACGCTATCGTTCACCTTGAGAGACCCTGTAAGAAGGCCTGCCCCGTAGGTGCTATCACATATGATGAGTATGGATACTGCAAGATAGATGAGGATAAGTGCATCCAGTGCGGACACTGCATCCACAGCTGTCCTTTTGCAGCAATCGGAAGCAAGACCTTCCTTGTAGACATCATCAAGGAGATCAAGGCCGGCAAGGAAGTCATTGCGATGTGCGCTCCTGCTACCGAGGGACAGTTCGGTGAAGAGATCACCATGGGTTCCATCAGAGAAGGCCTTAAGAAGATAGGCTTTGCTGACATGGTAGAGGTAGGTCTTGGCGGTGATATGACTGCAGCCTATGAGTCAGCTGAGTGGTCAGAAGCATATAAAGAAGGCAGGAAGATGACAACCTCATGCTGCCCTGCATTTATCAACATGCTCAGGAAACATTTCCCTGAGCAGTATGAGGAGAATATGTCATCCACAGTTTCTCCCATGTGTGCTATCTCAAGATATTTAAAGACAACAAGACCGGGATGCGTAACAGTATTTATCGGACCTTGCATTGCCAAGAAGTCAGAGGCTCAGGATAAGTCTGTTCCGGACAATGCTGATTATGTTGTAACCTACGGTGAGCTCAGGGCTCTTATGAGATCCAAAGATGCCAAGTTTGAGCCTGTTCCTGTGGACTATCAGGAATCTTCGATCTGGGGCAAGAGATTTGCGGCCAGCGGCGGTGTTGCCAATGCAGTTATCGAGTGTATGCATGAGAGAGGCGAAGATACAGAGGGTATCAAGCTTCACAGAGCAGCCGGCGGAGCAGAGTGTAAAAAAGCTCTTACACTCCTTAAGGTTGGTAAGCTCCCTGAGGATTTCATCGAGGGTATGGTATGTCCGGGAGGCTGTGTAGGCGGACCTTCAAGACATAAGAACATCAGCGATATCAATAAGCCGAGGGAAGCACTCCTTGCCAAGGCTGATGACAGAAAGGTTCTCGAGAACCTTAAGAATTATCCCATGGACAAGTTTTCAATGCACAGAGACGGTCATATGTAATACATTTGTAGTACATGAGGATGTCATATATGGAAATACCGGGATTGTTTAAAAGACCGCGAGATGCGAAAAAAATTCAAAAACGGATCATAACTGCACTGATGGTGGTAGTTACCGCTTTCTACATCATTAAATACAATGAGAAAGTATTTCATGTAGAAGATATGGGCCTGTTAGCAGAAGGCTTATCCTACGCCATCAGATATATTCCACTGGTTATCGTTACCGCCATTGGCGGTAATATACCGGGGATGATGTGCGTCCTTTTGGTGTTCCTTCACAGGTCTTATGTAAGCAGCTCTTTTTCCTATATGACATTTATCTACCTTCTGGTAGTATGCGTTGTGGACATACTCTCAAGACGCCGCTTTTACAGTAAATGGCCGAAGGTGCTTGCTGCCACAGCATTTTTGCAGCTGCTGGTAGGAAATTTCTGGGGTATCATCCTTATACTCCTTAGCGACGAGGGTATTAACGGCTTAAACTTAAAGCAACAGCTGCTTTTCTTTTTAAATGAACTGCCGGGATGTCTTTTGAGCAGTTTCATTGTCTATTTATTATTCAAAAAACTTCCGGACAGGATCAAATTATTATTCGGTAACGGTAAATACTATGTGGATCCCTCCAAACTATCCGAAGATGAGAGATATACCGTGGAGACCAGATCCAGAATAGGTCTTATCGTTATGAATATCATTATTTTTGAAGCGGTGGTGCTCGGCCTTTCGGCAGAGCTTGCTTCAAATACCATTCTTCCCATAATAAAAAATGAGAATACAGTATTGCAATCCGGAGATATTTCAATGGCTGAGATCGGCAGCTCTGACAGGATCGAGTCGATCGTAAGCAGTCAGATGGAAGGAGTGTTCCAATCGGAAACGACGTATTTCAATGAACAGGTATCCGGCATCAGGAAGATAGATTACAAGTTCTCAATCCAGCTTGCAATGCTTATCTCTGTTGTTGTAATTCCGTTGGCTATCTTTCTCAACAGGTATGCCCAGTGGAGAATTGCAAGGCCTATCAGGATGCTGTCCAAGGCTATGACAAATATCTACAACTCCAAGGACAAAGATTTAAATACTGCGGTAGAAGCCGTTCATAATCTTGATATCAACACCAGGGACGAGATAGAAGGCCTTTATCATGCCGTGGACCTTACGGTGTACAGGCTTGTGGAATATATTGATCTTGTGAGGAGCAGACAGAACATTGAAGATCAGCTTGAGATCGAAAGATCGGCAAATGAAGCCAAATCCAGGTTCTTGTCAAATGTTTCTCATGAGATCAGAACACCTATCAATGCTGTACTTGGCTTTGATGAGATGATCCTTAGGGAATCCACGGATGAAAACATCCTTAATTACGCCAAGGATATCCAAGGGTCGGGCAAGACTCTTTTGGCGCTCATAAACGATATCCTTGATTTCTCCAAGATCGAGGCCGGCAAGATGGAGATCATCCCTGTGGAATACGAGCTTGGCTCTGTCCTTAACGATATCTATAACATGTCAGATATAAGGGCCAGGGAAAAGAACCTTGAGCTGACTATAAATGTTAATGAGAATATTCCTCATATCCTTTTCGGAGATGAGATAAGGATCAAGCAGTGCATACTCAACATTGTCACAAATGCTGTAAAATATACGGAATCAGGTTCTGTTGTTATCGATGTGGACTACGAAGAAGTTGAACCGGAAAATCCTGAATTTGATGATGTTGAGGATATTCTTGTTAAGGTAAAGGTTACGGATACCGGAATAGGCATCAGGCAGGAAGATATGGATAAGCTCATGTCTGCCTTTGAGAGGATAGATGCCAGGAAGAACCGTACAATAGAAGGATCCGGACTTGGTATAAACATTGTTGTCAGTCTTCTTGAAATGATGGATTCCAAGCTGAATGTATCCAGTGAATACGGTAAGGGAAGCGAATTCTCTTTTGCCATAAAACAGCGCGTAGTGGACTGGGAACCCGTCGGAGATTTCGCACAAAGAGCAGGTGAAGTGAGCAGGGCATCCGGCGGATATCATGAGAGCTTCCATGCTGAAAACGCCAAAATTCTTGTGGTTGACGATACAAGAACAAATCTTACGGTTATAAAGGGACTTCTGAAGCAGACCAGGATGCAGGTAGATACAGCTGCCAGCGGAATGGAAGCTATTGATATGGTAAAAAAGAATAAGTATGATATTATCTTTTTGGACCACAGAATGCCTGAGATGGATGGAGTACAGACCTTCCATGCCATGAAGGAGATGTCTGATAATATGAGCATTGATACGCCGGTGGTTGCGCTGACGGCCAATGCGATTTCCGGATCCCGCGAGATGTATCTCAGCGAGGGCTTTGCCAACTATATGTCCAAGCCGGTTGATCCTTCCAAGCTTGAGGAGATGATCCTTATGTATCTGCCTGAGGATATGGTCACAAAATCTGTTGCAGGTGAGATGGGCTCTGATGGAGCGGAAATGGATGACGAGGAAAAGAATGCATTCCAGGATCTGCTCAAGCTGACAGGTGTAGATATAAATGCAGCCATTGAAAGATGCGGATCTGCAGTACTTGCAAGGGATGTAATGAAGGATTTCTGGCTTTCCATCGATGAGAGGTCAGGAGCCATCGAGCGCTATGAGTCAGAGAACGACATCAAGAATTACACCATCTATGTACATGGCCTTAAGAGCTCAGCCAGGGCAGTTGGAGCGCTTGATCTTTCGGATAAGGCAGAATATCTTGAGAGCTGTGGAAATAACGGCGATGTAGATGAGATAAAGCTTCTTACTCCTGAGCTTCTTGCACTGTACAGAAGCTATAACAGAAGGCTTGAGCCTCTCTTTGAAGGTGAGAATGATGATAAACCCGAAATAGATGCCGGTCAGCTTGAAGAAGCATTCGCTTCCATAAAAGAATTTGTCTCTGCATCGTATTTTGACAGTGCTGATGATATTATGGAAATGCTTGACGGTTACTCTATTCCGGAGGAGCACAGGAACAAATTCCACGAAGTTAAGAGGCTTTTGGCAGCAGTTGACAGAGATGGACTTTTAAATATATTGTAGAGTAAATATAAATGAGAGGTACCCATATATGGATAACAAAAGAGTACTGCTTATCGGAATACAAAAGAGCTTTATGATCAATGCCATAATGATAGGCCTTCTGAAGGAAGACTTTCAGGTAGAAACAGCCGATCCGAGTGAAGCGGCTGTTAAGCAGATACCTGACAAGCCCAGGATATATATCCTTTATCTTGGAGATTTAACGGAAGATCATTACGGTCTGCTCAAATATTTAAGCGAAGCTATTGATGCAGAGCGTTTTATGTTGTACCTTATTGGCAATAAGGAGGAGCTGGATTTTGCCGTATCTGTGATCGGTAAAGAGAAGATCCAGGAGACATATTTAAGACCTCTTGACGTTAAGCTGCTTGTACAGGAACTCAACACAGTTTTTGACTACAGTGCTGTGGATGAGAGCCTTAAGAAAAAAGTGCTCATTATCGATGATGACGGTGCCATGCTCAGAATGATGAAGACATGGCTCTCCGTCAAATATCATGTTTATATGGCGAGCTCCGGCAAGATCGCACTTTCCTTCCTTGCACAGACCCCTGTGGATCTCATTCTCCTGGATTATGAGATGCCGGTCATGAGCGGCCCCGAGGTTCTTAAAGAGATCAGGGAGACCCAGAGTATCAAGGATATTCCTGTTATTTTCCTCACAGCCAAGGATGACAAGGAAAGTGTAATGAAGGTCATCAGCCTAAAGCCTGCCAAATATCTTTTAAAATCAATGCCAAAGGAAAAACTCATTGGCTCAATTGATGATTTCTTTACAGTCCTGGAAAACAGGAAAAAATAAAAATAAGGGAAAAAGGTAAATTTTCATGGTCTCCAAGCTTATTGACAAGATTCAAAAGACAAACGCACCAATCGTGGTGGGGCTTGACCCCAAACTGGATTTTATTCCGGACAGAATAAAAGACAAATGCTTCGAAGAAAAAGGAAAAAATCTTGAAGGGGCAGCAGAAGCCTTCTGGCAGTATAATAAGGAGATCGTAGACAGTATCTATGATATAGTTCCGGCAGTCAAACCCCAGATAGCAATGTACGAGGAACTGGGAATACCTGGACTTATAACTTATAAGAAGACAGTAGATTACTGCAGGGAGAAGGGTCTTGTGGTGATCGCGGACGTAAAGAGGGGAGACATCGGTTCAACATCTCTCTCATACGCACAGGCACATCTGGGAGGAGTAAAAATCGGGGATTCTACATTCCGTGGCTTTGATGCTGATTTCGCCACAGTTAACCCATATCTTGGAACAGACGGCGTTAAGCCTTTTATAGATGTATGCAACAGCTCTGACAAGGGAATCTTTGTGCTGGTCAAGACTTCAAACCCATCCAGCGGAGAATTCCAGGACAGACTTATTGACGGAAAGCCACTGTATGAAATAGTCGGCGAGCAGGTAGAGAAGTGGGGACTTGATTCCATGGACGGTGCTTACAGCAATGTGGGCGCGGTAGTTGGAGCTACCTATCCCGAGATGGGCAGGATCTTAAGAGAGATAATGCCTCACGCCTACATTCTTGTTCCGGGCTATGGTGCTCAGGGCGGTAAGGGAAAAGACCTTGTTCATTTCTTCAACAAAGACGGTCTCGGAGCTATTGTGAATTCCTCAAGAGGAATAATCGCTGCCTGGAAGAGTGATGCTTACAAAGAGTTTGCTGACGGAAAGGTCGGCGATGCTGCAAGAGCAGCGGCTCTTGATATGAAAAAAGACATTGAAGACGCACTACAAAGGAGAGTATAGTTATGGAGAGGTACAAGGAAGAATTTATCGAATTCATGGTAGACAGTAATGTTCTTAAGTTTGGGGAGTTCACACTTAAGAGCGGACGCAAGTCTCCGTTTTTTATGAATGCAGGAGCATATGTTACAGGAGCTCAGCTTCGCAAACTGGGTGAGTATTATGCAAGAGCTATCCATGATACCTATGGACTTGAGTTTGATGTATTGTTTGGACCTGCTTACAAGGGAATCCCTCTTGCTGTAGCAACAAGTGTTGCAATCAGCGAGCTATACGGCAGAGAGATCAGATACTGTTCTAACAGAAAAGAGATCAAGGACCACGGAGATAAGGGAATCCTTTTGGGATCCAAGCTTCGTGACGAAGACAGGGTTCTTATCATCGAGGATGTTACAACATCCGGTAAATCCATCGAGGAGACTGTTCCGATCATTCAGGCTCAGGCAGAGTGTGATATCGTAGGTCTTATGGTTTCGCTCAACAGACAGGAGAAGGGTCAGGACTCAGACATGAGTGCTCTCGATGAGATCAAGGAGAGATACGGCTTTGGCGCTCATGCTATTGTCAACATGTCCGATGTTGTTGAATATCTCTACAACAGACCGATTGATGGTGAAGTTCTTCTGACAAAAGAGATCAAGAAATCTATTGATGAATACTACGCTGAGTATGGCGCTAAATAATACAGGAGGTCAATTATGGACGAGCATGTATACAAGGTTTTGGGTGGATCAGGGGCACTTAACATTGCCTTTGGAATTATCTCTATAATTGTGGGAGTTTCCACAGGTGTTCTTCTTATCATCAGTGGGGCTAAGCTCCTTGGTTCCAGAAAGAAAATAATATTCTGATATGAAAAAGTTCAAACTTCGTATAAAAAAATTCGAACCGGTCAGAGACCGTTATATGTTTACCGATAACAGACATCCCGAGAAAGGCGTAATGTCCGCAATCTTGGGATGTATATCTGTTACCGCACTGGTTGTTTCCGTGGTTTTTACTTACAGGGACGGAGGCCAGGCTCAGATCAGATACGCCGCAGCGGCTTTAGTTGCGGCCATTTTTTCTGTTGCGGGAATTATTCTCGGAATTATGTCAAGATTTGAACGAGATATTTTCAAGCTCTTTCCAAACCTGGGGATCATTCTAAATTTGTTATCCATTATTTTTATTGTTTTTTTACTGGTTTTGGGCTTTATGTAACAGGTAATTTTGCAGGTGTAAATGTTAATTCTTTTGTAAGATTTTAGTGGCACAATATTTAGTATTATGTTATGATACGTGTGACTAAATATAGGAGGATACAATGCCAAAAGTAGGAATTGTAATGGGCAGTGATTCAGACATGCCCGTAATGAGTAAGGCAGCAGATGTTCTTGATCAGCTGGGGATAACCTATGAGATGCGCATAATTTCAGCGCACAGGGAACCTGATGAATTCTTTGAATATGCCAGGACAGCTGAGGAAAAGGGCTTTAAAGTTATAATAGCAGGAGCAGGTATGGCAGCTCATTTGCCGGGTATGTGCGCTGCAATCTTTCCGATGCCGGTCATCGGAATCCCGATGCATACAACTTCCCTTGGCGGAAGAGATTCTCTTTACAGCATAGTTCAGATGCCTTCAGGCATTCCTGTCGCAACCGTAGCTATTAATGGCGGAGCCAATGCGGGACTGCTTGCTGCTAAGATTCTTGCAACATCTGACGATGAGCTCTTAGGTAAGCTCAAGGATTACTCCAAATCCCTCAAGGATGCGGTAGTAGCCAAGGATGCTAAATTGCAGGAAGTCGGATATAAGAATTACAAATAAATAGGAATTAAGAGGAGTGAATGATGGCACTGGATTACAAATCAGCTGGAGTAGATATTGAAGCGGGCTATAAGTCCGTTGAACTTATCAAGGATTATGTTAAACAGACAAACAGACCTGAGGTATTAGGCGGACTTGGTGGATTTTCGGGAGCCTTTTCCATGGCTGCGATCAAGGACATGGAGGATCCGGTTCTTTTGTCCGGAACAGATGGTGTCGGCACCAAGATCAAGTTGGCATTTCTTCTGGATAAGCATGATACTATCGGAATCGACGCCGTCGCAATGTGTGTAAACGATGTTGCCTGTGCCGGCGGAGAGCCATTATTCTTCCTTGACTATATAGCCTGCGGAAAAAATATACCTGAGAAGATCGCTGCAATCGTAAAGGGTGTGGCAGAGGGCTGCAAGCAGTCTGAGTGCGCGCTTATCGGTGGTGAGACTGCTGAGCATCCGGGACTTATGCCCGAGGAAGAGTACGACGTGGCAGGATTTACCGTAGGTGTTGTTGACAGAAAAGACATGATAGACGGAAGCACCATCAAGGCAGGCGATGTTCTTATCGGTGTTGCCAGCAGCGGTGTTCACTCCAACGGATTTTCACTGGTGCGCAAGGTCTTCGATGTGACAAAAGAAAACCTTGAGACATATTATGATGAACTTGGACAGACTTTGGGTGAGTGTCTTCTTACACCCACAAGAATTTATGTAAAGATGATGAAGTCCCTCAAGACTTCAGGCGTAAGAGTAAAGGGCTGCTCACATATCACTGGCGGTGGATTCTACGAGAATATTCCGAGAATGCTTCCCGATGGTATCAAGGCAGTTATTAAAAAAGACAGTTACGATATCCCACCTATCTTCCCGCTTATGCAGAAGAAGGGTGAGATTGACGAGAAGATGATGTACAACACCTTCAACATGGGCCTTGGAATGGTCCTTGCTGTAGATAAAGACGATGTAGATGCTGCACTGAAGGCTATCGAGGCTTCAGGAGACAAGGCGTGGGTAGTAGGCTCATGTGAGAGCGGCGAGAAGTGCGCGGAACTGGTATAAGAGGGACTTAAGTAATGAAAATCGCTGTTCTTGTGTCTGGAGGCGGTACTAATCTTCAGGCTATTATCGATGCAATTGAGAATAAGACCATCACTAATACAGAGATCTGCCTGGTATACAGCAACAATCCAAAGGCTTATGCCCTTGAGAGAGCCAAAAAGGCCGGTATTAAGAGTGTCTGCAAGAGCCCTAAGGAGTTCGAAAACAGAGAGGACTTTAATAAAGCTCTTTTGCAGATATTAAAAGATGCTTCTCCGGACCTTGTGGTACTGGCAGGGTGTCTGGTTGTTATTCCGGATATTGTTGTTAAGGAGTTTGAGGGAAGGATCATCAACATCCATCCTTCACTTATTCCGTCCTTCTGCGGAACAGGCTATTACGGCCTTAAGGTTCACGAGAAAGTTTTGGAGAGAGGCGTACGAGTTTCAGGTGCAACTGTTCACTTTGTGGATGAGGGCACCGATACAGGACCGATCATTTTACAGAAGCCTGTAATGATAAGACAGGATGATACTCCGGAGGTGCTTCAGAAGAGGATCATGGAGCAGGCCGAGTGGAAGATACTTCCTATGGCAATTGACCTGATTGCCAACAATAAAGTTCAGATCAGGGGAAATAAAGTATTTATCGAAGGGTATGAAGAGGAGACGGTTTTCTGATGAAAGTTTTGATAGTAGGCGGCGGCGGACGTGAACATGCAATTGCTGAGGCGGTTTCAAGATCGCCCCGGGTAGACAAGATATATTGTGCACCGGGTAACGGCGGAATAGCAGAGCTTGCTGAGTGCGTGCCGATCACTCCGATGGAATTTGATAAGCTCACTTCTTTTGCAAAAGAAAAAGAGATCGACCTTACAATAATCGGAATGGACGATCCGCTTGTGGGCGGTATTGTTGATGCATTTGAAGCAGAGGGACTCAGGGTATTCGGACCTCGTAAGAATGCAGCTATCCTTGAAGGAAGCAAGGCTTTCTCCAAAGATCTTATGAAAAAATATGGCATTCCTACCGCAGCTTATGAAACTTTTGATAATGCAGAGGAGGCACTGAAATATCTTGAAGGTGCCAAATTTCCCATTGTACTTAAGGCAGACGGACTTGCTCTCGGAAAAGGTGTCCTTATTTGTCAGGACCTTGAGGAAGCCAAGGCCGGAGTCAAGCAGATAATGCAGGATAAGAAGTTCGGAGATGCCGGTGATCATATGGTCATCGAAGAGTTCATGACAGGCAGAGAAGTTTCTGTGCTGTCTTTTGTGGATGGTAAGACATACAAGCTCATGTCCAGCGCTCAGGATCATAAGAGAGCAGGAGATGGCGATACAGGACTCAACACAGGCGGTATGGGTAACTTTTCACCGAGTCCTTTCTACACTGAAGAGATCGATAAGTTCTGCCGTGAGAATATCTATGGCAGGACAGTGGAAGCTATGGCCAAGGAAGGCAGAGAGTTCAAGGGTGTTATTTTCTTTGGACTTATGCTGACAGAGGATGGCCCCAAGGTTCTTGAATATAACGCGAGATTTGGAGATCCCGAAGCACAGGTTGTGCTTCCGAGACTTAAAACTGATATAATAGATGTTTGTAATGCCTGCATAGACGGAACGCTTGGAAGTCTTGACCTTGAGTTTGAGGACAAGGCTGCTGTATGCGTTGTTCTTGCCAGTGACGGATATCCTCTCAGCTACGAGAAGGGCAAGCTCATTAAGGGACTTGAGAACTTCAAGGGCAAGGATGGATACTACTGCTTCCATGCAGGAACAAAGCTTACACCGGAGGGTATTGTTACCAATGGTGGAAGAGTGCTTGGCATAACAGCAAAAGGTGACACTCTCTCAGAAGCCCGCAAAAAGGCTTATGAAGCTACAGAGTGGGTAGACTTTGAGAATAAATACATGCGTCATGACATTGGTAAGGCGATTGATGAAATGGAGGAGTGAAATATGAAAAGAATAGGAAAGAGACTTATGTCGCTTGGGCTTTCAGCCGTACTTTCAGCGACAATATTCGTATCAATGGGTATGCAGGCTTTTGCTTACACAGAGACTACAGGAACGGTTTCAACCTCAAATGTTAAGGTAAGATCAGAAGCCAGCACAACTGCTTCACAGATCTCAAGCCTCAGAGAAGGTGATACTGTTGAGATCATCGATGAAGCTAAGGATGCTTCAGGCTATGTATGGTACAAGATCCGTGTCAACAAGAGCGAGCAGGGCTATGTAAGAAGTGACCTCATCAAGAAGGCAGGTGGCGATTCATCAGCTAAGGCTACTACAACCACAACATCCAATACTACAGAGTCCAACGCTGCAGCAGCATCACTTCCTGCAACAACAGTAACTGCTACAGATACAAAGACAGCAACCATCACACAGGACAGTGTTAATGTTCGTGAGGGTGCCGGCACAGCTTACAACTCAGTTGGTAAGGTTAAAAAAGGCGATACTGTTACTATCACAGGTGAGGCAACAGGCACAGATAACAAGACATGGTATCAGGTAACCTTTGGCAGCAACAGCAAGACAGGATTTATCAGAAGCGACCTTCTTGAAGTAAGCGAGGCAGCTCCAGCTGAGAATACAGAGAACCCTGAGGGCGGTGAAGCTCCGGAAGCAGTAGAGGGTGAAGGCGAGAATGCAGAAGTATCCGAGGATGCGCAGCCTGAGGAGAGTTCACAGCCTGCTTCAGCCAGTGATGCAGGTGACGGACACTATTCACTTATGTACCTTGAGGATGGAGAGAATGGTTCCGTATGGTATCTCTATGACAACGTAGAAGGCTACAGAGTTAAGGTTAATGAGCTCATCGAAGCAGCTAAGAGCAGTGATGAGGTTAACAAACTCGTTAAGACAAACAATAATTACAAGACAATCCTTATTATCCTTGCAGTAGTGATCGCAGCACTTGTAGTAGGACTTATCCTTCTTGCACTCAAGCTTCGTGATTCACTCTACTATGAAGAGGAAGAGGAAGATGAGTACGACCGTTATTCACAGTCTCCCAGAAGAAGAGCACGTGATGATGACGATGAGGAAGAAGATCCAAGAGCTGCAAGAAGACAGGCTTCTGAGAGAACTGTAAGACCTTCAAGGGACGACAGCGCAAGAACAGTAAGACCAAGAAGAGACGAGGAGTCAGAAGAGAGACCTGTAAGGCAGAGAAGATCTGCAGAGTATGACGAGGAACGTCCGGCAAGAAGAAGTTCAGAGGACAGACCTGTAAGAAGACCTGCCAGAGATGATTCCGAGGAACGCCCTGTAAGAAGACCTTCCAGAGCAGAAGAAGAGCCAAGAAGAGAAGAGGCTCCCAGGCGCAAGGCCAAGAATTTCATTGGCGATGAAGATGATTTCGAGTTTGAGTTCCTTGATCTGGACGACGATAAATAATACAAAGAATCCCGCTAAAAAGCGGGATTTTTTGTATAAGGGATAAAATAAAATTATAAAAAAAGTATAAAGTTTATTAGATAATACTATTGTAAACTGAATGGACAGCCCTTAAGATGGTGGTTGTGACTGGAAAGGAGTATATGTATGGCTAACTGCAGATGTGAAGATATAAAAATGTATGACAGAGATCTTGAGCGACTTTCTTCAGCTATGACACAGGCTCAGAAAGTTATCGATGCTTCTACGAACGTAGATACACTGCTTGCTGATCTTAAGAGTGAGTATGATGATACGGTCAGAGCTACGGATGATTTTATTCCGGAGTTTGATAATGTCAATAAAGACGGCACGCAAAATGCCCGTAATATATTAACTACGGTAAAAGGAGCTCACCGTACGGTTTATGAGCTTAAAAGGGCTGCCTGCGAGGAAGATCGTATATATCATGAGGAACTCGAAAAACAAAACAGTTCAGAAGATTAAATAAGGGGGAACTAGGATGGCGGAAAATACTCAAAACGTCATTGTCGATGAAGACGTTACTCTAAGCGTTTCTAAATCATTTGGGACGATGAACGAAGAGGTTGGTACTCAATACAAGACCATATATGCGGCAAATGACGCATTGTTTAATGTTTGGTTTGGCCTTGGAGGTAAAATGTTTCATTCAATTGCCAATGTAGTTGAGAGACATATGGAGAATCTGCAGACCAAAACAGAGAATCTTAAGAATGGTACTGCCGAAGCTGTCACAAACTTTGGCAATGGCGATGAATCCAGAGAAGAATCAATTAATGTTCAGACAACCGATGGTTCTTCCGGAAATGGAGGTTGATTGACGTGGAGGGAAGAGAAGTTAAAATTTTGCTTTCCAAGGCAAATTTATTTAACACAAAGAATGATTATAACGCATTGTTGGGGGATCTAAGTGACTGGAAGACAGAAATCGTAGCAAATAATTCGGCCATGCAGTCAAGCAATGAAGGTCAGTTTAATGACACTACCTGCAAATCACTGTCGGCCTACACAAATGGCGAGTTTTCTGACCTTATCACTGAGGTGGAGCTTGTTGATACAACGTTGGGGGAAGCATATATACAGACTAAGACACTTTTAGCCCGTTGTGCTGACTTTGTCGAAGTGCTTAAGGGAGCAGAAGCTCTTACTGATGATGGATACAGCTCATGTGATTCCGGAGCATTGGATCTTCTCTATTTCGATGATATATGGTGCCCTCAGGAGTCCGGATATGCTGGAACCATATACAGTAATACCCAGTCGCTCATGGATGAGAGATCCAATGAAGAAACAGCACTTAATGAGCTTCAGGAGATACTCGATACAATTGAATCGGTCACTGTGAATATAGGACCATATAAAAGTGTGGTAGAAGAATGTATTATTAAGCAGGAATATGTAGACAACCTGTATGATTCGTTAAAGCAGTATGGTCAGGGAGTCGAAGCTCTTAACACATATGTTTACAACAACTTTATCAATTATGATGAAGTTGAAGTGTCTCTGCTTAAGCATAATCCCAGCTATGAATATCCGGGATACAGAACCGATGATCTTGAGTATATTTATCAGGCAAGACTTTTGAAAGAGGGTATGACCATCGATCAGATCAATATGGCAACACAGGATGGCACTCTTACCAGAAAAGAACTTGCTGATGCTTATATAGATGCAACACCCGAGAATCGGGAATTCGTAGTCGACATCATTGAAGGAAGAACATCAGAGGCATTTCAAATGGATCCTAATGATATCTCTGATGAAGCACTTTATGTGGCTTACGGCATTCATGCAGGTAAGCTGAAGAGTGATGAAAACGGTTGTGTTGATCAGGAGTTCATTGATTTTAACAATGAAATAATAGGTGCTAACGGAGATTACATAAACAGAATGGCTGAAGTGTCCAAGAGATACAAAGGCAGTTCTGATGATAGCGCCTATAACAACATGATCATTACAGCCAATTTCTATGATTATGAAGCAGGACTCGTTCCTGAGGGAGAGCATCCCGGTCTTGTCTATAAGGTAGATGTTTTATCTTATAACGGAAGCACTCTTTTGAGCGGCAAGCTGGATTCTTATTATGGCGATAATATGTCAAGCAATCCTTCTGCTGCGATAACAAATGCATTTACGATCGGTCGGGATGGTGTAGTTATTTCAGAGAGTATGTCCGCAGCGGAATATAGCGCTATGAGTGATGAAGAAAGAAATGAGTATATCAAGGATATATACTCTAAGTTGTCTGCAGCTATTCCTGCCGATGTACCAACCAGCGGAAACAGTATCATATATCTTGGACCGGGGATGGAAATTGACTTTGATTATTCTGCCTCTGTCAAAGCTGATACTGATAACGGAGCCGCTACTATACATCTGAATCAGGTTAAGGAAGATCTTGAAGGAGTAGTTAAAGCTTTGGATATCAACATCGGTGATTCTACAATTACTGTCTCTGATGATTCGGTTCAAGTAAAGGATGGAGGAAGCGGAGCTACATATGGCATTGATGGAGAAGTGGCATATGTAGGATCAGAAGGAACTGTAAAGACACCTTCCGGAGAAGCTACTGTAGGTATAACAGCAGGCACAAACGGGATGTATTCCAAGTCTACTGTATATACTAATGTTACTGACGGAACAGCTGAGATTGACACATCGATTAATATAAGAGTGGCGGATACCACGCTACCGGAGCCTGCTCCTGTTCCGGAGCCCGCAGACGACAGAGGATGGCAACCCGATCCGGAGGATGTTGCAGTCGCCGGAGTAGTTGTTGTTGGTGTCATAGTTGTTGCTGCAATTTTACTTGCTCCGGAGACCGGAGGAGCATCGCTGGGGCTTCTTGCATTTGCATAAAGAAAGTTAAGATATGAGGAACGAGGTATCAGAACAGATGGACAAAAAGACAAAAGTATATATTGTAATCATTGTGGCCCTTATCACTATAATAGTAATAAAACCTGTAATGAATTCCGGAATATTTGCAGGAAGCAAACAGAATTCTTATGAAATCTCATTCTATAAACCTTCTGTCAAAAACCTGAGATTGCTTGAGGATATGAAAGCGAATAAGTGCATTTCCGGTTTTGATTATGAGGCTACTGACAAAAAAGCTGTTGTGTATATATCAGCTGCTCAAATACAAAAGGCAAAGTCATATATTATGGATAGAGTTGACGATATGATTTCCGGAGCCGGGGATAATTATGAGATTACTGTCAACAGCTCAATGGATGAGTTTACAATTCTTGCAGATAGTGATATGGACTTTAGTCTTATTTTAGATGAGTATAAGAGACTTGATGAGTTTTGTGAGATTTACCAAAAGTGTAATGGACAGAATTCATGGAAATGCAGAGGTGTTATAAAAAACAGAGAAACCGGAGCTATCGTTACAGATAGCACGCAGCCCGGAGAAAACATCAATTATTCGGCAGACAAAGCTACGGGTATCAGTGATATGGAAAAGGCAATAGAAACTTTTAATAATAATCTGTACACTAAGCTTGATTACAATGAGGCATATGTTGAGAACGGGGTTTTTTACAGCCCGGCAGGCGGAATAAAATTAACACTTCCGGAGAATGTGAATGTGACATATGGAGATGACCTCAATGAAGTTAACGAATTGGAACCGGGGTATTCTCTCCAGAATTTAAAAACCAGATTAATGAGCGGGAAGGCTCTAACCGAACTTAGGATTACTGAAGATGAAGGGACTTCTCTCACTATTTCCGCCAACTATTCGGATAGCCAGTATGATAAGGAATACTATGATGAATTCGTAAGCAAAATTACGTTTGATCAGTTCAAAAGTGAGTATCCGGATGCAAAACTTGAAAAGGCAGATTTTCTCGGAGAGAAGTGTACTCCTATTACATGCAAAGTCGATGATCAGTTTCAGTATTTGATTTTTAGATATCATGATGGCTTTTCTTACACCATATGGGGTAAGTATAAAAATACTGATGGCGAACAGCTCATAAAAAGCATTATATCTTCAATTGAAAGGGTAGATTAATATGGTTTGGGAATGGAAAGATATTTTTGATAAAGTTCATATTGGAATGCCCAAGGAAATGAAAAAAACCGCTGACAGTTCGGACAGGGTTCAGGTCTATACATGTGAGGGTACATCCCTTAAGGTTTCATGTGTCCTGATCAACAAAAATATAGATATTGAAAAAGATATCCCGAAGGATGTCATCGATCAGTCCAAGAGGATTATTATCATAAAAACTTATAAGAGAACTCAGGGTGGAACAGAACAGACTCTGATGCAATACAAATATGATAATAGCGATGAGGAACGCTATGGAACGTTGTTCTCGTGTGCTTTGGATGATAAAAACTTAGTTGTCATTGCATTTGAATGGGACGGAGAACTCGACCGTACAAGAACAGAAAGAATTATGAACAGCATTGTGATAAGTAAATAATGAGTTTCTGCCTGGCCTTGAGAGCTCAGTTCTCAAGGCCCTTTTCATATGCTGAAAAAAACTGTAATATATGTTATACTAAACATGTCACAAAAGTAATTACCTGGCGAGGTCTTTCATATGATCATAGAAATTGATTTTAACAGTGATGAAGCGATATATGTCCAGCTATGTAATCAGATCATATTGGGAATTGCAACATCCCAGTTCAGAGAAGGGGAGCAGCTTCCAAGCGTAAGGCAGCTGGCAGAGACCATTGGCATCAACATGCATACGGTCAACAAGGCTTACTCGATCCTTCAGCAGGACGGATTTGTCAAGATTGACAGGAGAAGAGGAGCGATCATAGCTATTGATATCAACAAGCTCAAGGCTCTTAAGGAAGCCAGAGAAGAACTGGCAGTGGTCCTTGCCAGAGGAATATGTAAAGGTATCGGAAGGGATGATATCCACGCTCTTGTTGATGAACTTTATGACAATTACGAAGCAAGCACAAACCTTTAACAGAAAGGATTAGTATATGGAATCTAAATTCACAGCTATGGCGGCGGATGTACTTAAGCTAGCCAAGAGAACAGCCAGAACTTTAAAACTTAATTATGTCGGAACGGAACATATCCTCATGGGCCTTATTCTCGAGGACGGATGTGTGGCATCCAGAATCCTTATCGACAATGGCATCGATGAGAACAGGATGATGGAAATGATAAGGGATCTTATTGTTCCGGACAGCAACGTAAGGACTCTTGACAGGGATGGATTTTCTCCCAGAGCGGAGAAGGTCTTAGAGGAAGCCCACAGACTTGCTGAGCGTTTCCATGCGGATAAGACCGGAACAGAGCACATTCTTCTCGCACTTATCAAGGAGGGAGAGAATGTTGCTGTAAGACTTATCAGCACCCTCAATGTGCCTGCTCAGAAGATTTATGCTGAGACACTCGCAGCAATGGGCGAGGATCCCAATATTGTAAAAGAGGACCTTGGCAGGAAGGCAGTTTCACCCAAGGCCGGCAAGAAGGCATCTATCCTGGCACAGTACAGCCGTGATATGACAGCGCTGGCTGCTGAGGGTAAGCTTGACCCTGTTATCGGAAGACAGAGGGAGATAAAGAGAGTTATCCAGATACTCTCCAGAAGGACCAAGAACAATCCCTGTCTTATAGGTGAGCCTGGTGTCGGTAAGACTGCAGTTGTAGAGGGACTTGCACAGAGGATTGCCTCCGGAGATGTTCCTCTTACAGTACAGAACAAGAGACTTGTAACTCTTGACCTTTCGGGTATGATCGCCGGGTCCAAGTACAGAGGTGAGTTTGAGGAGAGGATCAAGAAGGTCATCAAGGAGGTTGCAGATGATGGAAATATCATCCTCTTTGTTGATGAGATGCATACCCTTATCGGAGCCGGCGGTGCAGAAGGCGCCATCGATGCCTCCAATATTTTAAAGCCTTCCCTTGCAAGAGGTGAGATCCAGATGATAGGTGCCACTACGATCACCGAGTACCGCAAGTATGTGGAGAAGGATGCAGCCCTTGAGAGAAGGTTCCAGCCGGTTAACGTAGACGAGCCTACCAAGGAAGAGGCAACAGAGATCCTGAAAGGTATTGTAAGCAAGTACGAGGAGCATCATAAGGTTACAATTACACCTGAGGCTATAAAGGCAGCAGTTGAGCTCTCAGAGAGATATATCAATGACAGAAACCTTCCTGATAAGGCTATTGACCTTATCGACGAAGCAGCTTCTGCTGTGAGACTGCGTACCATGGGCGTATCTTCCAAGGTTAAAGACCTTGAGCAGGAGATTAAAGATCTCGATATAAAGATAGAAACTGCACTTAAGGAATCTGATTTTGTAAATGCAGGTATTTACAACAAGCAGCAGAACCAGCTCCTTGGCAAGCTTCAGAGAGTTAAAAATGCTGAGAAAAAGAAAAACCTCTCAGCAGGCTACATAGTTAATGAGAATGATATAGCAGAGGTTGTTGCAGAGTGGACCAGGATCCCTGTCAAGAAGATTGCAGAGAAGGAATCCGAGAAGCTTCTTAAGCTCGAATCTGTGCTCCACAAGAGAGTTATCGGACAGGAGGATGCTGTAAAGGCAGTATCCAAGGCTATCAGAAGAGGAAGGGTCGGACTTCAGGATCCCAACAGACCTATCGGATCATTCCTTTTCCTTGGACCTACAGGTGTAGGTAAGACTGAGCTCTCCAAGGCTTTGGCAGAGGCAATGTTCGGCGATGAGAACGCGCTTATAAGAGTTGATATGTCAGAGTACATGGAAGGCCATTCGGTATCCAAGATGATCGGATCACCGCCCGGATATGTTGGTTTTGATGACGGTGGCCAGCTCTCCGAGAAGGTAAGACGTCACCCGTATTCGGTGATCCTGTTTGATGAGATCGAGAAGGCACATCCTGATATCTTTAATGTCCTTCTTCAGGTCCTTGATGACGGACATATTACCGACTCCAAGGGCAGAAAGGTAAGCTTTAAGAATACGATCCTTATCATGACTTCAAATGTTGGGGCTCAGAGGATCGTAGATCCCAAGAAGCTTGGATTCGGTGCGGGAGCAGACGCCAAGAGAGATTACGAGGATATGAAGACCGGCGTTATGGACGAGGTCAAAAAGCTCTTTAAACCTGAGTTCATTAACCGTATCGATGAGATCATGGTATTCCACACCCTCACTGAGAAGGAGATGATGGATATCGTAACTCTCCTTTCACAGAATCTTTCAAAGAGATGCAAGGCCCAGATGGATATTAATCTTACCATCTCACCGGCAGTTAAGAAGTACCTTGTGACCAAGCACTCCGATGCCAAGATGGGTGCAAGACCTCTTAAGAGAGCTATCCAGTCCACCATTGAGGATGCAATGGCTGAAGAGCTGCTAAGAGGCAACATCAAGGCAGGAATGGATGTTACAGTAACTCTTAAGGATGACAAGATTGTTTTTGTGGGTAAGGACGGCAAGAGCTCATCTGTTAAAAAGGTCTCCGTAAAGACCACAAAGAGCCGCACGGCTTCTAAAACCAAGAGTACTGTTACCACAAAGAAACCGACCAAAAAGACTACAAAAAAAGCAGTTAAAAAATAAGAAAATTTTAATTTAATAATGAGTCGGAGTAGGATATACTTTATATATGGGTTACTTATTAAAAGTGCAACATGCTTAGGAGGGCTACTATGGCTGTCGTAGAACAGTTGATCAAAGCTGAAAGTGATGGCACTGTAAGCTTTGGCAATTACAAGCTTCCGGAAAAGAAGAAGCTGGAGAATTTTGA
>ODAI013606660.1_pt1 | contig 20166 bp, 19 predicted proteins | sample 1539321 | NCBI WGS metagenome assembly ODAI01 (sample SAMN02144231, study PRJEB22623) | gut metagenome | biome: sheep rumen | host: Ovis aries | place: New Zealand
ACACTTCCGGTGCGGAGGTGGGCGTGTTCGCTGAGGGAATTGATGCCGGCGACTTCGTGGATGTAGGAGGCGATGGTGTAGTGCTCAGAGTCATAGTACTGCTCGGCTATGGATTCAAGAGTGTCGCCGTAGCTGACGGTATAATAGGTATAATACTTATAGCTCACCTTCTCATCCGAGGTGCTGTATGCTTTGGATATGATAGCGAAGGGAACCGCTACTGCTATGATCACGGAGAGGACGATCCCGATAAACTTTAACTCCGCTTTTCTGATTACGATATTACAAATTCTGATACACATCTCCATACACCTCTTGATCTTAAACTCTCTTAACATCTGCAGATTTTCCCTGCCTGCAAGTAAGATTCTAAATCAGGAGGTGTCCGATAAAAAAGACACATAAAAGCCTCCGCGGTTTTACCTGCGGAGGCTCGAAAATACTGTATTTATATATGTTTCGCGTCTATCCGAAGAGGTACCCGATCCACGCCATCACAGTCATTCCTGCTGTCTCGGTGCGGAGGATCCTATCTCCCAGTGTGATGATCCGGGCTCCGGCTTCCTTCGCCTTGGCTACTTCCTTATCATCGAATCCGCCCTCGGGTCCGATAAATACCGCTACACTCTGTCCGGGCTTAATACCCGATAGGATGCGTCTCGTCTCATCCATAGCGGAGCCTTCCTCTATAGCCATTTCATACGGAAGGAGGATCACATCTTTCCCCGTCGCATCGGATAATGCTTCATCAAAGCTCATAGGCTTAACTATCTCAGGAACTATGCCCCTCTTTGATTGCTTCGCTGCAGCCTCGGATATAGCCTGCCATCTCGCAGTCTTGTAGTCTGCTTTCTTTCCGTCTATCCTGGATACGCATCTGATGCAGTCCACAGGTACGATGGAATGGATCCCGAGTTCAACGCATTTCTGGATGATCATCTCCATCTTGTCGGACTTGGGTGTCCCCTGATAGAGAGTTACTTTTACAGGCAGCTCTGCTGCCGACTTCTTGATGAATCTGAGTTCACAGACGACCGACTCACCTTCAAAAGAGGAAACAGCACATCTAAACTCTCTCTCCTGTGCATCGCCGGGGATGCATACGGAGATCTCTTCGCCTACTTTAAGTCTCAGCACATCCTTGATATGGTGTGCATCGCCGCCGGTGATAGTGACGCGCTTTGCGTCTGTATCTATATCTGTCTCGCTTACAAAGAATCTGTTCATCAGTTCTTTCTCGCAGTGATGCCGGACCACTCGCCCTGCTCGGATACATCGAGTACTTCAAGTCCCGCATCCGTCATAGCCTTCTTAACGAGGTCTTCCTTCTCGATAAGGATGCCGGAAGTGATATATATGCCGCCCTGCTTGAGGAACTTAGGAACCTGGGGAGTTAATCCCACGAGGACTTCCGCAAGTATATTTGCGACAACTATGTCATATTTGCCATAACCGACTTTCTGTCTGATATCTTCGTCCGTGATCACATTGCCAATGATGAGTTCGAAATCAGCAGGATTGATTCCGTTTCTCTCACTGTTATCGGCCACAGCAGGTACTGCGCAAGGATCGAGATCCGTTCCTACCGCGTGCTTTGCTCCGCACATGAGGGAGAGTATCGAGAGTATACCGCTGCCCGTTCCCACATCGAGGAGCTGAGTCTCCGGAGTGATATACTTCCTGAGGTTCCTGATGCAGAGCTGAGTCGTATCATGCATACCCGTACCGAATGCGGTACCGGGATCTATATGAAGTACTTTCATTCCCTCGGGGATCTGTACCTGCTCTTCCTCCCATGAGGGGATGACAAAAATATCATCTATCGTGAAATGATGGAAATACTTCTTCCAGTTATTGATCCAGTCGATGTCCTCGGTCTCGGAAACTTCCACGCTGCCTTCGCCGACTTCGACATCCCAGCCTCTTACTTCTTCAATCATCTCCTTTATCAGAGAGAGTTTCTCCGACTTCAATGCCTCCACATCTGCGCTGCCTTCGGGGATCTCTACGAAGAAATTAAGGAATGCGACTCCGTCATCGTCGGGCACATCAGGCAGGATATCGACGAACATCTGCTCCTTCTCAAGAGGAGAGAGCTGTACCTTATCCTCTATCTGTGCTCCTTCGAATCCGGCATCATAGAGTTCGGATATGATGATATCCTCAGCCTCTGTCGTAGTCTTTATGCGAAATCTGATCCACTTCATAATTGTCTCCCGTCAGATGATATAGAACCAGTTGGTGTCTGCTTCTCTTTCCTTGGTCTCCTCAGTCACGCCGTCGGTATTCTTGATGGAAAGCTCCTGGCTCTTAACGCTTACTCTCGCTCCGGCCTGTACCGAGGATGTGATGAATACGTTCGATCCGATGACCGCATCATGTCCGATGACGGTATCTCCGCCGAGTATGGAAGCTCCTGCGTAGATCGTAACTCTGTCCTCGATCGTAGGGTGTCTCTTCTTGCCGCGGAGGCTTTGTCCTCCTCTGGTCGAGAGTGCACCGATCGTAACACCCTGATATATCTTTACATTATCTCCGATGATGGTCGTCTCTCCGACTACTATGCCCGTACCGTGATCGATGAAGAAATACTTGCCTATCGTAGCGCCGGGATGGATATCGATACCCGTACGGCTGTGTGCATGCTCGGTCATCATCCTGGGTATAATGGGGATACCGAGGAGATATAGCTCGTGTGCTATCCTCGCAGTAACTATCGCACGCAGTCCGGGATAGCTTAAGATTATCTCATTGTGATTAAATGCTGCGGGATCTCCGTCAAAGAATGCTTCTACATCGGTCTCAACATATTCCCTTATCTGAGGGATCTTAAGAAGGAACTGTCCGGAGAGCTTCCTGGACTCATCCTCGAGCATAGCCTGATCGAAGTCTCTGTACTTATCGCTCTGTCTGAGTGCGATAGGGATCTGACGGTTCAGATTGTAGAGGACATCCTCTATGAGCACGCGTATGCGACTGTTGATATTGTAGAATTTATAGGATCTCTCCCTGAAGTATCCGGGGAAGATGATCTTGATGAGATTGCTGAGTATGTCATTAACCGCGTCTCTGTCGGGCTGATCAAAGAGCTCGATACGATTGATCACACGATCCGACTTGTAATCATCGAGGATCGTGGCGACTGTCGATTCAAGTTCCGCCTTGAGAAGGTCTCTGTTTTCCTGTGAATTACTGTATGCCATATTCATTCTCCATTTGCACTGCGTGAAAATATAATATAGAATTATACACTATGAAAGAGATAAATGCCATTCACGAGAAGTATATGAAAGAGGCTTTAAAGCAGGCGAGAAAAGCTTACGAACTCGGCGAAGTGCCGATAGGGTGCGTCATAGTAAGAGAAGGCCGTGTGATAGCCAGAGGTTATAACAGGAGAAACACAGACCATACGACTCTTGCACACGCTGAACTGACTGCGATTAAGAAAGCAAGCAAGAAGTGTGGGGACTGGCGACTGGAAGACTGCGTATTATATGTCACACTAGAGCCCTGCCAGATGTGTGCGGGTGCTATAGTGCAGGCTCGTATCCCCGAGATAGTCATAGGATGCGAGAGTCCGAAGTCGGGAAGCGCCGGATCCGTAATAGACATCCTTAATAATCCCGAGTTCAATCATCAGGTAAATATACAAAAGGGAATACTTGAGCAGGAATGCTCCGATATATTAAAACTCTTTTTCACGGAACTCCGTAAGAGAAACAAAGCAGAAAAAGAAAGATCAAAATCAGACTGACATCCGATATATCTTCATACCTTCAAACATCTCTCCGGTATCATGCATACCGAGTTTCATACACAGATTCACCGAGGCCGAATTGTCCGGATATACCAGGCTCTGCACTTCGCTGATATCATGCTCACGATGCACATATTCTATGCAGGCTCTGCATGCTTCATATGCATAGCCCTGTCTCTGATATTTCGTACCGATGATGAATCCGAGCTCCGGGATATCGAATCCTTCTCTGTATGAGATGCCTGCGCGTCCTATGATCTCGCAGTCTTTGGTATGAGCATATCTTCCGGCTTCGTCCGGCTCGAAGCTTACCTTACGCATCACGGTCCACATTCCGAAGCCGTAGAATTTATATATGTTCTCACGATAGTCTATCGTGTATTTCTCTTCATCCGCACGGTCTGCAAAGAGATCTTCCGTATAGCGCGTGATCTCGGGATCCGCATATATCTCATAGAATGCATCAAGATCATCAAGAGAAGTTTCTTTTATGACAAGTCTGTCGGTTTCTAATATATCCCATGGAATATTTTCTATGCGTCTATATACTCTCTCCAGATAATCGGGAGTGAGTTCATCGGGATGCGGGATATCGCTTCCCTCAAAGACATATTCCGCTCCGTCGGGGTAAAAGTTGTAAAATAGGGCTTTATTTGTTAACAATTTGGAAGTCCTCCCTGCAACAAGCAGAGAAGACCCCTGATAAGCCGCCTTTTCCGAAGCGCAAAAAGCCGCAATCCCGCATTTTTCAAGGCCTTCCCGCATGGGAGCCAGGTCCTTTTCGCCTATTCCGGGCAGGTCAAATATGACATTTTTAAGCAGAAATTCTCTCATTTGCCCCTGTTTCGTTCATAAATTATTAACAATTTATTCTCTTAAAGTTCATTGATTACTCATTTTCTGTCTATTATTGGCCGATATACTGTTTACATAAATAAGAGCGATTAAGCAAACTTTTTCATAATAAATGCCGGTCACCCACAAGGGTAACCGGCATCCTCCCTTTTTAGGGGTTATTTCTTTCTTAGCAATCAGCCTTTCCTACGGAACCGAACATCTCCATCTTTTCCTTAACGGTAGCCTTGATAGCTTCAGCACCGGGAGCGAGGAGCTTACGAGGATCGAATCCCTTGCCCTCGAGATCCTTGCCTGCCTCGATGTACTTACGGGTAGCCTCTGCGAATGCAAGCTGGCACTCGGTGTTAACGTTAACCTTGGATACTCCGAGGTTGATAGCTTTCTTTACCATCTCAGCGGGGATTCCGGTACCGCCGTGAAGAACGAGGGGAAGATCTCCGGTGAGCTTCTGGATAGCATCGAGAGTCTCGAATGAAAGTCCTGCCCAGTTAGCGGGATACTTTCCGTGGATGTTTCCGATACCTGCTGCGAGGAAATCTACGCCGAGGTCAGCGATCTGCTTGCACTCATTGGGATCAGCGCACTCACCCATTCCTACAACTCCGTCTTCCTCTCCGCCGATAGCTCCTACCTCAGCCTCGATCGAAAGTCCTCTGTCGTGAGCTGCCTTAACGAGCTCGGTGGTCTTCTCGATATTCTCAGCGATGGGATAGTGAGATCCGTCAAACATTATGGATGAAAAACCAGCCTCGATGCACTTGTAGCATCCTTCGTAAGTACCGTGATCAAGGTGAAGAGCTACGGGAACGTCTACATCGAGATCCTTGAGCAGTCCGTTTACCATGTTAACAACTACATGATATCCGCCCATGTACTTGCCGGCACCCTCGGAAACACCGAGGATAACGGGGGAACGAAGCTCCTTAGCGGTGAGCAGGATGTTCTTGGTCCACTCGAGGTTATTGATATTGAAATGTCCTACAGCATAATGGCCTGCCTTAGCCTTCTTAAGCATGTCTGTTGCGTTTACGAGCATTTGGGATACCTCCTTTGATAGTGAATTGTAAGTCCACAGAACGTTAATATTATATCATAGTACAGGAGAAAATTAAACCCACAAACTATTGGTGAATTCCGTTTTTTCTCCTATCCTTATGTCTATCGCGCGATGAATATTGCTGATCTCGACTCTCCTGTGGAGACCGCCGTTCTCGCCGTCGAGAGTCCATGCGAGCTCCTCTTCGGTCTCAAAGACAGCCTTGCCCGTGCGGAAAGAAACCGCGAGTTCGTCAAAAAGGCTCCTTCCTTTAAACATCTCCGAGATATTCTCAGGCTCCATAAGTGTCTTGGGCTCTTTGAGCAGAGTGACCTCGAACTCGCCGTCGCCGAGATCGACCTCTTTGCCGGTGATCCCTTTGAATCCGCCGACGGAAAAGGAATTAGTGATCATGCCATAGATAAAGCTATCCTCTATGATCCCGCCTTCATATGTCACTTTCATTTTGATGGGTCTGATCTTGGACAGGCTCTTTGCGCCCTCGAAAATATAGGCCGAATGGCCGAGAACATTTTTTACATCCTGATTGGTTGAATAGCTGACTTCGGTAAAAGCTCCGAATGCAGCCACATATACAAATACGTCGTCGTCGAATCTTCCTACATCGACGGCCTGTGTCTTTCCTTTTACGATGATCTCCGCCGCTTTGATCATATCCTTGGGCAGAGCAAGAGAGCTGCCGTAGTCATTGGTACTGCCCGCAGGGATATAGCCAATGGCGGTACGTCTCTTGGATCTCATCATGCCGGTAACGGTCTCATCGAGAGTACCGTCGCCTCCACAGCATACCACGACCTCATATACATCAGGTCTGCTCGCTACTATCTCGGTCGCATCACCGGGTCCCTTAGTCGGAGCTATCGTGATCTCATAACCACCGGCCGCAAAAATATCCAGGATATCCGCAAGTTTATTGCGGATCATTCCCTTCCCGGCTCTGGGATTATATACGAACAGCATTCTCCTGTTTGATACGGCCATATTAATATGATTATCTGGATTCCGTGAGGAACTTTGAGATGGCGGAAAGAGCGGCATCTTCGTCATTTCCGTCAACACTTATCTCGACATCATCACCGTCGGCAAGTCCAAGGCTCATCATACCCATGATACTCTTGGCATTGACCTTGCGGCCTACGGATTCTACATAGATGCTGCTGTCAAACTTGCTCGCCTCCTGAACGAGAAGCGCGATAGGGCTCGCTTCAAGCGCGATATTAAGCTTGCATTTTACGGTCTGCGTCTTCATTTTACAACTCTCCCCTGATACTGTCTGCTATTTCCACAAGCTTCCTGAGCCTGTGATTAACTCCCGATTTTCCGACCGGCGGATTTAGCTTCTCGCCGAGAGCCGCCAAAGGAAGCTCGGGATATTCCATTCTGATCTGTGCCATCTCGCGGAGTTCCGATGAAAGCTCGAGATACTCCGGGCGATTACTTAAGAATTCGATCGCTTCTATCTGTCTTGCACTTGCCTCTGCTGTTTTTCTGATATTGGAAGTCTCGCAATTGACTCTGCGATTGACGGTGTTCCCGATCTCTTTGTATATACGGGCATTTTCAAGTTCCATCAATGCCTTCGGCGCTTCCATTATACCGAGCATGAGTGCGGTGCTCTCTCCGTCCCTGATATATACGACCTGAGAGCCGTTCCTGGCAGTGATCCTGCACTCGACTCCAAAGCTCTTAATGATCTCCCAGAGCTGAACCGCCTTCTCACTGTCCGGGCAGGTAAACTCGATATTGTATCCTTTGCTCGGATCGTTGATCGAGCCGACTGCCAGAAATGCACCTCTTAGAAATGCTCTCCTGCAGCACTGATTCTTGATCAGCATGGCTCCGACAGGCTTGGAAAGATCGCCCATCTTCTCGGTAAAGCGCTCATATTCTTTTTCGTCTTGTGTTATGTTAAAGGTTTTTCCGAGTAATGTAAAGCCCTTATTTACCACCGGGCCCTTCTCGGTCTGAAACCCTATCGTATATACACCGTCACTGTCCCTGCCGACCTGTCCTACGAAATGAAGCAATGCGGCGAGCTCCGCCAGCTGGCAATGTCTCGCGGTCGGCATCCTCTCGGACAGTTCTTTCTTGACCTCACCGGAAAAAGACATCTATCCCTCCGCGAACTATTTGCCCTGCGCCTTTACATCCCTGTGAATGAGACGCACATTAACATTCTCAAGTGCTTTAAGCCTGTCATATATGCCCTTGGCGAGAGTTACACTTCTGTGCTTTCCGCCGGTACATCCTATACCGATGACGAGGTTGTACTTTCCTTCCTGGATATATTTCGGAATAAGGAATGTCAGCATGTCTTCGAGTTTGTCGAGGAAGATCCCGGCATCCTCAAAAGACATGACATAATCCCTGACTTCCTGATCAAGTCCCGTCTTGGTCCTCAGCTCATCGATGTAGTAAGGGTTGGGTAAGAATCTGACATCGAATACGAGATCTGCATCGGCGGGTATTCCGTGCTTATATCCAAAGGAAAGGACGTTGATCCTGAAGTTTCCGAAACTGTCGCCCGATGCAAATATCTCATCGAGCTTCTCTTTGAGCTCTCTGGTAAGGAGAGTGCTCGTATCAAATACATATGTCGCACGCCCTCTGATATCCGAGAGCGCTTCTCTCTCTTTCGTGACGCCATCCTCTATCCTGCCGTCTGCAGCCATGGGATGAACGCGTCTGGTCTCTTTGTAACGCTTGATGATGGTCTGGTCACTCGCTTCGAGGAAGATGACCTCCACCTGGTATCCGCTGGAATTAAGCTTATCCAGCATGACGGGGAGCTGCTCGATCGCGCCTACGCTTCTCGCATCAAGTCCCAGAGCGACCTTGGTGAGCTCACTTCCGGGAAGGGATGCCAGCTCGGCGAATTTGTCGACGAGACCTACGGGAAGATTGTCAACACAATAAAACCCGATATCCTCGAGCATTTTCATTGCTGTTCTCTTTCCGCTGCCACTCATTCCGGTGACGATTACAAATCTCATCCCTGCCTCCGCCTTATCCGAGTACGACTATCTCAGGCTCAAGCATGATACCCGATTTTTCAAACACGGTCTTCATCACGTAGGTCATCAGATTTACGATATCGGTCGCGGTCGCATTTCCTGTATTAACTATAAAGCCGCAATGCTTCTCGGAAACCTCCGCTCCTCCTATCCTATATCCGCGCAGTCCGGCTTCCATGATAAGCTTGCCTGCGTAGTTTCCTTCAGGTCTCTTGAATGTGCTGCCTGCGCTGGGAAGTTCAAGCGGCTGCTTCTCTCTCCTTAATGCGGCAAGCTCATCCATTCTGACAAATATGTCGTTTTTATCTCCGCGTGTGAGTTTGATCACAACTTTGGTAACGATAAGTTTCTCGTTTTGGATACGGCTCGTGCGATATCCGAATGCCATATCCCTCGCCCTTATCTCCCTGGGCTCTCCGTTCTCTCCGATCACAGTGACGGTCTCGATGATATCTTTCATCTCACCGCCGTAAGCTCCGGCATTCATTGCGACAGCTCCACCGACAGATCCGGGGATGCCTGCAGCGAATTCCATTCCTTTAAGGCCGGCATTTGCAGCCTCTCTGGCCACACTTGAAAGCGATGCTCCGGCATACGCTATTATCCTGTCACCTTCGACTATTGTCTTATTGAATTTCTTTCCGACATGGATCACGACACCTTTATAACCGGTATCCTTTACCAGAGTATTGGTGCCGTTGCCGAGTATGAAGAAAGGTACATTCTTCTCGAAAAGACGCATAGCCGCAATAGCGATCTGCTCATCCGTCTCGGGCTCAACCAAAACAGAAGCCTTTCCTCCCGCCTTGAAAGAAGTAAGACCTGACATATCGGCATCCGTATAGATAGCATTCCTCGGTACCACCTCCTCGAGGATCTGCAGTACGGTATTATCTATTGACTGCGGATTACCGGGATTTAACATTAATCCATAGCTCCTAAGATAAGTCCTGCGCTTCCGTAGATACCTGCATCATTTCCAAGCTCTGCAAGTTTGAACTCGACATTCTTGCAGGGAGGGAATACATACTTCAGGAAAACAGGCTCTATATAAGGGATAAGGAGGTCACCTGCCTTGGATACACCTCCTCCGATGAGGATGATCTCGGGGTTAACGACATTGGCAACTGCTGCCAGTCCCTTGCCGAGATAGTATCCGAAGCGCTCTGCGATCTCTATGGCAACAGCATCGCCTGCTCTTACTGCATCAAATACTTCCTTGGCGCTGAGCTCAACATTTCTAAGGCTGCTGGGCTTATCATCCTTGGCAAGTCTTCTCTTGGCAAGTCTTACAACACCCGTTGCGGATGCATACTGCTCGAGGCATCCCTCGTGTCCGCAGTTGCACTTCTCGGTCTCATCATCCTCTATATGGATATGTCCGATCTCACCGCCTGCTCCGTTTGCTCCGGTGACAATTTTGCCTCCTACGATGATACCGCCGCCGACTCCGGTTCCGAGAGTGACGGCTACCATATTCTTGCAGCCCTTGCCGCCGCCCTTCCATGCCTCGCCGTACGCTGCGACATTGGCATCGTTGGCAGCCTTTACCTTGATACCGCCGGTGAGCTCCTCAAGAGTGGTGCGGAGATTGAAAACACCCCATCCGAGATTGACTGCTCCTCCGGTCATAACACCGTCCTCATCGGTCGCACCGGGCGCTCCGATACCGATACCGATGACATCATCCTTAGCGATGCTCTTCTCAGCCATCTTAGCCTTTATGCTGTCGGCTACATCGGGTACTATTTTCTCTCCGTGATCAGCTGTCACAGTGGGGATCTCCCACTTATCCATAAGCTCTCCTGCCTCGGTAAAGAGTCCGAGCTTAACGGTAGTTCCTCCGATATCTACGCCAAATACATACTTGCTCATCTTATCTTCCTTTCAATATATTTATGGTCTTGTCGCCCTGTTTATTTCCGTTTCTTGCCATACAACAACGGTCTGTCGTTTTTTATCTTTTCTGTCAATCTACAGGAGGAGTCTGCTCTCCGATGAGATCTTCTTCCTCTTCCTCCTCGCGTCTCCTTGCGAGAGATTCCTGTACTCTCTTGTAGAGCTCCTGAGTCGCATTGTATCCCATCTTCTTCTGACGGTAGTTAACCGCTGCTGCCTCACAGATGATCGCAAGGTTTCTGCCGGGACGAACGGGGATATTGTGACAGAGGATCTTGTTGCCGAGGTACTCGGTGTAATTCTCATCCAGTCCGAGACGATCGTAGTCCTTATCCTTGTCCCAATCCTCAAGTCTGATAACGAGGTCTACCTGCTGGGTATCCTTGACTGAGGATGCACCGAAGAGTGCCTTGACGTCAACGATGCCTATACCTCTGAGCTCGATGAAGTGCTTCGTGATATCGGGTGCGGTACCTATGAGGAGGTCGTCACTGAGCTTCCTGAGCTCTACGACATCATCCGTAACAAGACGGTGTCCTCTCTTTATCAGCTCGAGTGCTGCCTCTGACTTACCGATGCCGCTCTCGCCTGTGATGAGGATTCCTTCGCCGTATACATCGACGAGTACTCCGTGTACGGAGATCATCGGAGCGAGCTGCTCGTTCATCCATCTGATTATCTCAGCGGAGAAAGCGGATGTTGCTTCGCTGGTACTTAATACGGGGATTCCTCTTTCCTTGGCTATCTTTATAAAGGTATCATCCGGCTTTAAGCTTCTGCAAAAGATAAATGCAGGGATGGGATGCTCCATGAGTTTCTCATAGGTGCTCCTCTTCTGCTTGTCCGGAATGGCGTTCTGCATGTAGGAGTGCTCGACATATCCTATGATCTGGATACGGGACGAGTCGAAATACTCGAAATATCCCGCGATCTGAAGTGCGGGACGGTTGATATCCGGCTGAATTATCCTGATCTTGTCGACAGGAGTCTCCGGAGTGAGGTTCGTAAGATTGAGCTTTTCGATTACGCTGGTAAGTTTGATACTGGCCATAAACACCTCCAAATGTGCTTTTTACGCACCAACCATTACTATACCATATTTTTCTTCATTTCAAAATACTTCACGATGTCCTCAGCCGCCTGCGGAGTGATCTCAGGGACGGCCTGAAGCTCCTCTGCCGTGGCGTTTGCGATGTCGGCAATGGAGTCAAAGCTTCTCATCAGAGCCTTTCTCCTGGCGGGTCCCACGCCCGGGATATCGTCGAGCAGGGACTTGACCTGAGTCTTGCTGCGGAGGGACTTATGGTACTCTATCGCAAATCTGTGTGCCTCGTCCTGGATCCTGGTGATCAGCTTAAACCCTTCCGAGTGAATGTCTATCGGGAGCTCCACATTATTAAAGTAAATCCCCCTTGTCCTGTGATAATCATCCTTGACCATACCGGCCACGGGGATATCGAGTCCCAGTTCATCAAGGACCTCAAGCGCTATATTTACCTGTCCGCGTCCTCCGTCCATGAGGAGGAGATCCGGAAGTTTGGAGAATTTACCGAGCTCCGCATCCTTGTTTTCCTCTTCGAGAAGCCTGCCTTCCTCTATACCGTGAGAGAATCTCCTGGTCAGAGCCTCTCTCATGCAGGCGTAGTCATCCGGTCCTTCGACGCTCTTGATCCTGAATTTCCTGAAGTCGCTCCTCTTAGGCTTACCCTTCTCGTAGACGACCATGGATGCGACATTCTCAAATCCGTTCGTATTGGAGATATCGAAGGCTTCCATTCTCGCCAGTCCCGATATGCCAAGGAGGGACTCTATCTCATGAACTGCACCGATCGTGCGTCCTTCCTCTCTCTTGATCTTCTCTCTGTCGTTGGTGAGGACTATCCTCGCATTCTCGGCGGCAAGCTCTATGAGCTTCTCCTTGCTACCGACCTTGGGGACTGTGATGCGGACGCCCGCACCCCTCTTGCCCGTGAGCCAGTCGCAGAGAAGCTCCGTATCCTCCGGCTCGTGCTGGAGCATCAATTCTCTGGGGATAAAAGGTGTGCCTGCGTAGAACTGCTTAACGAAATCACCGAGCAATACTCCGGGGTCATCATCTGACAGCTGTGTCATGTAGTAATGCTCTCTGCCGATGAGCTTTCCGTCTCTTACAAAGAATACCTGAACGACCGCATCCTCTCCGTCGCGATACATAGCTATCACATCGCGGTCATTTCCGTCACTGTTTGTTATCTTCTGTTTCTGAGCGACACTCTTTACACTCGTATGGAGATCTCTGTATTTGGCGGCATTCTCAAAGTCCATCGCCTCCGAAGCTGCGTTCATCTTGGCCTCAAGATCACGAAGGATCGGCGCGTAGTTGCCGTTTAGGAATTCCAGTGCTCCGCTTATCTGCGCGCGGTACTCCTCTTTGGATACATACCCCTGACAGGGTGCAGTGCACTGTCCTATGTGATAGTTGAGGCAGGGTCTCTCAAGTCCTATATCTCTCGGGAGCGTGCGATTGCATGTGCGGAGTCTGTATACTTTATTGAGCAGCTCTATCGTATCCTTCACCGCACCGGCAGAGCTGTACGGTCCGTAGTATTTCGACTTATCCTTTTTCATCGTACGCGAAAAAAGGACGCGCGGATACTCTTCCCCTATCGTCACTTTGATATAGGGATAGGTCTTGTCGTCCTTTAAGAGCGTATTGTATTTGGGTGAGTATTCCTTGATGAGATTATTCTCGAGGACGAGCGCCTCGAGCTCGGAATCGGTGACGATGACCTCAAATCTCGCGATCTTTTCAACCATCTGATCGATGGCAGGTCCGCGTCCGATATTCTTTCTGAAGTATGACCTTACTCGATTTCGCAGGTTGACGGCTTTTCCGACATAGAGCACCCCATCATCGGCATCATGCATGATATATACGCCCGGAGATGTCGGAAGCTTTTTTAATTCTTCTTCTGCGTTTATCATTTACTGGATCACCTTCTGATCACATATTTACAGATCGGATTGCCTATAGATGAGAATTTCTCCTCGTACTCGGTCATCACATTCCCCTGCATGAGCTCAGCGTCTGCGTGGAGATCATATGTGATGACATCAGCCGTCCAGCCGGCCTCCGGGAGCTCATCTACCGCGAAATCAAAGAGTCCTCTGTTATCTGTTTTAAATTCTATCACACCGTCTTTTTTAAGTATACGGTCAAATCTGGCCAGAAACTGTCTCGAAGGAAGGCGCCTCTTCGCATGTCTGTCCTTGGGCCAGGGATCGGAGAAGTTTAAGTATATCCTGTCCACCTCACCGGGTGCGAACATCTTGCAAATATTCTCTGCATCCATACGGATGAACTTCAGATTGTCCCTGGGATCCGTCTCGAGCTTCTGAAGTGCGCGTATGAGGACGGACGAATACTTCTCTATGCCCACATAGTTGATATCGGGATTAAGTCCCGAGAGCTCGTGCAGAAATCTGCCCTTGCCCGTTCCCACTTCTATTCTGACAGGCTTGTCATTTCCGAATATCCCACTCCATCTGCCTGCGAGCTCGGGGTTTCTCTCCTCGTCGAAAGCATATTCATTATCTGCGATATATTCCCTGCTGCCGGGTACGTTCTTAAGTCTCATTATCTTTTCCGTTTCTGTTTGGTGATCGTTCAGTGCGATCCGATCATGCTATGTTTGCGATCGGTCAGGGCTGTAATCTGTACAGCGCATGTGCGTTGTTCCACGCGGCCTCACGCACTTCCTCTTCTGTGATCTGCTTTATCTGAGACAGTTTCTCTATCACATAGCGGATATTGAGCGAAGTGTTTCTCGTGCCCCTCACCGGCTCCGGTGCGAGGTACGGCCCGTCAGTCTCTAGTACTATCCTGTCCATAGGAATGTATTCTGCTGCCTCGACGAGCTTCTTTGCATTCTTATATGTAAGGACTCCTCCGATACCGATGTAAAATCCCATATCGAGAAATTCTCTCGCCATCTCTTTGGTATATGAGTAGCAGTGGATCACACCGCCGAGGTCGCCTGCCTTTTCGCTTCTTAATATATCCGCAGTATCCTTGGCAGCATCACGCGAATGGATGACTATGGGCATATTCTTTCTCTTAGCCAGATCAAGCTGCCAGAGGAACCATTTCTGCTGATCCTCGGGAGTCGTATCCTCCCAATGGTAGTCGAGCCCTATCTCTCCCACAGCAACGCACCTGTCGTCCGTCACATGGTCTTCGAGCCATGCTCTGGCCTCCGCATCCTCAAGTCCGCCTATCTCCTCGGGATGAACTCCTAACGCGCAGTAGATATGATCATATCTGTGAGCCAGTTCAAGAGCCTTTTTGCAGGACTCTATACTGGCACCTATATCGACTGCCTTCGCCACGCCGCCTGCGGGCAGGCTCTCTATCAGCGCTTCGCGGTCCTCGTCAAATGCATCGTCGTCATAATGAACATGGGTATCAAATATGGGACGCATAAATCCTCCTAAAAACAAAGCCGCAGAACCGCGAAATATGTACGCAATCCTACGACTCATGTGCACCGCCAGGGGCTCGAACCCTGGACACCCTGATTAAGAGTCAGGTGCTCTACCAACTGAGCTAGCGGTGCTTTTTTTGACAACGCAAATACTCTACCACAGCGGGAAATAAAACGCAAGCACTTTTTTATATTTTTTTATTTTCCTGCAAGTCCGTGAGCTCTATACCATGAAATGTTGAATGTACGGACATTCATCTCCTTATATGCGTCCTCTACTTTATTGGTGTATTTCGAGAATACTTTGATATCCGCATACTCCGGATGAGCGTAGTAGAACTCATATATGGCAGGTGCCGCATCCGCACTCATATCAGTGAGATACTCCAGATCGCTGTAATATACGGAAGTTCTGTAGAAATCATCGGCTCCGACCTGTCTGTCCACCTTGCCGTAGCCGCCATTTTCATTCACAGTAACTGCAGTATTGGCGAGATTGATCCTGGCCACGATGTACTCGGGACGGGCAAAGGAGAGCGCTATGTACAGTACGGTGACTACGATAACGCCATATCTGAAGAGCGGGAAGCCCGGTTTAAATATGGATATGAGCACACCTGCGAATACAAGTGTAAGTGCAAGCAGCGTCCAGAGGACGACCACTCTGTCAGTCGACATATAATAGTAAGTCACATACATGATCATACGGAAAGCGCTCGATGCGATCATGATGAATGTGCAAACGGACATACCTGCAAGGATGACTTTGAGAACGTTGTTTTCTCTGAAAAGTCCGAGTATAGCAAGCACGATGATAAGGTTTAATATCGATACCGCAAGGAGCTGGAAGAAGCCCTCTCTCGCGTACTGCGCGTATGTGTATTTCTCGGGGAGATTACCGAGGAAGAGGTACTTGATCTGGATTCCGCAGAATACGATGTAGATGAAAGTCAGCACGGATGCTCCCGTGATAGCGATCACAGGCTCTAAGCTCCTGATATCTTTCGCCTCTTCCTTGATCTTCTGCTTGGTGAGGTACGAGAGCATTGCGTATGATATAAAAAACATGAACAGGAATCTGACGATCACGCTGAATGCGTTATCTATGCGTATCTCCTTGAGGATATTTCCGATCATATCTCCAAAGATCATATCGGCGCTTGCAAGGAGTGCAAGGACTATGATCGCGACAGGGAACGTGATGATGAGTCCGATGAGCACATACATTCCCTTGCCGAGTCCCTTCTTGCTGCGGTTCTCGCGGTAATACTTGTAATCCTTAAAAGGCGTATCAAGCTCACCCAAAGATGCCGCGAGGAGCTCTATCATGGAAAAAGCCCATTTCGAGAGCGTCCAGTTCCCGGTCTTGCAATACAGTGAAAGTAAAAGGGTGAGCGTCAAAAGGAAGATCCCGAGTTTATTGAATATGACAAGGGATTCGTCGGCCGTGCAGAATGTGGAGATGCCGAGGAGTCCGATGGATATCATATAGAAGATACAGTAACCGTCAGGCTTGATCTCCAGCTTCTTCACCGCCATGCAGGTAAGTACGATGCTCGATGCGATATATATGCCAAAGAATATACCCATGGGATTGGCAAAGGTACAAATGGCATAGATGAGGGCATATATCAGGATCGCAGGTCCAAAGAAGCCGAATTCATCGGAAACCCTCCGCCTTAATTCGGATATGGGCTCCGGCTTAACGACAAAGGTCTGATTCGGAATGCTGTTGAAGGTATAGCCTCCGGGCTGCTGTGATCCATTCTGTATATTCATATCGCTCATGATAAATCTCCTATATGATCAGGTTTATAAGCGTGTTTTCACACAGGAAATATTATCCTATATTTTCGATATTTAAGCAAATCAGGGAAGATTGCAGGGCGGCATGAAGAAATAACAGGTATGGGAAACACGGCACAGAAAAAGCCGGCCCGATCGCTCAGGCCGGCTCTTCCCGGTTTCCGGTTTCATCCGGTTGCTGCTTTTGTCCGATCAAAGGTTTTATCCTTCGATCATTATGGTCTTCTTCTGAGGAACCTGCTTCTCCTTCTTAGGGATCTCAAGAGTGAGAACACCATGCTTGAAGGAAGCCTTGATATCCTCCTCGGTTACCGCATCGCCTACATAGAAGCTTCTCTGCATGGAGCCCATATAACGCTCCTGGCGGATGAGACGGCCCTTCTTTTCCTTCTCGTCCTTATCGAGACTCTTGGACGCGCTGACTGTCAGGTAGCCGTTATTCAGGTCGAGGCCGATCTCCTCTTTATTGAAGCCGGGCAGATCGATGTCCACCTCGTACTCGTTGTCCTGCTCCTTGACATCCGTCTTCATCAGACGGTCGGCGTGCTTGCCGTAGAGCTTTTTCTCAGTGCGGTCGAGATCTCTGAAATCAGGGAATTCAAACCAGTCGTCAAAAAGATTCTCTCCGAAAATGCTGGGTGCTAACATAGTGCTTACCTCCTTTTCACCAAAAACCTTGTTATGGGACGGAGTGTTAAGATCTCAGGAACATTTGGTTCTGAAGGTCTTCTCTGTTCCTTTGTTCGAGTACAACTATAACACGTATATTAGCACTCGTCAAGGGGGAGTGCTAATAAAATTATAAACATTTTATAAACTAAAAGTAGCCTTCCCCCGGGCGCGGAAGGCTACAAATATTGATTTTATGCGGGTTTTGGGTGCTACGCGATCGGTGCGGAGAGGACGATGTCGTGAGCGTTCTTTCCAATCTGAACCTCGTAGCTGCCTGCTGCCTTCTTGAAATCATGAGACTTAACATCCCAATATTCAAAGGCTCTGTCCGTTACCTCGAAAGTTACTTCCTTGGTCTCTCCGGGATTCAGCGATACTTTGTCGAATCCTCTGAGCTCTCTTACAGGTCTGTCTACTTCACAGTTCTTAACGCCTACATAGAGCTGTACAACTTCCCTGCCTGCGACCTTACCGGTATTCGTAACCTTGACGCTGACCTTTCTGCCGTCCACTTTCAGATCAGAGTACTCGAAGGTGGTATAGGAAAGACCGTAACCGAACGGGAAGAGAGTCTTAACATCCTTAGACTCATAATGTCTGTATCCGATATAGAGGCCTTCCTTGTACTCAACTTTATCTTTAGTTGCGAAATTTCCATAGGAAGGATTGTCCTCAAGCTTAAGAGGGAAAGTCTCGGGAAGTCTGCCGCTGGGAACTACATCGCCGAATATAACCTTTGCAGCAGCCTCAGCGCCTGCCTCTCCTCCGAGGTAGAGCTCTACGAGTCCCTTGATCTCTGAAAGCCAAGGCATCTCGATGGGGCTTCCGTTCTGAAGGAGTACAACGCAGTTGGGCTGAACCTTTGCGACTGCGTCGATGAGAGCAAGCTGGCTGGGCGGCATCTGCATATGCTTACGATCGTCGCCCTCGGTCTCCATATCCTCAGGAAGTCCTGCATAGATTACGGCTACATCAGCGGCCTGTGCAACCTTGATTGCTTCAGCGATAAGTCCCTCGTCGGGCTCGTATCTGGTCTCGTCTACTTTTACATTGAGTCCTACTCCGGTGAGGTGTCTGGGCTCGGGAGCTTTGCGATATCCCTGAGCGTAAGTTACCTCAGCAAATTTCGCGATCTCTGTGCGGGGATAGGTCTGTCCTGCCGCATTTACATGAGAGCTTCCACCACCCTGATATCTCGGGTCATCAGCGAAGTCTCCGATGAGTGCAACCTTTATTCCCTTCTTGAGAGGAAGTATATCGTCCTCATTCTTGAGAAGTACTATCGAGCTCTCAGCCGCATTCAGAGCAGCTTTGTGGCCCCTTTCAAAATCAAGCTTTATACCTTCCCTGTGCGTAGCAAGGAGATCATAAACCATGCGAAGCACGTGAAATACTCTCTCATCAAGTTCCTTCTCGGAGAGGGTTCCGTCCTTAACTGCAGCTACTACTTCCTCGTCGGTCTTGATCGTATCGGGAGTACCGGGCATGAGAAGGTCCGTTCCTGCAGCCGTAGCGGGCACACGATTGTGAACGGCCCACCAGTCACTTATAACGCAGCCGTCAAATCCCCACTTGCCTCTGAGATCATCGACAAGGAGATCTCTGCTCTCAGTTGCATAAGTTCCGTTTACCTTATTATATGAAGCCATAACGCCTGCGGGCTTTGAATTCTTAACTGCCATCTCAAATGCAGGCATATATATCTCATGCATCGTACGCTCATCGATCTCTGAAGATCCCGTCGTACGCTCAAACTCCTGATTGTTTGCCATGTAATGCTTGATGCACGCTCCGACACCCTCAGCCTGGAGCCCGTTGATATATGCGGTTGCGAGCTCTCCGGCAAGGTAGGGATCCTCTGAGAAATACTCAAAGTTTCTGCCGCAAAGAGGGCTTCTCTTCATATTTACACCGGGGCCGAGTACCATATGTACATCTCTGGCCTGAGCCTCAAGTCCGATCGCTGTGCCGACTTTAGCGATCGCATCACGGTCGAAACCCGCTGCCATTGCACACTCCGCGGGGAAGCTTACTCCCGGAAGACTGTCATTGATATCCGGATCGTCAGCGTAATTCTCCTGCTTACGAAGTCCGTGCGGTCCGTCGCACATCCACATCTGCTCTATGCCAAGTCTCTCTACGACTTTGGTCTTCCACATGCTGTCGCCTGAATTAAGCGATGCCTTTTCTTCAACAGTCATCTGAGCGATAAGCTCTCTGATCTCCGCATCAGTTTTTCTCATACAATAATCCTCATTTCCTTTATTCATACACCTAAAGTGTTTGACACTGCTACGCAAAAAGTGTATTATCTACGGGTGGCTTTGTCAACGACAATACCGCAAAAATCAGATACGGCGTGTGGCTCAGCTTGGTAGAGCGCTACGTTCGGGACGTAGAGGCCGCAGGTTCAAATCCTGTCACGCCGATTATTAAAGGCCCTTCGCGAAGAAGCCACTGCTTCGAGCGATTAGGGCCTTTTATAATCGGCGTGACTGTACGCACGAATTATTTTATTCCTTCACGAAGGACCCAATGGTCCGAGTGATTAGGGGCTCTTGTCTTCGGCGTGACTGTACGCACGAAAATTTTTATCTATCTCTAAAGACAGTTAAAAACGTGCCCGGCGTGCCTCTTCCT
>ODAI012811566.1_pt1 | contig 20157 bp, 18 predicted proteins | sample 1539321 | NCBI WGS metagenome assembly ODAI01 (sample SAMN02144231, study PRJEB22623) | gut metagenome | biome: sheep rumen | host: Ovis aries | place: New Zealand
ACCACCGCAAGGAAGATAGCCAAGACCGACAGCATCTGTGTATGGAACACGGATATGTACGGCATTGACCCTGCAAAGAACGGAGCCTATGAGTATTATCTGAGCCTGTTCAGGCTCTATGCCTCCTGGGGAGTGGATTTTATAAAGTGCGACGACATCTGCCGTGAGATGCCCCACTGCGAGGAAGAGCTTAAGCTCCTGAGCCGTGCCCTGAAAAACTGCGGCCGTGATATGGTGCTGTCCCTGTCTCCGGGTCCCGCACTTCTCGAAAAGGCGCAGCTTTACAAGGACACCGCCAATATGTGGCGTATCACCGACGATTTCTGGGATGAATGGAAGCTCCTCTACAATATGTTCGAGCGCTGCGAAAAGTGGTGTACCCACACGGGGAACGGCAGCTACCCGGATGCGGATATGCTGCCCATAGGTGCCCTGCGTCAGGACTACAACACCGAGGACAGGACAAAATTCACTCCTGATGAGCAGTATACCATGATGACACTCTGGAGCATTTTCAGGTCTCCCCTTTTCATCGGTGCGGAAATGACAAAGTTTGACAAGTTCACCTTAGAACTGGTCACCAACAAGGGCATACTGGATATGCACGAAAACGCCCGCCACGCCCATCAGGTATACCGCAAAGACATAAACGGCAATGAAATGATACTCTGGACGGCTGTATCAGCAAAGGGCGGCACCTATATGGCTGTATTCAATGCGGGGGAAAATGCAGCAGATATCACCGTTCCCCTTTCCGACACAGAACTTGAGGGCGAACATTCCTTTACCGAGCTGTGGTCGGGAAAAAAGGGCACAGGCAGCGCCGTACACCTCAGCATTGCTCCCCACGGGGCTAAGGCTTTCCTGATCGGTGATTAAGGGCAGGAAAACTCCGTTGCCCCCACATCGGGATATATGTCTCTTTCCGTAATACTGATCTCTGACCGGTGTATAGACAAGAAACAAGCCGCAAATGCTTGAATATAAGGGATTTGCGGCTTGGAGATCGTCTATACATTGAGGAAGGATTTGTATAACACCATTCCGTTTATTCGGAGCCTCCCATTTTAAGGGGAGGTTTTTTATGCACAGAAAACACTGGATCCTTCCGCAGGTCGGATCCCCTGCCGTTGGGAGGACTCCGGGCTGTGCCATAAAACCCGACTGTTTTTCTTCATTTTTTGTGCAATAGACCGATTTTTGTCACATATATTTCCAAACATTGACAAAAAGTCCGGCGTTATGGTATAATTTTACATATTTGATATTTTGGAGATGTTTATATGTTCAAAAATTATTCCGGTACGCTGCTCATGAGGCTCCTTGTGGCAGGTATAGCTATGTTCATAGCGGGCATAGTGTTCACGGTCACATCCGTAAACGACAGCATAAAGGGCAAGACTCCCAAGGAGCTTTCTTCCATGAAAGTGTCGGACTTCTCAAAGGGTGACTTTGTTGAAGGGGATATCTACTACATACTGGATGAATTTGCCTATGAGGAAAGCTACAACACCACTCTGGGCGTAAAGCACAATGAGCACGTTTCCGCCCACTACTATGTGGTGCCGCTGGAGGGTTCCGATTACGAGCAGTATCTGGCACTGGAGATAGGGAACACCGAAGCCTGCGCCGTTGCAGACAGGATGATAGACGAATTCTACCGTATGTACGACGGTGAGGAGATAGCAGACCCTGCTTATCTCCATGTACAGGGCAAAATGAAGCCCATGGACAGCGAAACGGAGGATTATCTCTACGAATGGCTCCTCTATGATTCCGACAGCACCCGTGCGGACTATGCGGGTAAAGTAGTTCCCTACATCCTCACCTACTATGCACCGGGCTATCAGGGAAGAAGCTCTGTGACAGGTGTGGTCATCTGCGGGATAGGCGCTGTTCTGGTAGCCATCTACTTTGTTTTCAAGAAAAAGCAGGACAGCACCGTATCTATGCTTGACGGTGACAGCTACAGTCAGGCCTTTTCCCGTTCCTTTAACACGACTGCCCGCCCTGCGGAGGGCACCGACGGCGTATTCCCCCGAAATAACAGCCAAAACAACAGCTTCGGCGGCACTGCCGGGACTTACACTCCCACAGGGAACACGTTCACGCAAAACACCTCGGCAGAGGGCTCTCAGGAAAAGCCCTATCAAAGCACCTATACCACAGGCACAGGTATGGACAGCATTTCAAGCATAGGGAACTATCTTGATGATGACGAAAATACATAAGAAATAACAAATAAAGGATAAAAAATACCCGACAGTTCAAAGCTGTCGGGTATTTACTGTAAGACTTATTTGGCGTCTTTCTTTCTGCGTACCACAAGGAAGATTATCCCTGCTGTAACTGCGATGCCGATGATTATAACAGGAGCAAAGCCCAAAACTATACCGGTAGGCACTATGCCGTCCTTTTCGTTTAGGTAACCGGTGTAAATGTCGGTCGTTCTGTCCTTTGCTACAGTGCCGCTTGTTTCATCGGAAAACACTACGGTGTCAGTTGCCGGATCATTATCTATGTCAAACGACAGCTTTTTGTTAGTATCAGTTATTGAATTTGCTGCCGTTTTCTTATAGTCCTCTTTTTCCTCTGCAACATTGTAAGCAGCACCTTCGGGGATGCCCTTTATGATGATGTACTGGTCGTGCTGGAGGTAAAATTTTTCCTCAATAACACCATCAGAATCAACATCTTCTATTTCTGTCGGATTGGTTTTATTGTTGTATTCCGATTTGGTAGCAGGAGATTTAGTTTGATCAACTTTTGCAACAGCGTTAGCAATATCTACTCCAAGCTTTGCACCATTTGAAAGTCCACTGATATTAACCGTAAACTCAAAGAACTTATCCCTTGAAGCCTGATTACCGCTTACTTTCTTTGCAAAATAGAGATCATGAGATTTCATTTCATTTACAAGACGATCGTTCTTTTTGTTCGGATTATAAACAGGTTCTCCTCCATCTTGTGGCTTAACAGCAAGAGTACTATCCTCCTGTGTCAGTGCAATAGATGAAATAACAACAAAAGGCTTCACATTTGTTTCCTCTCCCGTAGTCTGTAAAGCCAGAAGAGGTTTTTTACTGTCAGGATCATTTTCGCTCTTGTCGATAACATAAACATCGACCACAAGCTTTTCAGTTGCTGTTGTATAACAGCTTGCAACTCCATCAGTCTTTTCTTTTACAACATATCTGTAAATCCCCGGCTCCTTAAATTTAACATTTTCAAGGCTAAACTCTACAGGTACAACTGCATATTTTTTTCCTAAACTTTTGTTTTCTCCACCATAATCCTTTAAAGGGGAAGAATCACCAATCACCTTCAATTCTTTATCACCATCAAAAGAAGCTTTGCCTACTGTCGGAGCAGGTTCAATCGTACCTGGATTTATCTTCAAAGATTCGCTGCTGTAACCAACTGCTTTTCCTGCGGAAACCTCAAACTCAAAATCTACTTTTGGTGTTTTTACAACTCCGCTATCCACAATAAGATATTTATCAAATGTTACCTTATCGCCTGCTCCACAAACAAGTTCTTTATATTCTACTTGAGTTTTTGAAGAAGCACTACCGGGTTCTTCTGCGTTTACCGCCATGCCCAAAGGCATGGCAAAAGCCATTACAAAAGCTGCGCTCATGGCAGCAAAAATTCGTTTCAGCTTCACTTTCATTCCTCCTTGAATGAGTATTCCATCATTTTCTGTTTCTGTTTTTTTATTCACACGAGGATAAACTCATACAATTCTTCATACTACCATTATACCCCCCCCATTGTCTACTTTGCAATGGTTATTTTCAACAATTCGTACACGAAAGATATATTTTGTATATATGCACAAATCAGGGTGGTTTTTCTGAGCAAATCAGACATATTTTCCTGCAAAAATTATATATTCCTCTCACATCCGACAGAACTGTAACCTGTCTGTAATATTCTTCTTTTCACCCGATGTATATGATACCACCCCAATTTTGAATAATCTTGTTATAATTGTAAATTTTCATAGTTTTTATTGACTATTTTTTGTTGTTGTTGTATAATGGTCTGAATATCAATTTTTTGTATAACTTTATGTGTATGCAGGTAAAAGGAGATTGTCTTTGAAAAATTCCGTCAAATTGCTGATACAGATAATGGTCTGTATCATTGCCGTACTGCTCATTATCCACCGCAGGGTAATAGCCGCCGCACTCACCGGTGACCCCATCCCCGAAATGCCCGAATGGCACAAGAAAGTGTTCGGTCTCGGCAGGAAAAATGAGTGCTGCGGATGCTGCGGGGATAACGGCTCCTGCGAATGCTGCTGCGGGGAATGATACTGATCCTTCCTCATGTATAGACGATCTCCAAGCCTCAAATCCCATATATTCAAGCATTTGCAGCTTATTTCTGGTCTGAACATCGGTCAGAGATCAACACTTTTTCTCCGAAAGAAAACATAAACCCGAAACAAAAGTCCTTCATACCGTCACGGAATGAAGGACTTAATCATCTTCTTTTCGGGAACGTGTTTTCAGAACGGCTGCCAAAACTATCACAAGCAGTACGAGCACCACATATATAACGGGAATGCTGCCCACGAAGCTGTTCTCTATCTTCTCTGCGATCTCCGTGCTGCCGGTGTCGTCCCCTGCTATACGGGAAACGACCGTACCTACATCAAGGAGAAGTCCGTCGCCGTATATGCCTGCTCCCACAGAAGGATCATCTTCGGGTCCGTCGGGCTTCTGGGTACCCGGCACTGCGGGCTGCGTACCCGGCACAACAGGTGTGGGCACGGGAGGCGAAGGAGGTGAGGGAGGAGAGGGAGGATCGGGGGGATCGGGTTCCGGGGGAACAGGTATTTTTTCCTTTGAAGGAGTGTTCTGGAACATAACTTCCATGACCGCAGGCTTTGTCACCATGTCGTTCACCGTCAGGGAAAGACCGTAGCGCAGGGTGAGAGTATCTCCCACATTCTCCACAAAGACCGTCACATAGTATACCGTATCATCGTATTTGTAACGATTGTCATCACCGGGTATCTGCTCCACCTTGTAGATGTAGGTCCCCGGCTCGTCAAGGCTTATGTCAAGGGTGCCTTCGGAATCCTCATTTATGAGGATAGTATCTTCTATGGGGGCGGGAGCTCCTTCAAGGGGCGTGATGCCGATCTCATAGACGTGTTTTCCGCCGTCTACCTTGGTGAGAAGCGCCTTTACGGGCACGGATGCGGTTATGGTTTCATAGTCACCCGCAAAAGCACTGCCGCCCGGGGTAAGGAGGGACAGCACAACAGCAAGGGCAAGAGCCGCAAAGGATCTTATGCCTTTCATCGTACCACCTCCCATGATATCAGTCTAAAATATAACAAAAAACTATAACTCTTGTAGCCGCACCTTCATCAGAGCAGGTGGACATACCCAGAATGGGTTCCGTCCGCTCCGAAGTATCGGTGATGACCGCTGCATTTTCAAGGATGAATGTCCTTATATCCCCTTTTCCCGGCTCAAAGACCACCTCATCATGGGCAGTCGCCTTCACGGAGGCAAAGACCTCAAGAGTGTGCCTTTCCTCCCCGTCATAGCCGATGAGCAGCTCTCCCTTACTGTGCTTTTTCAGATAGTCTTCATTCAGAAAATCATCTATGGCGCCGAACATCCTGCCGTACTCCATATGATGCCCGTAAACAAGGGAATAGTCATCCGTGAAGTCCGGGGAGCAGCGGCAGTCAAGGAAGATACTGCCCGCCAGGGAATAGTCACCGAAAGGATCGGTGTTCAGATACTTTACATTGTCGCTGCCCTGCATAACAGGGTAGTCGATGTTGGTGCCGTCTATACTGAGCCATGCCACCATATCGGATGTGATGACCTTTTCCGTGCTGCCCGTCTGCACGCTCCGTGTGCCGGGTCTGTAACCCGCTATCCTGTCGGAGGTGTGGTTGAAAACATAGTAGTTGTCGTACATACACCACAAGACGATAAGCAGCACCAGAACAAGTATCACCAGCAGGATGCGCTCGTAAAGATCGTTCAAAAATTTCCAGAACTTTATCTGCATTTTGCTTCTTGACTCATGCCGTCGTAGGCAGTGCTTATTCCTCTTCGTCCTCGTCCTTCCTGCTGCGCTTTACAGCCAGGAAGATGATGCCGCCCAGTACGCAGAGACCTATGCCCGCAGGAGCCGCAACGGAGAGAAGTATACCTGTGGGGATGGTGCCTGTGCGGCTGTTGGTGAAGCCGGTGTAGACAGAGGCACTGCTGATGGTGCCGGTGGTGGGATCCTTGAACTCATCAAAGCCCTCGTGAGAGGAATCCCTCTCCATGGAGCTGTCCGTATCCTTGATACCCGCAACCGAAACATATCCCTCGGGGTCGGGCTCCGTGACAGTATACTTTACGCCCTTTTCAAGCCCGCAGACGGTGATGTACTGACCGTCATGGAGATAGTATTCCTTTTCGGTCACCTTGCCGTCGGCATCGGTGGTAATGGTCACATCATTGGTCTTGCCCAGATAGTTGCTGTTAGTGGCGTTGTTTTCCTCAACAGTCGCATCCGCATTGCCTATGACACCGCTGATATTCCCGTTCACGCAGACATGGTATGTGTGGTTCGGCATGGCATTTTCAATGGACAGCAGGAATTTGAAATACTTGTCCTTGGAGCCCTGGTTTCCGGTGACCTCCTTGCCGAAGGTGAGGTCAAAGCCGTGCATCTCGTTGATAAAGCCTGTGCTCTTGAGACCCTGAGCATCTTCGGGAGCAGGCTCCTCCACCAGATCCCCGTCCTTGTTGTAGCCCAGCGGATCGCCGTTTTTGGGTTCTTCGCTGTTTGCAAGGAGCTTGTCATACATAACATAGCCGCCGATCCTCAGTGTGGGAGCAGCAGGGTCTGTGGTGCAGTCATCAACATATACATCAAGGGTCTTGACCTTAGCCGTCCTGCAGGTGTAGGTGCCGTCATCATCAAGAGTTTCGCTCACCTTGTACCTATAAACACCGGGCTCATCAAAGGTAACACCTCCGAAATCCACTGTCACCTCATCCACAGCATACTTCTTGTTCACATCGCTTGTAACAAGGACATCTATGGAAACGGGGCTGTTTTTGTTGTCGTGGGTGTTGTACGGCTCGGTATTGGTGGACTTTCCTGCATCAAACTCTGCCTGATCGCTCACGGAAGGAGCGCCTACGCCCTTGTAGAGGAAAAGTCCGTCAGCACACTCTTTTTCATTTACAGCCTTGTCGGGAGCTATCTCAAAATTAAAAACAACTGCGGGAACATTCACATTCTTATCCATGATAAGATACTTGTTGAATGTAAAGGATGTCTTGCTGGCTGTAGAAGTATCCATAGCATAGAAGCCGGTGTCTGTGCTTCCGCCTTCACCGCCCGTGCCGCCTATGCTTGCGTCATTGCCGCTGTCTCCCGGAGCACCGTCATCCGCAAAGGCTGCGGGGGAAACCATGCTCATGGACAAAGCTGAAGCTGCTGCCATAAACAGGGCAGCCAATCGTTTCTTTTTCATATGTTCACCCTCTTATCAAGTTTCAGATTCCACGTCGTCTCATAATAAAGATCGCTTTTCCTTCGGTGTCCTCCAGGGGGATCCCTCCGTAGGATCTGCTGTCGCTCAGGTCGCTGCGGTAGTCGTTGAGAACGAAAACGCAGCCGTCGGGAACGGTGTAGGGAAAGGATATCTCAGCACCCTCCGCAGATGTGGGATAGACCGTATCTTCATACAGCCCGTAGCCGTTGACGGTCACGATACTGCCGCCCAGCTCCACCTTGTCACCTGCAGCTGCGCACACACGACCGAAATGCACAGCGCCGCCGTGACGGTACACCACCACATCGCCCTGCCTGATGGGATCCAGCCTGTAGGTGATGACAAGATCGCCGTCCTTTATCATGGGGAAAGCACTGTTGTCGTGACACATGAACACGCCGCCCACGAATCTCAGCAGCGCCCACACCGCAATGACCGTCAGCCCGATCTTTGCAAAGAAGGACAAGGCATACCACAGCGCAGATCTCTTCTTTTTCTTTCTGCCCTTCGGCTTTTCGGAAGATGAGGGGGAGGAGCTGTCCGCTGCGGCATCGTCTTTAGCTGCTGCCGTACCTGCCGCCGCTTTTTCTTCCTCTGTGTGTCCCCCCGTGTGTTCTTCTGCCGCAGTCTCCGCACCTGTGACGGAGCCGGCAGGGGCGCTTGTTTCTTCGGTCATCTCTGCCACGATACACCACCTGTAGGATAACAGGACATCTCGCCCTGTCTTTGCCTTATTTCGCCTCCCTTAATGCAAAAGCAATAGGAGACACTTATGGATATTATAATTATAATCTATTCTGCGGTAAATGCAATAGTTTTTTTGTAAATTTTATCGTATTTGCAAAATTTGTATGAATGCACAAATATGACCTGAAATAATACACACATATTCTGACTGTAAAAACGAAATGCCCTGAAAAAGCACCCATCCTTTAGTCATATACGGGATGCTCCCCGCAGGGAGAAGCACATGACAGCTACCTTCCTATCACCATACCTTTACCCGAATGTTCGCTGCGGTAGGCGAGGGGCGTGGTGCCCATTATCTTCTTGAATGCTGATGTGAAGGCGCTCTGAGAGGAAAAGCCCAGAGAATTGGTTATGTCGGAGATGGGGAAATCCGAAAAGACCAGTATATTTGCGGCGGTGAACACCTTGGCACGCAGGATGTAGGCTTTCACAGGAATGCCCATCTCTTTGGAGAACAGCTTGGAGAGGTAGCTTTTGTCAATGCCCTCGTGTTCGGCTATCTCACGCAGTGTCAGGTTGGAATGAAGGTTTGCGTAGATGTAGTCCACCGCACGCCTCACATGGAGAGACACATTGCCACCCCGGCGTATGTCGTTCATCCTTTCAGCAAAATCCACCATCATGAGCCCGGTCAGATCTATGACCTCCTGCGGGGTGCGGCATTTGTCTGCCCGCCTGATGTAGATATCGCTGAGGGTGTATGCCACATCATGCTTCATGCCCCCGTCTATGCACACCCTTGCGATTATTCCCGTGCCTATGACAAAGTGGTAGATGTTGTTCCGGAGAAGATCCTCCGAAAGCATACCCTTTCCCTTGTAGTAGTCCCTCTTTATCTCCTTGAAGTTCTCCTTTACCTTTTCCACATTGCCGTTTTTTATATCGTCATAGCGGGAAAACTCGCTCTTTATATCCGTCCGCCTGAATTCCTCTTCCATCTGGACAAAGAGCCTGTAATTCAGTTCTCGTGTAGTATTCACAAAATGTCACCTGCATTTCCTTGCACATTGCACAAAATATCCATATATTAAATTCTACCACAAATTTATAAAAAATGCAACAGAAATGATATACTAAAAAGCTTTATTTGATATAATACCCTATGATCGAAGGTGAAAATAACATGACAAGAACAATAGACTTTACAGAGGGGAAGCCGTCCGGGGCAATACTCAAATTCTTCTTTCCCCTGCTCCTGACCAATACCCTGCAGCAGTTCTACAACTTTGCGGACACCGCCATCGTGGGAAAGGGTCTGGGTGACAGAGCTCTGGCTGCGGTGGGAAATATGTCATCCCTCTGCTTCCTCATCATAGGCTTTTCCATGGGGCTTGCAAACGGCTTTTCCATACTCATCGCCCAGCGTTTCGGCGAAAAGGATCTTCCCAAGCTGAGAAAGACCCTTGCCTCATCCATACAGCTGGCTGCCATACTGGCGGCAGGGCTCACGATCTTCAGCATGATCTTCCTGCGCCCCATACTACTGATGCTTCGCACGGACAGTTCCATCATAGAGGACAGCCTCGCCTACGGCTATATGCTTTTCGGCGGGCTTACAGCCACTATCGCCTACAACATGAGCTCGGGCATACTCCGTTCTCTGGGTGACAGCCGCACACCTCTCACTGCCATAATCATTTCCTCCATACTCAACATCACCATGGACTCCCTTTTCATATTCGTGTTCAAGATGGGTGTCATAAGTGCGGCTCTTGCCACCATCATCTCCCAGGTGATCTCGGCTGCTGTCTGCATCAACAGGCTGAGGAAAATAGATTTCCTCGCCCTTTCCCGTGAGGATATGAAGGTAGATGTGTCCATGTACGGTGTGCTGCTGAAAAACGGCATCCCCATGGCTCTTATGAACTCCATCACCGCCGTGGGCTGCATGGTGGTGCAGTACCATGTAAACGGACTGGGCGTTGCTTTCACATCCGCATATTCCGCCTGCAGCAAGTACCTTAATATGTTTATGCAGCCTGCTGCCACTGCGGGTGTCACCATGTCCTCCTACACAGGCCAGAACTACGGCGCAAAGCGCTTTGACCGCATAAAAGAGGGACTGAAAGTGTGCCTCGGCATCGCAGCCATATCCTATGTGACCCTTGGTTCTGCCATGGTGCTCCTGCCCCGTCAGCTGGCATCCGTTCTTCTCAACGGCAGCATGGAGATAGGCTATGCAGCGCAGTTCCTGCCCATATGCGGCGTGATGATAATAGCGGTGGACTTCCTATTTGTCATCAGAAACGCCGTTCAGGGAATGGGCTTCCCGTTTGTGCCCATGCTTTCGGGCATACTTGAGATGGTGCTGAGGATGAGCGCCATAATCATCCTTGTGGGACCTCTGGGCTTCAAAGCCACGGCACTGGCGGAGGTAGCTGCATGGGTGGGCGCCCTTGCCGTCAACACGGCAGCATTCATCGCAGTCTACACAAGGGAAAGCAGGAAACACTCCTGCAGCGGCACCGTCATCACGGCGGTAAAAAGACCGAAGACAGCATGATCATTTCATAGATACCTCTCCGACGCCCGGCACCCTGAAAGGGGTGCCCGGTGTTTTATGCAGGTGATGTCATTTCCGAAAAAGCATTGATTTTTACATTGATATAGTCTATAATGCAGGTATTATTACCGAACGCATATACCCTCCGCCGCAGCGGAGGGTATATTTTCCATACCGATCTCTGACCGATGTACAGACAGGAAACAAGCAGCAAATGCTTGAATATAAGGGTTCTGAGGCTTGGACACCGTCCATACATCGGGGAGGGATCAGTATCGGTTATCTTACAAAATTGGTCCACACCGGTTCTTCCTTCTTGGGGAGACCGTATTTTTCCTTTCCCAGAGCAATGGACTTCATGAGAAAACTCATGTTCCTTGCCAGCACACGCATGGTCTGAAGTCCCTCTCCGTCCTCTGCCGCCTCACCCTGTGCAGCACCGTGTATCAGGTTCCAGTAACGGCTGGATGCCACGGGCATACCGCTTATCGTAAAATACTTGTTGAGTTCATCAAAGGTGGCTGTACATCCGCCTCTGCGGGCAACTACCACGCTTGCGCCCACCTTCATGGTCTTGTCGAAGGGTGTGCTGTAAAAAAGCCTGTCAAGGCACGCTACAAGTGTAGCGTTTGCGGAGCCGTAGTACACGGGAGATGCGGCAACAAGACCGTCAGCCTCCTCAAACTTGCCGGCTATGGCATTGACCTCATCATCAAAAACGCATCTGCCTCTTTCAGCACAGGTGCCGCAGGCTATACACCCTCTGATGTCCCTGTTCCCTATCTGACAGACCTCTGCCTCTATCCCCTCTTCGGAGAACACCTTCAGCATCTCATTTATGGCTGCGGCTGTGTTGCCCTTTGTGTGAGGGCTCCCGTTCAGTATCAGTACCTTCATTTTGCTATCTCCTTTCGATATCCGGCGGATGCGGCATAAAAGAGCTTGTCCCGAAAAGACGATGCCACGCACATCATACTAATTCTTCCTCGATGTATAGACGATCCCCAAGCCTCAGATCCCTTATATTCAAGCATTTGCGGCTTGTTTCCAGTCCGGACACAGACACAGACAAAGATCATTATAACATCCACAGTACCATCATACCACATCAGCTTTTGCAAATCAAGCACATATTGCGGCTTGTTTCTTGTCTATACATCGGTCAGAGATCAGTATTACACAGAAAAGGACCCGCAGACATTTCTGCGGGTTGCTGTACTGTTATCCTCAGTTCACATCGTCAACGGTGGCGGAACCGTCGTTGTTGTGGATGATGGTCACATTGCCGGGCTTCTCATTGTTGGCGGTGTTCATGCCGGTGGCTATTGCCTTGCCGGTGAGCACGCTGTTGAGAAGATCCTGCAGGGAGATGCCCATACCGTCAAGCAGACCTGTGGAGATCTGGGTGGTGGACTGGGTGATGTCGGAAACCAGCTTGGTGGTGTTTCCGTCGCCGTACATGGTGATGTGGTCGATATTGGTAAGGGGCTCTGCCACTGCCTTTGCGATCTCGGGCAGCTTCTCGAAGTACATCTGGAGTATAGCGGCTTCCTGCATCTTCTGCATAGCCTCTGCCTTCTTGTTAAGACCCTCTGCTTCCGCAAGAGCCTTAGCCTTCACAGCTTCCGCCTCGGCTACGCCCTTTGCACGGATACCCTCTGCCTCCTGCTCGGCAGCGTACTTGGCTGCCTCTGCTCTTGCCATGGCTGCCTTAGCTTCCTGCTCTGCCATATAGAAGGCTGCATCTGCCTCTCTCTGCTTTACGGCAAGCTCTGCCTCTGCGTTCTGGATATCCTCGAACTTCTTGGCCTCGACCTCTCTCTGCCTTGTGTAGAGGAAGGCATCCGCCTTCTGCTGCTGTTCGAACTTCTTGGCCTCTGCCTGCTTCTTGATTTCGGCATCCAGCTTGCGCTCCTGGATAGCGATCTTCTGGGTCTCCAGCTCTACTTCCTTTTCCTGCCTTGCGATATTTGCGTTGGCGGTGGTGATCTCTATCTGCTTGCGCTGTTCCTCTTCCTGTATCTTGTAGGCTGCATCGGCTTCCGCCTGCTTGATGTCGCTTACTTTCTTCAGCTCTGCCTGCTTGATGGACAGGTCGTTGTTCTTCATTGCGATCTCAAGGTCTGCGGCAACTCTTGCGTCGTTAGCCTGCTTGTTGGCTTCCGCACGGGCAACAGCCACGTCTCTGTCGGCGTTTGCTCTTGCTATGGATGCATCCTTCTGGATCTTGGAGATGTTGTCTATACCAAGGTTATCTATGACACCCTGGGAGTCGGTGAAGTTCTGTACGTTGAAGGAAACGATGTCAAGACCCATATTTGCAAGGTCGGGAGAAGCGTTTTCCTTTACCTTGTCAGCAAACTTCTGACGGTTGGATACCATTTCACGAAGCTCCATGGTACCTACGATCTCACGCATATTACCTTCAAGGACTTCTCTTGCAACGGAAATGATGTACTGCCTGTCCTTGTTAAGGAAGTTCTGCTGAGCAAGAGCTATGCCTTCGGGGGAAAGGGACACCTTTACGTTTACGACGCCGTCAACGGAAATGTTGATGTAGTCTGCGGTGGGAACTGCGGAAGCTGTCTTTACGTCAACGGGCATAAGTCCCAGATCCAGCTTATCAAGTCTCTCCAGGAAGGGTATCTTGATAGCAGCCTTACCTATTACGACCTTTGACTTCTTCCCCAGACCGGAAATGATGAAAGCCTTGTCGGGGGGAGCCTTGACATAGCCTGAGGCTATGATGCTAATGATCACGATTATCAGCACTATGATGCCGATAAGTCCCATGTGGTTCAACAACCAATCCATAAATGATTCTCCTCTCATGGTCATGAGTTTATGTCCATAAGTTGATTTTATCACTAAATTTTCACAAAGTCAAGTTAAAATATCATTAGAAAACAATAATCTGTCTTTAAGATATGCACACCTGTTCCGGCGGGCCGCCGCCCTATTTCAGCTTGTTCACAGACTTTCTGAGCTCGTTTATGTCCTTGTGGGTGTATACCCTGTCCGTGACCCCTCTGGAGGAATGTCCTGCCAGTCTTTCTATGCACACATGATCTGCCCCCGCAGTCTGCAGCCTTGATATGAACGTGTGCCTCGTGTCGTGGGGCAGGTGGCCGTAATGCTCCCTCATACCCCTGCGCAGCGCACTGTAGCTTATAGGGAAGCCATCCCCGTATTTCTCCAGCAGCGGAGCTATGCGGGGATGTACAGGCACTGTACGCCCCTTTCCCGCCCCGGTCTTCATACCGCCCTGCATAAGCTGCCTTTTCGCATCAACGGTGCAGGTCTCCAGAAGCTCCCTGCACCGCCATCCGCTGTATATGAGTATCAGTATGGTATCCCGCAGCACAGAGGGCTCCTCCTGCCACAGGCTTTGTATCTCCTTTTCCGTAAAGGGGCGGTGTATGCCCCGTGAGGCAGTACATTCCCTTATGTGCACAAAGCGGGAGCAGTCGCTTACGGGAAGGTCACAGCCCATGGCATAGCTGCTCACCCCTCTGAACACCGCCTTGATATGGGACAGAAAGGAGCGGCTCTTTTCCGGATATCTGTCCAGCACCCTCTGGTGATCGGATGTACGCAGGGAGGTCACCGCTCTTTTGTGAAGCTCGCTGCAGGCTCTGAAAGCGCAGTTATACGCCTTAACCGTTTCTCCCGAAAAGCCCGATCTTTCTATCCACAGCCGATAGACCTCCTCAAAGCTAATGCTCTCCGACAGCTCATAGGGGCTGCGGTTGTACTCCGCAAGTGCTGCCAGCGCCTCCCTTTCGGTGCAGTAAAAGCCGAGAACAGGGCGTTTTGTCTGCCCTGTCCTCTTGTCATATACCATTCCGGTGCGCACCATATAGGGTCTTCGCCTGTTTCCCGAAAGCCGTGTGACACTTCCGTATCCGTTGGGATTTTTCATTTTCTTCTTCTCCTTGTATCATTTTTTAGCAAATACAGATGATACCACAAGGAGATTAACTATTCTATTGCGGGAAAAGAATTTTTTTGCACACGGCACCTCTCAGACCGCACTGACAGCTGCTGTCGGTCATACCGATGAGGCGGCTTCCTGCCCTGCGGGCTGTAAATATTCTTTCCTGTATTGTAATCAAATGAAACCAAATTGTGACCACAGTGTTATTGACATAGTAAGTTCTATGGTGTAAACTGTAAGAAAGTTCAGGATATTATGCACGCTGACGGATCATCATGCCGTTTCATACCTGATAATACCACATTTATCTTATATACTATACGGGAAAGGACAGATCATGAAAATCAAATTCAAGACACTGGCACCACTTCTGATGTGTGCGGTGATGCTCTCCTCCTGCGGCAGTTCGGGCGGCTCAAATTACTCATCGGCTCCTGCCGAGAAGGGATCTGCATACGATGCTGCGACCGAAGAGTACAGTGAAAACGAGCAGCCTGAGGATATAGATTCGGGTGCTGCTGGAAACGAGAACATGGCAGCAGCCAAGATGATATACACCGCCACGGTGGACCTTGAGACCCTTGAATACGACAACACCGTTTCCTCAGTCAAAGCCGATATAGACAAATACGGCGGCTTTACGGAAAGCTCATCGGAGACCGCCAACAACAGCGGCTGGTACAGGGATGACTATGTCCGCTCCGGCGACAGAGTCATGAACATAGTGGTGCGCATCCCCTCTGAGAGCTTCAGCACCTTCCTTTCGGGATTGTCATCCTACGGACAGAAGACCTTTGAATCCACCAATGCGGAGAATGTCACCCGCCGCTATGCGGATAACGAAGCGGAGATAAAGGCTCTTGAGACCGAGGAGGAACGGCTCCTGGAGATGATGGAAAGTGCGGAGACCATCGACGAGATGATAACCGTGGAGAGCCGCCTCACAACGGTGCAGAGCACTCTGAACAAGTACAAGAGCGAGCTTGCCTCACTTGACAGCAGCATCCGCTTTTCCACCGTCACCCTGCACATAAGCGAGGTACACAAGTATACCGAGACAGTCAGGGTACACGAACCCACCTTCCCCGAAAGGCTGTGGGATCATATAACCGACAGCGGAAAGAGTTTCCTGCGTGTAATGGAAGGGCTTTTGTATGTGATAATCGCACTGTTCCCCTATATGGTCATCTGTGCGGTCATTGCAGCCATCGTCATCACCATAAGTAAAAAGAGACGGGCAAAGGCAACCAAAGCACAGCCCACGCCTGCCGTGAACAGGGAAGCGGCTCCCGCACCCGTCACAAGACGGCCTCCCGTATACACGACAGAGAAACAGGCAGCAACCGCACCGCCCGCCGAAACACCGGTCAGCGGAGAGGAGCCGACAAACGGAGAAAAGACCGATAAGGACGAAAAGGACAAGACCGCCGAAAGCGGAAAATAAAATCATCCAAACACTTGACAACCGCCCCAAAATGTGATAAACTTATCCTTGTTGCACCCGTAAACACGGTGCAGTGCGGGGCGTAGCTCAGTTTGGTAGAGTGCTTGCTTTGGGAGCAAGATGCCGCAGGTTCGAGTCCTGTCGCCCCGACCATCAGCCCCGCCTTTAAAAAAGGCGGGGCTTTTTATGGCGCCCCTGATACGATAGGCATGGGAGCCCATGTTTTCATCATACTCACACATAAAAGCCCCCTGCTTTAAGAATGATTTAAGTTTCGGAGATTATCATATACTCATACAAACTTCTGACCGATGTATAGACAAGAAACAAGCCGCAGATGCTTGAATATAAGGGATCTGAGGCCTGGAGATCGTCTATGCACCGAGGAAGGATCTGTATCAGCAACCGGCAAAGGAAGTGACGGTCATGATCACCGTTTTTGAACGAGAGGAAATGAAGTATATGCTGGATACTGAGCAGTACCTGGAACTGCGCAGCATGACAGATAAATTCATGAAGGTGGACGAATACGGCCTTACCACGATCTACAGCCTGTATTTTGACTCCCCCGACAACTCCATGATAAAAAGCTCCATCGCCAAGCCCGTTTACAAGGAAAAGCTGCGGCTGCGCTCCTACGGGTATCCGAGGAACGGAGACCACACGGTGTTCATGGAGCTCAAAAAGAAATTCAGGGGCACGGTCTACAAGCGCAGGGTGCCCATGACACTCGACCAGGCCAATTCCTACATACTGACAGGCGAAAAGCCCTTTGATTCCCAGATCATGCGGGAGATAGACTACAGCTTCAGATTCCACGATGCCCGTCCTGCCCTTATGATGTGCTATGACAGGATAGCCATGGTGGGAAAGGACGAGACAGATGTGCGCATGACCTTTGACTTCAACGTGCGCTGCCGCCGAAACGACCTTCACCCCGAAAGCGGTGACAGCGGAAACCTTCTCATTCCCACGGGGAATGTTCTCCTTGAGGTAAAGATACTGGGTGCAATGCCCCTGTGGCTCGCCTTTTTCCTGTCGGATCTGAAGGCATATCCCACTTCCTTCTCCAAATACGGAGCCTATTTTGAAATGGAAGCACGGGGAGAAGAAAACAAGTGGGGCTTTTACAGTTCCAGGATAATGGCTATCTCATGAAAGGCAGATGAATGCAATGTTTACAAGTATTATAACCTCATCCGAGATATCACTGTCGGATTTCCTTATCTGCTGCGGCTCGGCAGCTCTCTGCGGGCTCATCATCTCTCTTTGCTACAGCTTCAAGAACCGTTACAGCAAGAATTTCGTCTCAACTCTCATACTGCTGCCCGTTATCGTCCAGTCGGTGATAATGATGGTAAACGGCAACATAGGAACAGGCGTGGCAGTGCTGGGCGCTTTCTCTCTGGTGCGTTTCCGCTCCGCACCCGGCTCATCAAAGGAGATAGCGGATATCTTCCTCGCCATGGCTGTTGGTCTTGCAACGGGCATGGGCTACATAATGTTCGCCTTTGTCATGACCGCCTGTGTCTGCATCCTCATGCTGATACTGAGCGCTGTGAATTTCGGCGGTGCAAAGGAAAACCAAATGGAGCTGAAGATAGTGGTGCCTGAGGATCTGGATTTCGAGGGCGCTTTCGATGATATACTGGAGGAATACACCTCCCTCCACGAACTCAGGATCACCAGGACCACCAACATGGGCTCCCTTTATGAGCTGCGCTACGACATAGCGATGAAAAAGGGCAAGAGCTCCAAGGATATGATAGACAATATCCGCACAAGAAACGGCAACCTGACTGTAAGCTGCTCCCGTGTACTGACCCTTCCGGAGGAGCTTTGACAGCCTTTCAGAAGAAGGTGCTTTTATGAAAAAGACAACTCCCAAAAGTCTCATAGGTATATTTTCACTGAGTATCCTCTTTTCCGCCTGCGGCGTCCCCGCTGATAACAGCGCAGCAGACAGCACGGAGCTGCCCGAGATGACAGCCGCCATTACCGCTGAGAGCAGTGGAGAGGGCACAGAGACCACCCGTGAAAGTACAGCACAAAACGAAACGGAGACCGTGACCTCCGTACAAAGCACGGAGCTTACATCCCCGCCCACCATAACGGCTCCCGCAGTGTCATCCCGAAAGGAAGATGTGACCGGCTTGACCACATCCCCGCAGACGGAAGGCACCGTTTACACATCGGCAGAGGTATTGTCCTCCGAGATCGGAGCAGAAGAAGACATCCCCCCTGTGCAGGGAGAAGAAAATGCAGTCATAGTCCTTTCGGACAAGGGCATCAGCGTCAGCGGCACGGGAGCTGCGGCAAGCGGTTCTTCGCTCGTCATTGAAAAGGGCGGTGTATACCGCATAAGCGGCAGCCTTACCGGACAGATGATCGTGGACATATCAAAGGAAGAGGAGGCGGAGCTCATACTTGACGGCGTGACCATCAGGGGGAGCGACAAAACGGGCAGCCCTCTGTATATAAGATCCGCCGACAAGGTGACACTCACCCTTTCGGAGGGCACCGTAAACAGCTTTTCCGATACACAGGTCTATGCCATGAACGGTGAGGATGATCCTTCCGCCTGCATTTACTCCGAGGAGGATCTTGCCATAAAGGGCACAGGCAGCCTTTATGTGGAAGGGAACTACAAAAACGGGATACAGTCAAAGAACGACATAAAGATAAAAGACGGCAATATCACTGTCACAGCCGTAAATGACGGCATAAAAGGCAAGGACAGCGTGATGGTCACGGGGGGCAGCGTAAAAGTGACCTGCGGCGGCGACGGCATAGTATCCACCGAGACCGATGAAGAAGGCAGAGGCACCGTATCCCTTTCCGGCGGGGATGTGACAGTCACCGCAGGCGGCGGTCATAAGAACGGCGCCGCACATACACAGTCTTTCGGATGGGGACGCTCGGACACCACAACAGACTCGGACGAACAGAGCGGCACATCCGCAAAGGGTATAAAGGCATCCTGTTCTGTGGTCATAGAAGGCGGGAACGTCACCATAGATTCGGCAGATGATTCCTTACATTCCGATGACAGCCTCATGATAAGCGGCGGCACCCTTTCCCTCTCCTCCGGGGATGACGGGATACACGCAGAAAACAGCATCACCATAGACGGCGGAAGCTGTGAGATACTCACCTCATGGGAGGGCATAGAATCCCCGCTCATAAACTATAATGGCGGCAGCTTCAGGGTAACAGCCTCGGATGACGGGCTCAATGCCTCCGACGGCAGCGGCTCCGGGAATTTCATGCAGTCCGACGGTAAAAGCCTTATAAACATCACAGGCGGAGAGCTTACGGTGGATTCGGCAGGTGACGGACTGGACTCCAATGATTCCATGACCATGAGCGGCGGAAAGGTGACTGTCAGCGGCTCACGGGATCAGGGCAACTCTGCTCTCGACTACGACGGCAGCTTTGTGCAGACAGGCGGCGTACTGGCGGCAGGCGGCTCATCGGGAATGGCTCAGACCGTCACCTCATGCAGCGGCGGAGCACTGGCAGTGTATTTCGGCTCTCCGCTGTCTGCCGGCAGCACCATAGAGATAAAGGACATGAGCGGCAGTGTTCTTTGCACCTATGTTCCTGTAAGAGATGCAGACTTTTTCACTCTTTCGGGAGATATACTCGCCGACGGCAGCACCTATTCTCTCTATGTGAACGGCAGTAAAAGGACCGATGTTACCCTTTCGGGGCTCACATCCATAGATGACAGCGGGAATGCGGTGCAGGGCTTCGGCGGCTTCCCGGGGATGAACGGTTTTGGCGGCAGGGACGGCTTCGGCGGCAGACAGGGGTCCGGGAGCTTTGAGAACGGACGAGCCCCCGATGATACGGGCAGATCCGGAAACGGCTCCGCACCTTTTGCCGGAGAAGCTCCGCCATCTGATGAAAAACGCAGAAACGGCATCTTTTATCCCTTCGGCGTCTGATACTATTAATTCCTTTATATAATAACAATCTCTAGGACA
>ODAI012170495.1_pt1 | contig 20153 bp, 17 predicted proteins | sample 1539321 | NCBI WGS metagenome assembly ODAI01 (sample SAMN02144231, study PRJEB22623) | gut metagenome | biome: sheep rumen | host: Ovis aries | place: New Zealand
CATATCCTTTACAGTATCTTTAAGGCAATACCGCACAAAGATTGTGCTGAAGATGCGCCGTGAGATTTTTCGTCAGATTGTATAGAAATTCCGCAGGCATACTGACGTATGTCAAGGGATTTCTGTGCAAGATGCCGGAAAATATCCAAGCAGATTCAGTACAAAGACGTCAGGCGGTCTTTGTGCGGTGTTGCCTATAGTATATCATCATACACGTTCCGTGTCAAGGGCATACTTTCAGTGCTGCATGAAAACTCTGCAACTTGAAGATGGCGGAAAAATGCTGTTCAGGATATGCTATCAGAATAAAAATGTCAGATTATTCAGCCGTCTGGCTGTTGCTTTTAGTTATCTGATATGCTATAATTGTTTTTGAAGATCCGGTCCCTCAGCCGGTATTATGAAGGGAGTTTGAATTATGGCGAGAATACTGTCTTTTACAGCGGCAGCGGTGATACTTCTGACCCTGCCCGGCTGTTCAAAGAAGAAAAGTGATAAGGATGTAAAGTCCGGAGGTGATATGAGGTCAGAGATGTCCTCTATGGAATATGCAAAGGAAATGGGAGTAGGCATTAATCTTGGCAATACCTTTGAGGCTTATTGGGCAGACGAGAAAAATAAGACCTCCGGTGCCGCAAAGGTAGGGGATTCGCCTGTGGACTTTGAGAAGTGCTGGGGAGCTCACGAGACTACCTCAGACTGCATAAAGGGCATGAAGGACGCAGGATTCAGCACATTGAGAGTGCCGGTGTACTGGGGAAACATGATGACCGATGACGGGACATATACTATAAACAGTGACTACATTGCAAGAGTGACTGAGGTGGTGGACACTGCTCTTGATGAAGGATTTTATGTGGTAGTGAACATCCACCACTATGATGAATTTCTCATTAAGCACAAGGAAAAGGCAGAGGTCCTCAGCGCTGTGGATGTGCTCTGGGAACAGATAGCTGAAAATTTCCGTGACAGGTCCGACTATCTGATATTTGAAGGCTTCAACGAGGCACTTGGTACTCCTATGGAAGGTACGGAGATGTCCGAAGAAGAGGCCTACAGCTATGTTAACGACATGAATCAGCACTTTGTTGATGCGGTAAGAGCAACAGGGGGAAACAACAGTGAGCGAATGCTGATTGCCTCAGGCTATTGGACTAATATCGACAAGACTACAGCGGAGAGCTACAAGCTCCCGGATGACTCTGCCGAGGACAGGCTCATGGTGTCGGTACACTACATTGACAATGCGATGTTCTGGACCGATAAAGTAGGAGGAAGTCAGTGGAAAAAGTACAGTGAGGACCAGTGTGCTCTGCTTGACACGGCCTTTGCAGACAAGGGAGTGCCGGTATTTGTAGGTGAGTGTACGGCAGTATATCCCGATGAGAGGTTTGCGGCAAATGCAGAAGTCGCTGACAGCTCCGAGTGCCTCAGCACTATTCTGAACATGGCCGCCGACCACGGTTTTGTGCCGGTATTGTGGACTGTAGACGGTGACTTCTATGACAGAGTGGGATGTACTATAATAAATGAAAGCGACAAGGCAGTAATAAAAGAGGTCGCTGAACATATTTCGGGCAAATAAGTGCAGCAGTTGAAAATACTGTGAAAGTTATGTGATTTAAGTTTATTCTAAGACTATTTTAAGTTTTCCAAGCTATCATTTTCTTAAAATAAAGCTGTGGAAAGGCGGCGGTCTTATGAATAATAAAATAGCTCTCATACCTGCATACTGTCCCTGTGAGTGCCTTGCGGATATAGCTCGTGACCTAAGCAGGAAAGACTATTCAGTGATTATAATAAACGATGGCAGCGGAAGTGAGTATGACCAGATATTCAGCCGTGCAGGAGAATTTGCACAGATAGTTGAACACGGAAAGAACCGTGGAAAGGGCGCAGCTCTCAGGACTGGACTGGAGTACATCCTCTCAGGCTTCGTGCCTCCGTATACTGTAGTGACTCTTGATGCAGACGGCCAGCACAGCGTGGCAGATACAGAAAAGGTAGTAAGTGCAGCAGAGAAGTTCCCGGAGCGTCTTATACTCGGAAGCCGGGACTTCAAGGGCAAAGTCCCTGCAAAGAGCCTTATCGGAAATACTATCACAAGAGCTGTATTCAGGCTTTCATCAGGTGTTAAAGTACGTGATACCCAGACAGGTCTCAGGGCATTTTCTGACAGCCATATAAAGCGGATGCTGGATATAAGCGGCGACCGCTACGAGTACGAGATGAATGTGCTTATGGAGTACGCAAAGGCAGGTCTGACAATAACAGAGGTACCTATCGAGACCATATACATCGACGATAATTCTTCATCGCACTTTGATCCTATCCAGGACTCCTGCCGAATATATCGGGAGATATTGAAGTTTTCTGCATCATCACTTGCCTGTTTCGGAATAGACTATGTGCTTTTTTGCATCCTGTCCGGTCTTTCCCTGCCGATAGCATCCTCGAATGTCCTTGCAAGGATAGTGAGCTCCGGAGTCAATTATGACCTTAACCGGAAGATGGTGTTCAAAAGCAAGGCATCAGTGAAGCGCTCCGCTTTTCAGTACTTCTCGCTTGCTTTGTTCATACTCATGTGCAATACGATGCTGCTCCAGCTCATAACGGAGCACACTCCTATAAACCGCTATGCGGCAAAGATAATGACAGAGATGATAATGTTCATAGTTAGCTGGACAGTTCAGAAAACTGTGATATTCAGGATAAAAGGAGAGAAGGCACATGAGTAAGAAGGGCATTATCTGGGCGGCAGTATATGGAAGTCTGCTGACAGGCTTTACAGCGTACGTCATGCTGGACACATTTCTTCTGCCGAAGGTCCTGCAGAGTGACGCTACTGAGATGAATATGTCCATGTTTGAGGATATAGAGCCTGTGACTTTAGCTCCGCAGACGGAAACTGAGGAAGTCACGGAGCCGGCAACTGAGAGCAGTACAGAAAAACGCAGCAAGCGCCGTCATGGCAGTGATGAGAGTACAGCTCCGGCTGAGGAGGCATCCACATTCGCTGTCGTTTCATCTGAAAAGTCAGGGGAGTATACTGAATATAATGATGAAAATATAAGTATTTCTCTGAGTGAGTACTACGAGAATGATACAAAAATATATGTGGCTGACATACAGCTCAGCTCCGCGCAGTATCTTAAAACCGCCTTTGCAAAGGACGCATACGGCAAGAACGTCACTGCAAAGACCTCGGAGACCGCAGCGGCAAAGGACGCCATCCTTGCAATAAACGGCGACTACTACGGAGCTAAGGAGAGCGGCTATGTAATAAGGAACGGTGTGGTATACAGGGACTACGGTTCAGCGGATACTGATGTTCTGTGCATATATGCTGACGGCAGCTTTGGAATTACGAACAGCGGCGAGAAGTCCGCAGATGAGCTGGTGGAAGAGGGAGTATGGCAGGCATTCTCCTTCGGCCCGGCGCTGATAGAAAACGGAAGTATATCCGTATCTGAGAACGATGAGGTAGGCAAGGCAATGGCCAGCAATCCAAGGACGGCTGTGGGCATAATCGACCAGCTTCACTATGTTTTCGTAGTATCTGACGGAAGGACATCCGAGAGCGAGGGACTGTCCCTTTACGAGCTTGCGGAGTTCATGGAGAAACTGGGAGTTGAGACTGCCTATAACCTTGACGGCGGCGGTTCATCCACTATGTATTACGACGGTCAGGTAGTCAACAACCCTACTACCAGCGGAAACAGCATCAAGGAGAGGAGCGTGAGCGACATTGTGTACATTGGCTACTGATGAGAGAAAAACTTTGCTCAGGCACAGTGCCTTTGAGCTGTGTTTTGCCGGATTCCTGGCATTTTTCGGAGCTGTCTATGAACACTACAGCTTTGGTGTATGGTCTGGGTACATGGTCTACGCATTCGCATATCCATTTGCAGCCGGCCTGTTCCTGCTTTTCATGAGTATGAAGGGCAAACGTCCGGGAGGAATGTTCCTGGCTATGCTTCACTCTGCTGCTGTCACTTTCGGAGTCGGTTCGGCTGCGGCAGGCGTAGTTGCGATATACGGCACCGAAAATCGCTTGCTGAAAGTATATCCCATAGCAGGCGGAGTGTTGCTCTTAGCAGCAATAGCAGCATATTTTGCCGGAAAAAAGATTGCTGATACATCCAAGATGCAGCAGGAAAAATGAGTAAATGAAAATACCCCGGAGAGACTCTCCGGGGTTATTTTTTCATTTTAAATTAAAAATGTTCAGTTACTGTTGAGTTCAGCCTGAGATCTTTTCGTTGAGAGCCTTTACGAGCTCATCAGCGTCAACACCGTGAACAGCAGCAGCCTCTTCGATAGTCTCCATCTGAGATGCGGGGCAGCCGAGGCAGTGCATACCTATGCTGAGAAGGATAGGAGCAACGTCTGCGTCTATTTCAAGGAGCTCTCCGATCCTTGTATCCTTTGTTACCTGTGCCATAAAAAATACCTCCTGTACGGTCCTTTCGGAGCCGAAATAATAAATATGAGACTTGACACTTGTCCAAGTTCATGATATAATAATATCACTGACCCTGACATTTGTCAAGTGGTTGACCATAACTTATACAAAATGAGGTGTTTTGTCAATGTACAAAGGCAGCAACCGTTCAGCTCTTTTGTCACAGCAGCTTATAGCTGAGGCAATGCTGAGACTTCTGGAGGAAAAATCCTTTCAGGACATAAGCATCAGCGACCTTTGCAGAGAGGCTCAGGTCTCACGTCAGACCTTTTATTCACTGTTCGGCTCAAAGGAGAGCGTGATAATTTATGAGCTCCACAATAGTTGCCTGTACACACCCTCTGAGAATAACGGTGAGAGCAGGGCAGAGGTGTTCCGAAGATTCTGCACTGAGTACAGCAGATACATTATAAATAAAAAGCACATCATAAGCCTTCTTGTGAAGAATGATATGATGCACTGTCTTTATGATGTTCAGTATAAAGCATTAATGGAGAGCAGCTTCATAGGGGAAGTCACAGGGGACTACAGAGTATTCCTTGTGGACTTTCTTGTAAGCGGCATGAACAGCATAGCTGGAAATTACGTACAGACCGGCTGTTCCTTTGATGAGGACACATTGTCCTGTCTGATGGTGAATCTGTTCAGCGGAAACTTTTTCATGGGAAGATGAGTCTGCCGCCGATGCCAAAGCATCAGCGGCGAGAGGGGAGAGAAAAAATGACGCCGGATACGGGGGGAACCCTCCGGCGTCTATAGGTGAAGATGATTTATTTAAAGCCGAGCAAAGCTTTAAACTACTGTCAGCAGTACTGAAATACTGCAACAGTTGACAATAATATAATAGCAGGACTTATAAATTTCTGCAACCCATATTTTGCAGAAAAGGTGGAGAAAACGCATTTCTTGAAAGAAATGCGTTTGTTTTGTATTTAAGATACTGTGGAAAGACTGTAATCAAACTGTAATTAATTGCCGGAGAGGATAAAATTTGTACACCTGAGGCCGCGGTAAGTTCTTATAACTGTGTAAAAGGTTCATATGAACTTATTTTGTAACGTCCCTCACATGGTGATTTTGCATAAAACACAGATGTGTCTATACTGCGAGTAAAATGTATGAGCGATATTGACAAAATAACGGGAATGTTGTATAATCATGTCATACCGTTCAGGGAGAACGGAAAAACACCATGATATGGAGGATAAGACTATGGATATGAATTTACCAACGATCATCATCATCGCTGCCGCAGCAATTATCCTGATACTTATAATTGCTATGGGCTACATAAAGGCTCCGCCGGATACAGCCTACATAATTTCCGGTCTCAGACGTAAAATAATAATCGGTAAGGCAAGCATCCGCATCCCCTTCTTCGAGCGTGTGGATAAGCTGAAATTACAGCTCATCGCTGTTGACGTAAAGACTTCCAGTGCAGTTCCTACCGCAGATTACATCAATATCAATGTTGACGCAAACGTTAACGTAAAGGTCAGCAGTGACCCCGTTCTCATCAAGCTCGGCGCAGAAAACTTCCTGAACAAAGAGACAGCTTATGTTGCCAAGGTCGCAAGAGAGGTGCTTGAAGGTAATATGCGTGAGATCGTCGGCCAGATGTCCCTTGAGGCAATGGTCAATGACCGTAAGGCCTTTGCTGAGAAGGTACAGGAAAATGCAGCTCCCGACCTTAATAGAATGGGCCTGGAGATAGTTTCCTTCAACGTACAGAACTTCACCGATGACCAGAATCTCATTGAGAACCTCGGTATCGACAACACCACAAAGATCCAGAAGAAGGCTGCTATTGCAAGAGCAGAGTCTGAAAAAGAGATCGAGATCGCTAAGGCTCAGGCCAAAAAAGAGGCTAACGATGCAAAGGTGCTTGCTGAGACAGAGATCGCTCAGAAGAACAATGAGCTCGCTATCCGTCAGGCTGAACTGAAAAAGGAAGCTGATACACAGCTCGCTATCGCAGACGCAGCTTACGAGATACAGAAGGAAGAGCAGCGTAAGACTATTGAAGTATCAAAGGCAAACGCTAACATTGCCGCATCCGAAAAGGACGTTGAGCTGAAGGCTCGTGAGGCAGAGGTAACTGAAAAGGCTCTCGAAGCACAGATCAAGAAGAAGGCCGAAGCTGACCGCTACAAGGCTCAGCAGGAGGCTGATGCAAAGCTCTATCAGCTCAAGAAGGAAGCTGAGGCTGACCGTTTCCAGCGTGAGCAGGAGGCTGAGGCTCAGAAGGCTGAGGCCGAGGCTGCCAAGTTTGCCCGTATGCAGGAGGCCGAAGGTATCGCTGCTGTAGGTCAGGCTGAGGCAGATGCGATCCGTGCAAAGGGACTTGCTGAGGCCGAAGGTATCAATGCTAAGGCTGAGGCTATGAAAAAGTACGGCGAGGCTGCTGTACTCGAAATGTACTTCAAGGCACTGCCTGAGGTAGTAAAGAATGCTGCTACACCTCTTGCCAATGTTGACAAGATAACAATGTACGGTGAGGGCAACTCCAGCAAGCTGGTAGGCGACATCATCAACTCCACAACAAAGATAACTGACGGTCTTACCGCAGCTACAGGTGTGGACATAAGGTCACTTCTTGCCGGATTCCTCGGCGGAAAAATGGCAGCTCCCACAGTAGCGGCAACTCCTGCATCAGCAGAGAACTACAGCGGATATGATGAGGAAGAGTACAAGGACTACGATGAGTACGACGACTCTGACGGATCCGACAATACAGAGGAATAATGAATAAAACAAATACCTCCGCAGATAATAACTGCGGAGGTATTTTTATGAAGAAGCTGATAAAGCTGACTATACTTTTTTTGCTGCTGAACTGGTGTGCAGGCAGGATGTCAGGGTACAGGGTGGAATTTCCCTCAGGCCGCAGAGTGCTGGACTGTGCAGGGGAGATAGCTGAGTCTGCGGCAGACCTCATCAGTGAAGTCAGAATAGTGAGAGCTGTTTGTACTGTTCCGGAAATTCGCTGAGGTAACTGAAGCACTCATCAGGAGAGTGCATTATCCCATGTTTTTCGCAGAAGCTGTTGAAAATCTCCATGAGTTCTCTGTTCCTGGGACTGCTTACCTCATAGGCGAGGCCGAATTCCTGCTGGTAGCGTTTTTTCAGGCCTGGGAACAGCCGGTCCAGGGAAGAGTAGAAGTACTCACGATTACCTTCACGAAGTGTTAGCCCCATGCCGAAACAAATAATGCCACGTACACCGGCATCGGCGCACATTTCGAGCAGTCCGGTGATATTCTTCCTTGTGTCGTTGATATATGGCAAAATGGGAGTCATCCAGACCACGGTGGGAACGTTGTTTTCCTGCATCTTTTTCAGCACCTCGTACCGTCTGCCGGTGGTACATACACCAGGCTCGATAAGCCGGCAAAGGCTGTCGTCAAAAGTGGTGAGCGTCATCTGGACTGCGAATTTAGAGTCCTCGTTAATTGCGGTGATGAGGTCCAGGTCGCGCAGGATGAGGTCTGACTTTGTTATGACAGAGCCGCCGAAACCGTATCTCTTTATAATTTCAAGACAGCGGCGCATTATCTCAAGTTCTTTCTCGTGGGGCATATATGGGTCGCACATTGAGCCTGTGCCTATCATACACTTTTTACGCTTTGAGCGGAGAGCTTTTTCAAGGAGCTCCGGAGCGTTCTGCTTGACTTCAACGTCTTCGAATGTGTGGTCGATGTGATAGCATTTACTGCGGCTGTCACAGTAAATGCAGCCGTGGGTGCATCCACGGTATATGTTCATCCCGTTCCGTGAGGACAATATGCCCTTTGCATCAACAAGGTGCATTTCACTTTTCCTGAGCTTTTTTTATGAGCTCCATACGCATGAAGGCGAGGTCGAATCCGTTGACTTTCTTGTCACCGTCAAGGTCGGAGGCAGCATACTGCTTTGAGGAGTAGCTTGTATTTCCAAGGAGGAATTTCTGGAGGTTGACGAGGTCTGCGATAGTTACAGCGCCGTCACCGTTGGTATCTCCTGTGACAAGCTCAGCCGCAGCTTCTCCGATGCTGAATTCAGAGCGTACAAGCTCGAATACCTCTCCCTGAGAGTCCTGAGCCTTAACGCTGTAGATGTACTGGCCTTTTGGAAGGTCGTTGAAGATTATCTTCTTGTCGAAGTATGTGTTCAGGTCATATGTACTGGAATTAGTATCTATCTCGGTATACTGAGCAGTAGGTTCACCTGCAAGGTCATAGACTCCGCCCCATACCTTTGTGATCGGGTAGGAAGAAGAGATGACACCCTTTATGGAGAAAGGAGCTCCCGGAGTGAGTGGACCTTCAGGGTATGTCTGACCCTTGATAGACATTGAAGATGTGAGCTCGCCAGTCTTCTGGAGGTACTCCATAGAGCAGTAGCCGCTGACTCCGTTTGCGGTTACGTGAGCCCATGTGCCGTCGCTCTTGGTGACGATAACTGTATCGCCGGGGTATATGCTGCCTATGACGGAGTAGCCCGTGCCGTGTCCGCTTCGGATGTTGAGGTAGGTGGTAAGGCCCTTTGTGGTGTATATGCCTGCATATTCCTCGGAGCAGCTACAGGTGGGAGTACTGCCCTGCTGAGGGTTATCAACGTACGTGAAGTATGTGAGTGGATCATAGTATGTGCAGGTAGGCCAGCCGCTGGCAAGATTGTCGCAGATGCCGTAGTGAAGGTGGTTGCCGGAGGACTGTCCGGTACTTCCCACAAGACCTATGACATCGCCCTGAGCAACTGACTGACCGGCTGAAACGAGTATCTGAGAACAGTGAGCATAGAAGGTGTATATGCCGAGGTCATCATGGCGGAGGATGATAAGATATCCGTATGCGTCCTTCCAGTCGGCAGAAACGACTGTGCCGGGATAAACGGCATAGATATTGGTGCCGCCGGCAGCCTCGATATCCACAGCATTGTGATATGCGGAGCTGTCAGCGATATTTCTGTTAGGATCAAAATAGGTAGTTATGTTCTGGTATTCTTTTTCAGTAGGCCAGAGTGCGTCCGTTGCACTGGCACTGAGCGGGACAGTGAAATTTATGATGAGCAGTGCGGCTGCGGAAACAGCGGCGGCTGCTTTTTTTAATGCTTTTCTCATATATAAAACTCCTTGATAGCGGTATTTTAAGGTATCCGGTGCAGACACACCAATGTTTATTATATCATATTCAGTAAGTAAAGTCAAATTATGGGGCTGTTTTCGGAAAAGACTGTGTAAAAAACTATTGATTTTGGATGAAAAATGTTGTATAATGTGTTTATCATTATATTTAAGGGATGAGAGTATGAAAAATATATTTCTCAAAGCCGCAGCTATCGGCTGTGCAGTAATGCTCTCTGCCTGTGGAAAGAAAAAACCGGACGAGGTCACTCCTCCTGACGGAAAGCTCGATAAGTGCGAGCTGAGATTTTCCTGGTGGGGAGGTGACGACCGGCATGAGGCTACCCTGAATGCCATAAAACTCTGGTCAGAAAAGCACCCGGATATAACTATAGTCCCCGAATACGGCGGCTGGGACGGCTGGACCGAAAAGGTAACAGCTCAGCTCAGCGGAGGCACCGAGCCTGACATCATGCAGATAAACTATGACTGGCTCATAACTATGTCTCCTGACGGAGAGGGATTCTATGACCTGGAAAAGCTGTCACCGGAGCTTGACCTTTCAGGGTTTTCTCAGGATGTGCTCTCCTTCGGCAGAGTTGACGGCACTCTCAATGCCGTGACAGTTTCAGTTACAGGACGTGGTCTTTTCTACAACTCTGACGTATATCGCAGCCTGAACGCTGTATACCCACGGACATGGGATGAGCTTTTCGAACTTGGAGGGAAATTCGGAGAAAAGGGATTTTATCCGCTGGACCTGGACATCCAGTCAGGAGGCACTGCCTGGTATCTTGCCATAGTCTATGTACAGCAGAATACCGGCAGACAGTTCATAACTATGGACGGACAGCTTGGATTTACAGTTGATGACATAAAAGCAGCTCTTGACTTTTACAAGGAAACAGAGGACCACCATGTCATAAGGACAATAAAGAGCCGTACTGATGAGGATGGAAATGCAGCTCTTTATCAGTCACCAGAGTTCATCAGCGGCAATGTGGCCGGAGTTCTGGAATGGGGGAGCTCTGTAGGAAAGTACGAGTCCGTACTGTCTGAGGGCGTCCTTGAAGCCGGTCCCTTCCTTACTGACGGGAATGGCAATTCCGGAGGCTGGATGATAAAGCCTTCAATGCTCTATGCTGTATCAAGAAATACCAAGCACCCTGACGAGGCCGCAGCCTTTATGAACTTCCTTCTCAATGACAAGGAATGTGCAAAGGTCCTCGGAACTTCAAGGGGAATACCTGCATCCTCCTATGCAGAGGAGAGTCTGGAGCAGAGCGGGATGCTCGCCGGACTTGCCCAGGAGAATGACGAGATGCTGGAAAAACTGGATACAGTAACTATCAGTCCGTACATGGAGCTCTCACGTATGAAGGAGTTCTACAATACTGCTATCGAAAAGGTGTCATACGGCACTGCTGATACAGATTCTGCTGCTCAGGAAATGTATGATTCTATCACACAGTATCTGGAGAAGATCAGAAAATGAAAAAACGAACCTACTGCAACCCTGTAGGAGTAAGCAGGTTCACCGGACTGCTGCTCATTTCACCGTTCATTCTGGGACTGGCGGCTTTCCTGGTGTATCCCTTTGTGTGCTCGTTCCTGCTGGGCCTCACGGACTACGACGGCATACGTCCGCCGGAGTTTTCCGGTCTTGAAAACTACAGGTATATGCTGAAGGACCGGACTTTCAGAAAGGCACTGGGAGTTACCGTGAAGTACGCCCTGATACTCGTTCCGCTGAAGCTGACTGTTTCACTGCTGACAGCTATGCTGCTGAATGCTGAGATAAAGGGTATAGGCATATTCCGCACCGCATTTTACATCCCATCAATACTTGGCTCCAATCTGGCAGTTGTGATAATGTGGCAGTACCTCTTTACCTCAAAGGGACTTGTCAACCAACTGCTCTCAATGGCAGGAGCTCCTCCCGTAAGCTGGTACGGCGACCCGGATAAGGCTGTCTATATGATAGTCCTGCTGAGACTGTGGGAGTTCGGCTCGACAATGATAATATTCCTGACAGCACTCAGGGATGTGCCAAAGGAGCTTTACGACGCTGCAAAGGTAGACGGCTGCGGACCTGTAAGGGGCTTTTTTGCAATAACTCTGCCCCAGCTCAAAAGCGTGATATTCATTAACCTTGTATTGCAGACTATTGCAGCTTTTCAGGAGTTCAACGCACCCTACATGATAACAGGGGGCGGACCGATGAAAAGCACCTATACCCTGGGAATGCTCATATACGATGAGATGTTCAGGTACAACGAACAAGGCTATGCCAATGCACTCTCCTGGGTGATGTTCATGGTCATCTCATCGGCAGTTGCGGTGATGTACGCTGTTTCAGCACTTATGAGGAGGGACGAGGAATGAAGAAGCTCCCTCTTTACCTGCTGCTGACCGCAGGAGCGGCAGTGATGCTGTACCCTATGCTGTGGCTCATAGGAGCCTCATTCAAGAGCAACGATGAGATCTTCTCGTCAGTGTGGTTCATCCCGCACTCGGTGGACACCGATGTATACAAAAATGCCTGGAGGACCGTAACTCCCTACAACATGGGACACTACTTCATGAATACATTTATGATAATAGTCCCACGGACCATATTTTCAGTGACCTCATCAGTACTTGTTGCCTACGGCTTTGCAAGATTTGACTTCCCTCTGAAAAGGTTGTTTTTCGCACTTCTTCTGGGAGGTATGGCAATGCCATCACTTGTTACGGTAATGCCGCTGTTCCTTATGTGGAGCAAGCTGGGATACCTTGATACCTACATCCCGCTGACAGTACCCTACCTTTTTGCTGCTGAGGGGATGTTCGTGTTCATACTTATCCAGTTTTTCAAGGGAGTACCGAAGGAATTCGACGAGGCAGCTCGGATAGACGGATGCGGCGCTCTTCGTACACTTTTATACGTACTTATACCCTGTATCAGGCCAGCGATAGTCTCGATAATGGTATTCACATTCCTGTGGACCATGAACGACTTTCTGACACCTCTCATAATGATACAGTCGGTCGAAAAATACCCTCTTTCACTTGCTCTGAGACTGTCCGTTGACAGCACTGGTCAGGATTACGAACAGAACAAGGTGATCGCACTTTCAGTGATCGGACTTATTCCATCCGTGACTGTTTTTGCGATAGCACAGAAAAAATTTGTCAGCGGTATAACCGCAGGAGGACTGACAGGATGACAAAGTTATCGCAGCCCGGGCTGGCTGCAAAAAAATATATCGAAGAGCTTATCCTGCCTTCGGACCCACTTAGGCCCCTCTGGAACCGGGAGAACCTCATCTTCCGCAAGATACCTAAGTGGAATTACATTGACAACTGCATGATGACAGCTTTACTGACTATCTACGAGACCTCAGGGGATGAAAGGCTGCTCGCATATGCAGTCAGATTTATAGGCGCATATATGGACAGCAGAGGCGGCATCCCCACGCTGTGTCCGGATGACTTCAATCTTGATAATATCAACGGCGGAAAGAATCTGCTCAGACTTGCAAGGCTGACAGGCCGGGAGATATATCTTACCGCAGCCGAAGAACTCATTAACGGTCAGCTCGCAAGGCAGCCAAGGCTTGCCTGCGGAAATTTCTGGCACAAGGCGATATATCCGCATCAGATATGGCTCGACGGCACGTATATGGCACTGCCGTTTATGGCGGAGTACGGACTTCTTACCTGCCGCCCTGAGCTGATAGAGGACGTTTGCAGCCAGCTCAGGAACATCCGAAAGTTAATGCGTGACCCGGTCACAGGACTTTACTGCCACGGCTACGACGAGACAAAGTCCATGAACTGGGCAGACCCGGAGACCGGACTTTCCCAGGAGTTCTGGCTGAGAGCAATGGGCTGGATGTCTGCCGCTCTTGCAGACCTTGCAGAGCTGGTGCCGGAGGAACCGCTTTTTGGAGAAATGCTGACAGACCTGCTGAGCTCCCTGTCCGCTGCTGCATTGGAGGACGGTATGCTCTTACAGCTCCCCATGCATCCTGAGATAGAGGAGAATTACCCTGAGACCAGCGGAACTCTGCTTTTTGCCTACTCAGCACTGAAAGCCAGCCGCCTTGGAATTTGCGGCCATGAACTCAGGGAGGCAGGCAGCAGAGCTCTGTGTACAGTGACTGATAAATATATCACGTCCGATTCACAGGGGATCCCCGTGCTCGGCAACATCTGCCTTATGGCAGGACTTGGTCCCGGAAGAGACGGCTCTGCGGAGTATTATCTTTCTGAAAAGATAGTGGAAAACGATGCCAAAGGCATTGCACCATTCCTTATGGCCTGCAATGAGCTTGAACTCATCCCGGAATGATAAATAACAGGCAGAGGCGCATTACAGTGCGCCTTTTCTGTTTTTAAGGGCAGATGAAGGATATTTTTTTTGAAGGTACTTGAAATTTGCTGAAAGATGTTATATAATATAAAGTGATTTTTTAGGAGGTACAAACTTATGGTAATGGAAAATAAAACAGGTTTTGACAACGAGAAATATCTGAAAACTCAGTCTGAGCATATCAGACAGAGGATAGCTCAGTTCGGTGACAAGCTCTATCTGGAATTCGGCGGAAAGCTCTTCGACGACTTCCATGCATCCAGAGTCCTTCCCGGATTCAAGCCGGACAGTAAGCTACAGATGCTCCTCCAGCTCAAGGATGAGGCGGAGATCGTCATTGTCATCAATGCTGGCGACATAGAGAAGAATAAAGTCAGAGGAGACCTCGGTATCACCTACGACGTGGACGTTATCAGACTCTTCAATGTTTTCACCAAGATAGGCCTTTATGTGAGCAGCGTGGTCCTCACAAGATATGAGGAATCACCGGCAGTTGCAGCTTTTCAGAGCAGACTTGAATCAATGGGAGTAAAGGTGTACCACCACTACAGCATCAAGGGCTATCCGTCAAATATAAACCATATCATAAGTGCCGAAGGCTATGGAAAGAACGACTTCATCGAGACCTCACGCAGACTTGTCGTTATAACTGCTCCCGGACCCGGAAGCGGAAAAATGGCTACCTGTCTCTCTCAGCTCTATCATGAGCATGAAAGGGGAGTCAATGCAGGATATGCCAAGTTTGAGACCTTCCCTATCTGGAACCTCCCTCTGCGTCACCCTGTGAACATTGCATATGAGGCTGCAACTGCTGACCTCAACGATGTTAACATGATAGATCCCTTCCACCTTGAGGCCTATGGCAAGACTACAGTAAACTACAACCGTGACGTTGAGATATTCCCGGTGCTCAATGCAATGTTTGAGAAGATACTGGGCGAGTCACCGTATAAGTCGCCTACAGACATGGGTGTTAATATGGCCGGAAACTGCATCGTTGACGATGAAGTGGTTTCAAAGGCTGCTAAGGACGAGATAATCCGCCGCTACTATGTTGGTATGTGCGACTACAGAAAGGGACTTATCTCAGAGGATGAGCTTATGAAGCTGGAGCTTCTTATGAAGCAGGCCAACGTAACAACTGAGGACAGAAAGGTAGTCGGCGCTGCACTTGCAAGAGAGAAGGAAACAGGCGCTCCTGCAGCAGCAATGGAGCTTCCGGACGGAACTATCCTCACCGGCAAAACATCCAACCTCCTTGGAGCTGTATCAGCACTTCTGCTCAATGCCCTCAAGTATTTCGGAGAGATACCGGACGATGTGCTTCTCATGTCTCCTCATGTTATCGAGCCTATCCAGAATCTGAAGGTCCAGCACCTCGGCAACAACAATCCACGCATACATACAGATGAGACTCTTCTTGCACTGTCTATCTGCGCTAATACCGATGAAAATGCCAAGAAGGCTATGGAGCAGATCTCCAAGCTCCGTGGCTGTGAGGTACATTCCACAGTTATCCTTTCTCCCGTTGACGAGAGGATATTCAAGAGACTGGGCATAAATCTCACCTGCGAACCTAAATATCAGGCATAAAAATAAGGCAGCCTTCAAGGCTGCCTTTTATTATTCCTGGGGTACGATAAGACCAGGCCATACCGTCCTGCCGTTCTTGTTTCGGCGGACCTGACGGCGGATGTAGCTGAATGTATAGTTCTCGCCTTTTTCCGAGAGCATACGAAGGAGAAATTCCAGCTTTGCAGCAGTTTCCCTTTCGATTATCCTTCTGTGCTTAGCCCTCATGAAGTAGGCAAGAGGCATATCTGCGGTGTAGTTTTCACCATTATATATCTTAGAAGCAGCTACACGGTCGCAGAACATTTCAAAAATGAACACATCCGGCATCCTGACTGCTTCCATTTTCTTTGTTTTGGGACTGTAATCGGTCCAGTACTCAAAGTGGTGGCGGTTGCGTCCTTTATGGTGCATCCATGCTTTGGAAGCTCCCTCTACCTCACGTTCTCTTTCGTTAGGAGAGCGGTCACCCTGGAAGTAGAGTACACCTGGAATGAACTCAGTTGGGGAGAACTTTGAAAGGTCGTGGAGGAGGCCGCGCTTGATGATACCGGCTTTGAAGCAGTGACGCATTACCATATGCCTGTGTCGGATGACTGTACTAAGATGTCCGAAGAATCTGTTCATAGCATTTTTGCCTCATTTACACGTTTTTTGCCGCCGCTTATGTCAGATACGCTCTCTTTGACAATGAGTTTTCCGGGAATGACTTTGCGGCCCTCACTGAATGACGGGTCATTGAGCTTTTTCGCCATGAGCTCCACGGATACCTGAGCCATCTGAGCAATATCGACTTCCATAGTAGTTATAGGCGGTATACATATACTTGACATTGTATAGTTGTCATAGCCGACAACAGATATATCTTCGGGGACCCGCACACCCTTTGAACGGAGGGCGGAGATAACACGGAAAGCAGTTTCGTCGCAGTTGCAGACGAAAGCAGTTGGCATTTCAGCGGGAAATTCAATATCTGAGAAGAGTATGCCCCTATCGTCCCTGTCATCGAGAGTCCAGTCACGGCGGTACTCAAGGCCATTCTCGATAAGACATTTCAGATAACCGAGGAAACGGTCATTGATGCTGCTCGTAGCGTTGAAATTGCCGAAGAATCCTATCCTTGTATGTCCCATGCTGACAAGGTAGTCGGTGAGGACATAGCAGCCGTTGTAGCTGTCAGAATTTACAGAGTCCACATCGTATCTGCTGTCATAGAAGTCAACGAAAATGACCGGGAGGTCTACCTTGCTGAGCATTTCGATATAAGGACGATGTACCTGACCGATGACGATTATGCCGTCCACTTTGTTATCTGTGAGCATATTAGGCTGTGCGCCGGTATTTTCGCTCTCCGAGGTGATGCACTCGTAGACAGTGAATACGTTGAGCTGAGAGAGCTTGTTAGAGATGCTTGCAGTGAGCTCCCAGTAGAATGTACCTCTTGCACCCACAAATCTCTCAGATGTGAGTATACCCACGCTTTTGCCTGGCTTGGGCATAAGAGCACGTTTTCTTTCGCTCTTGGTATTAGAAGGCTTATAGCCCATTTTATCAGCAGTTTCGCATATCTTTCTTCTCATGGCCTCGCTCACGCCGTCTCTTCCGGCAAGGGCATTAGAGACCGTAACAACGCTGACACCGAGTTTATTGGCGATGTCCAGCATTTTCACTCCGTTTTTCATACAGACCCCCATTAAAATTGACTTTTTAAGCTCCTGCGCTTAGCAGGAAAAGTACTGCCTTAATACTATATCATATTTTAAGTGATAAATAAAGTGGTTTTTAGAAAATTTGTAGGATGTGTCAAATAATGTGTATATGTATTGGGTTATTGCACAAAAAACAGCCTCTCCGGACATCTTTCCGAAGAGGCTGTGCTGTATCAGCGATTAAATTATATCTGAACTGCTTATCATTCAAGATATGATCTGAGATACTGACCGGTATATGACTTTTCGCAGGCGGCCACTTCTTCGGGAGTACCCTGAGCAACGATAGTACCGCCGCCGTCTCCGCCCTCAGGACCGAGGTCGATGATGTGGTCAGCGACCTTGATAACGTTGAGGTTGTGCTCGATGACAAGAACGGTATTGCCCTGGTCGGTCAGGCTTTGCAGAACGTTTATCAGCCTGTGGACGTCAGCGGTATGAAGTCCTGTAGTAGGCTCATCGAGAATGTATATAGTACGTCCGGTAGCTCTTTTTGAGAGCTCAGTGGAGAGCTTTACACGCTGAGCCTCGCCGCCGGAGAGTGTAGTCGCGGGCTGTCCGATGCGGATGTATCCAAGGCCGACATCCTGGAGTGTTTTCAGCTTTCGTGCTATCTTAGGCAGATGCTCGAAAAACTCTACACCCTCATCAACAGTCATTTCCAGTACGTCATAGATCGACTTTCCCTTGTAGTGGACTTCAAGAGTTTCACGGTTATATCTCTTGCCCTTGCAGACCTCGCAGGGTACATAGATGTCAGGGAGAAAGTGCATCTCTATCTTGATTATTCCGTCGCCCTCGCAGGCCTCACAGCGTCCGCCCTTTACATTGAAGGAGAATCTTCCGCTTGTGTAGCCGTGAGCCTTAGCATCGGGAGTTTTAGCAAAGAGGTCACGGATGTCGCTGAAAACTCCTGTATAGGTAGCCGGATTGGAGCGTGGAGTACGTCCGATAGGTGACTGGTCGATGCAGATGACCTTATCGAGCTGGTCCACACCGTCCATAGACTCAAATTTACCGCTTTTTATCTTGGCACGGTTGAGTTTTCCGGCCAGGTGCTTGTATATTATCTCATTGACAAGGGATGACTTGCCTGAGCCGGAAACACCTGTAACACAGATGAGTTCACCAAGAGGTATAGATACGTCGATATTTTTCAGGTTGTGTTCGGAGGCACCATGTATAGTAAGAAACTTGCCGTTTCCCTTGCGGCGGTTTTGAGGGACCTCTATCTTTTTGCGGCCGCTGAGGTACTGACCGGTAATAGAGTCTTTGCATTTCAGGAGCTTGTCGACTGTACCTGAGAAAACTACCTGTCCGCCGTGGATGCCTGCACCGGGACCGATGTCCACGATGTAGTCAGCGGCAAGCATGGTGTCGTCGTCATGTTCAACAACAATGAGAGTATTTCCAAGGTCACGGAGACGTTTCAGCGTAGCGATGAGCTTGTCATTGTCACGCTGATGCAGGCCTATACTGGGCTCGTCCAGGATATAGAGTACTCCCACAAGCGAGGAGCCTATCTGAGTTGCAAGTCTGATACGCTGGCTCTCACCGCCTGAAAGCGTACCTGATGAACGTGACAGTGTCAGATATTCAAGTCCAACGCTTCCGAGGAATCCCAGCCGTTCTTTTATTTCTTTGATAATTCTTTCGCCCACAAAGCTGTCGTGCTTTGAGAGCTTTATCTCCTTGAAGAAGGTGAGCGCATCCTTGACTGAAAAGTCTGTGAGGTCACTGATGTTCTTATCACCGACAGTGACAGCAAGGTATTCATCACGCAGTCTTTTTCCGTGGCAGACAGGGCAGTCCACCTCGCTCATATAGTCCTCTATCTCGGCCTTTGACCACTCGCTTGAGGTCTCACGGTGACGGCGTTCAAGGTTGTTGATAACACCCTCAAATGGAGTAGTGTAGGTACCTCCGCCAAGGGATTCATGACGTCTGAGCTCCAGCGGTTCAGTGCCGGTACCGTAGAGGAAGAGGTCGAGCTCAGACTTTTTCAGCTTTTTCACCGGGACATTTATGTCCACACCATACTTCTCGGCAATGGCCTTATAGTACATCACAGAAACGGAAGTTTCGTCGAGACTGTTCCAGCCAGGAGCGTTGATAGCTCCTTCCATTATTGAGAGCTCCTTGTTTGGGACAACGAGTTCCGGGTCGATATGCCTGAAAACTCCAAGACCGGTACATTTCGGACAGGCGCCTATGGGATTATTGAATGAGAACATCACAGGCTCCAGCTCACCTATACTGATGTTGTGCTCAGGGCAGGCATAGTTCTGGGAAAAGAGCATATCCTCGCCGTCAATGACGTTTACAAGGGCAAGACCCTCAGTGAGGCTGAAAACAGTTTCAAGGCTGTCTGTGATACGTGACTGTATGCCTTCCTTGACGATTATACGGTCAACGACTATTTCGATGTTGTGTTTTTTATTTTTATCCAGCTTTATGTCCTCTGAGAGCTCGTACATTATACCGTCGATGCGGACACGGACAAATCCGGATTTTCTTGCGCTTTCAAGCTCCTTTACATACTGGCCCTTGCGTCCTCTGACGATAGGGGCAAGGAGCTGCAATCTGGTACCCTCCGGCAGTTCCATAATGGCATCCACCATCTGGTCGATGCTCTGCTGAGATATTTCTCTGCCGCAGACAGGGCAGTGAGGGATTCCGATACGTGCATAGAGAAGACGAAGGTAGTCGTATATCTCCGTGACTGTACCAACGGTGGAACGAGGATTCTTGGAGGTCGTTTTCTGGTCGATAGATATGGCAGGGGAGAGACCTTCGATGCTGTCTACATCGGGCTTTTCCATTTGTCCCAGAAACATACGGGCATAGGAGGAAAGGCTCTCGACATAGCGGCGCTGACCGTCGGCATAGATAGTGTCGAAGGCAAGGGAGGACTTTCCGGAGCCGGAGAGACCGGTCATTACGATG
>ODAI014398468.1_pt1 | contig 20153 bp, 8 predicted proteins | sample 1539321 | NCBI WGS metagenome assembly ODAI01 (sample SAMN02144231, study PRJEB22623) | gut metagenome | biome: sheep rumen | host: Ovis aries | place: New Zealand
AGGAAGGGTGTCCTAAATGTGGAATAGGAAAAAGCCATTTATCAAATCGTTTGAAAAGCGATGAAGTTTTTAAAAGATTTATAAAATTGCATAACGGTAAATATTTTTATGATAAATTTATTTATACTAGAATGTGTGATAAAGGAATAATAACTTGTCCAATTCACGGAGATTTTGAACAGACAATGAGAAAACATTTAATGGGTAGTGGATGCCCGCATTGTAAGAGCAGTTCTTTAGAGATAAAAGTTAAAGGATTTTTAGAAGAAAAAAACATTAAATTTGAGTATCAAAAAAAGTTTAAGTGGTTAGGTTTACAATCTTTAGATTTCTATTTACCAGAATATAACGTGGCAATTGAATGCCAAGGTATTCAACATTTTAGACCAGTTAGTTTTGGGTATCATGGTGATGTTGGAAAAAGATTTGAAAGAATTTTGATTTTTGATAAAAAGAAAAATGAACTTTGTAGCGAAAATGGCGTAAAACTTTTGTATTATAGCAATTTAGGAATAGAATATCCGTATAATGTTTTTGAGGACTTGAATTTAATGCTAAAGGAAATAATTGTAAAAGGCTGAGAAGAATATCTCAGCCTTTTTTGTTTTTTCTTTGTTTATCAATTTTTGCGGATAAATTTGCTAGGAATTTTTGGTTTTTTGGCGAATTATATGAAGCATATTCTTCTTCAGTAATCCATCCGTTTTCATATAATTTTTTAATGACATTTTCGATTTCATCTTTTTTGAAAAGATTTTTAAAACCGTTTGCTGCAACCAATCCATGATATTTTACATATATTGTATAAGGTTTTCCAGTTTCATTTTTAGCAAAGCATACACCGCATTGGTCACAATGTGTTTCGCCTCTACTACAAGGGCATTTATAGAAATATTTCCCATTAACCATACCTAATACTGGCTGTCTATCTTTAACAGTATCCCCACCTTCTAGGCTGTTATAAAATTTATCACCTACAGCTTTAAACATTCTTGGTTCAACCTTACCTAAGTTAATCCCTTCGTGTGAAGGATTTATTGCCATTTTATCAGAAACTTGCGAAAAATCTAGGTTTCTAGCTGTATAGGCATGAGTATTGATTCCGTATTTCCTTTTGATTTTATCAGCAAATTTAGCCCAAAGGTTTACAGCAAGTTGGCATTGGAAATCACCTGTTTCGTTTATTCTTACATCTGTTATTTTATTTTCAGATTGTTGTACTCTCAAAAAATTTTTTTCTTCGTTTGTTAAATCTCTACCTAGTCTATTTTTCATTTTTACATATTCTTTTTTATATAAGTTTTCAGAATATGCATTGCCTAGCTGTATATAGGTTTCTATTAGCCTAAAATAGTCTTTCATTGGTTTTTTATTACCATGTTGGTATTGTTGTAGCATTTGTGTATGCATAAGGTCAGTTTTCCACCTATTAGTAAGAACACTAGATTTGCCTTTTGAAGAATATTGATTTTCAGCTCTTTGTGCATAGCAAGCCCCATTTGTTATGGTGCATATTCCTAGATAATATGATGGACACATTAAAGAAGATGACATGTTAATTATAAGGACGCTAGATGGCAGTTTATCATTACCAGCGTTACATATATTTCTAGGAATTTCCATGAATTCTTCGCCCATTGATTTGGCCTTTTCTATTGTAATGTCATAGATTTTTTCACTGAGTTCCCCAAATACTTCATCTTGTAACATTTTCTGTTTTCTATCAATTGCAGCCCAAATAGCTTTAAGATTGTCTTCAGTGGCTGTTTTCCTATTATATGCGATGTTTTCAGCTTCGTTTATTATAAAATTCTTGTATTGCTCGTTTGTTATGTTTACTTTCATGATGTTTATACTTTATTTATAATAAATATAAGTTTTTTATTTAAAAAAAAGTTAAATTTGAATTAAATTATTTTGCCACCTCAATTTTTTTTCGTACCTTTGCAGCAAATAAAAACCAATTAATATGTGTAATAAAACAATTGAAGAATATTGGCAAAAAGTCAAGAAGGATTTTAAGTTTGGTGAACAGTATATTGACATTGAGACTAATCAGTATATCGTAATATGTCCATTTGTACCAGAAGTTATTATACGTCTAAATAATACTATGTATTACAATGGGTCTAATTTTAGACTTAGCCATTGTTTATGCTATTCACGTGGTGCATTTGCAATGTGGTATAAAATATTATATAGGGACGGGCGAGTAAAAGCCTTTTTCATTCGAAAAGATATTGACCTTAATGTGGATTATCACAATCAGCCTTTAACTGCTGAGTTTACTGGGTGGGTTGATTTCAATGATAGAAATCATCTTAAATTTGCGCATCTTGTTAATAATCATGTTATTAGTGGCTATTATGGCGATGGTGATAAGTTTGCTTGCGAAGAGTGCGCGTTTAGTGATAAAATAGATGGCACTTGTAAGAATGAAGTGGAGGAAGTTAATCACGTTCTTGAAAGTGTTTTTGACGAATTGTTTAATCTGTATGACCATTTTGTTGATACATTGGAAGATAATTTACATAATTTTTTTGAAAAATAATTAAAATAAAGTTTTTTTTTACCGATGCGAGAGTAATTAAACTCTCGCATTTTTTTATTTATATATTTCCATAAAAAATTATCTTTTATAATACTTATAGAGAAATAATTTTAATATGGCGAAGAGACAATATATGGGTATTAAATACCCGTTTACATCTGATGGGTTTCAAAAATTTTATTTGGATGTAAACGAATCGGTTAAAGATAAGGTCAGAAGTCAGTTGATGCATATAGTTTTTACCCCCAAAGGGCAGAGAATTAGGAATCCAGAATTTGGAACTGACCTTATTAAGTTCATATTTGAGCCTAATGACCAAACCACTTGGGAGGCCGTGAAAAATGAGGTTAGTGAATCTGTTAAAAGATGGGCAAGTAACATCAACATTAATAACATACAGATTGTTAAAAACGAGCAAGACGAATCAGAAATATATGTAAGATTGGATTATAGCGTTTCTGATGGTAATAAGGTAACTAATGATAGCGTAGTAGTTCAAATATAAAATATGAGTACCAAAAAAATTAATTATTTGGCTCGTGATTTCGAGTCAATTAAAAGTGAGTTAATAAAATTTTCAAACCAATATTATCCAGAATTAGCGGATGATTTCAACGATTCTAGTATTGGAGCATGGTTTATTGACCTTGTATCCGATGTTGGCGATAGCCTTAGCTATCATACGGATAGGATGTATCAAGAGACCAATATTGACAGTGCTAACCTTAGAAGCAGTGTCTTAAACCAAGCTAGAGCCAATGGATTGAAAATTCCAGGACGTAAGGCTTCAATGTGTGAAGTTGAGGTCAGTTGTGTTTTGCCTACTGATTCAATGAACATACATCTTCCAGATTGGAAATATGCCCCCATCCTACAAAGTACGAGCATTGTTTCTGCTGGGGATTATAACTATCAGCTTACAGAAGATGTCAATTTTGCTGAGCAATTTAATAAGGATGGCTTTCCAAATAGAAAAATAACGCCTGCTAGAGACGGTAATGGTAATATTACTGGGTATAATGTCTCAAAATCAACGATAGTGATAAATGGAATTACAAAGATTTATAAAAAAGTCATATACCCTTCTGATTTAAGACCATTTATGGAGATTGTATTGCCAGAACCTAATATAATGAGTATTGATTCTATAATATTCAAAGAGACCTCTGACTTTAACACTAATCCAGAGATATATGAGTATTATATTGATGAAGAACAGTATAGAATATCTGACCAAGCTGTAATGACATACCGTTTTTTTGAGTGCGATTCACTAGCTGACCAATATAGATTTGGAAGTGAAGCCAATATAGATAATTATATAATCAAGGATATATATAATCCTCATTTGTATGATGATTACACAGAGATTGTAAAAAAAGACGGTAGTGGCGAAACGATTACTGCTAGAACCACTAGATATTATCGTGGGAAATGGAAACCATTAACGCAAAAGTTCATTACAGAGTTTACTGACAACGGTTATATGAAAATTATATTTGGTGCTGGGAACGGATATGATGAACTACCAAGTGATAATACTACATATGCTGATTATGCAGCATCTATGCAGATAAACAATAATATGCTAGGGGTACTCCCTAAAGAAGGTTGGACTATGTATATTCTTTATAGGGTTGGGGGTGGCGTATCGACAAACCTAGGTCCTGGTGCTATTAATAAAATATCCCTTGCAAACATTGATTGGGGCGGAAATACTGGAAATACAAATGGTTCTCTTAGAGGAAGGGTAATCACATCATTTGCTGTAACCAATTTAAGCACAGCAGTTGCTGGTAAAGATGAGCCTTCGACCGAAGAAATAAAGGCACTTATGAAATATAATATGGGTGCTCAGAATCGTGCTGTTACAGTTAAAGACTATAGAGTTAAATTAATGCAAATGCCGCCTAAATACGGTGCTCCATTCAAGAATACTGTTATTGAAGCAAATAATAAGATAGAAATGGATTTCTTGGGAATAAATGCGTTGGGACAGCTTGATTCTGCGCTTCCTCAGACTCTTGTTGAGAATGTCATTGAATATATGTCTAATTATAAACAAATAAACGATTACATAGAGATTAAAAGCGGCAGGATATATAACATTGGTTTAGGGATTGATGTGTTTATAGACAAGAACTACAATCCAGCCAATGTTATTACAAACATTATAAATGCAACTAAAGACTATTTTGACGTAAATAAACACGAAATGGGTGACGATATATTCATTGGTGATTTAGAAAAAGAAATAACTTTGCTTGATGGCGTTGTGAGCTTGATTGATTTGAGGGTTTATAAGATTTTGAATGGCAGCTACTCTCCAGATGAATGTCCTCTACCAGAGATAATGGAAGGTAGCTCTTGCAGCTTTTCAATGTCGCAGCCGTTTGATGAACCAACTGGTTCTCAAATAAGGCAGATTGATTTAATGGCTGTAGATAAAGTGCTGTATGGGGACTATAATAGTTGTTTTGAAATCAAATACCCATCATCTGATATACAAGTACGCTGCAAATTAAAATAAAACTAAAATGTTATGGCTTGTAATTGTAAAAGAAAAATTGAGTTAGAAAAGAAATACGGGGTTAAGCAAACTGAAACCATTTTGGGAAAAGTGAAAAGGTTTACGCTAAAAATTCTTATTTTTATCTTTTTAATGGCGATGATATTAGTTGCCACTCCAATAATGATTGTGGTTGTGATATATAGAATTGCGTTTAAAGGGGACACAGCAATAGTTCTGCCTAAGTTTTTAGGAAAATATATTAAAGAATAAATTATGGACAAAAGTTACAGAATACACACAAACATAGCAAAAGACACTTTGCTGCAAGTGAACATGACACAAGACTTTGATTTTTTAGAAGTCTTGTCGTTGAGGCTTAGACAAAAGGATGCATATAGACTGCACTCTTCCAACTATGGAGTCATAATTGGAAGAGTTCTTGCTAATGATGCTTTTGGAATCCCAAATGCAAAGCTTTCTGTCTTTGTTGAGAGAGACACAAACGATTCAACGGATATTGAGGCGTTATACCCATATAGTGAGGTTACGACAAGAGACAAAGAAGGGAGAAGATACAATATATTGCCAGATTATAGTGATGATGACTGCTATAGGGTTGTAGGTACGTTTCCAAACAAAAGGCTTATGCTTGATGATGACATGCAACTTGAGATATATGATAAATACTATAGATTCACAACTGTTACTAATAGTGCTGGCGATTATATGATATTTGGTGTGCCTACTGGCAACACCACTCTTCACGTTGATATTGATTTGTCTGATATTGGGGTTCTTTCACAAAAACCACGCGACTTTGAATATAAGGGCTACAACCTATCCATGTTCGATAACCCAAACCAATTTAAAGAAAGTACGAATTTAGATAACCTTGCCCAAATATTTTCTCAAAACAGAGGCGTTTTTGTCAATCCTTTCTGGGGCGATGCCGACAATGGCATTGCTTCATTGACTCGTGCTGATATTCAAATAGAATATAAATTCGAACCCACTTGCGTTTTTATAGGCTCAATAGTATCTGACAATGAAGGGCATGCAATAGGACATAAATGTGAGCCAGACGTGAATAATGGTATGAATGACCAACTTGTAGGGGGTAGCGGAACAATTGAAATGATACGTAAAACTACAGATGGATTGGTTGAAGAATACCAAGTGCAAGGTAATCAGCTGATAGACGAAAATGGCGTATGGTGCTACCAAATACCAATGAACTTAGATTTTATTGGCACAGATGAATATGGTAACATCGTACCTACTGATAACCCTAGCAAGGGAATCCCGACTAGGGCACAAGTTAGATTCAGAATCAGCAAGAACGAAACTAATGATGAAGGGTTTTCGAGACATACTGCAAAGTATCTAGTGCCAATGAACCCGATTTTCAGCGAAAAAAGCACAATCCCGACAATAGACGTTAATGGCTCTGAAATAGAGAGAATGTATAATTTCGGCTCTGCTACGCCAGACAACTGTTTTCGTGACCTCTATTGGAATAACGTATATAGCGTTAAGAATTATATACCAAAAATACAAATAGCGCATAGACCCATTTCAAAAAACTATAGCGCATTGAAAGGCGCTAACTTGGCTGGAGATTTGAACCCAATACCATTCAATAAGCTTAGGATAGATATTCCATTCACATATATGATGACTTGTATATTGATGGAAATATTATTGAAAATAGTCACATTAATTAATTTGATATTATGCGTAGTATATTCAATTATTAATATTATCGATAAAATATTAAAAGTACTTAGGAGGATACCAGTTGCCAAAAGGTTCGTACCTTCTTTTGAGAAGGTTTTGGAGGGGTTAAGCTGTCTATACATGTCTGCTGGTTTAGAAGAAGGCAACACGGTTTATTACCCAGGATGTTGGTGTAACGGGTTCCCCAAAAAATGCCCTGAAGAATTTGGAGAAGGATGCGAGAAAAGAACTAGCTCACCATCCTATGAAGATAGGGTTCAGAGGAACTTAGCAAAAGAGTATAAAATAGTCAAACTAGATTTTTATCAAGATTGGATTAACGGATGTCTTTACATGCCTCTCTGGTATTGGAGGAAAAGAAAGAAAAGAACTTTCCTTTTTGGCTTGATTAAAAGAAGGGCAAAAAATGAATTCTGTTCTTGTGAGAACGACACATACACTAGGCTTAAAACCTATACTACTTGCGAGATACCATATGATAATGTATCGTTTGATGTTTATGAAAGATTTGCTAGCGAAAGGGAGGAAAAATGGCATAAAAACAAGTCAAAATGGATTAGATATATGAGAGGCATTATACGCCCATTCACGAATAAGGACAATTTGGTGGTCTATTATTATGCAGCATTGCAAGCCACTAGCGACAATAGAAACCCCAAGCAAGCATTGTCAGAAAGGCCAAAAGGCTTCCATGCCGTCAGATTATATGCGACTGATTTAATCTTGCTAGGTAATTTGACTGAGAATAATATTTATGGCATACCTCAGTTTTTTAGGTGTTTACCATCCACAACTGCAAATGTGCCAGCAATTGCAACAATAGAAGAGGCAAACAGTGAAGAAATAGAGACTAGTGACGAGCAAACAGAGGTGACAGATAGCGAAGATGGTGGAACTACTGTCGTTACTGGCATGGACTGGGGGCGTAAAGACGTTTCTAGTAAAGAATCACCAATGTATAAGGGGGGACTATTCATGGATTTGGCGTGCGCCTATGTTAACACCAAAGCCAAGTCTTGCATAAATGTTGAACGCTTAAGCGAACTTGGAGTTACGCTAGACACAACATATGTAATGAGGTATTCGCGTAATGGAATGAGCAAGGAGGGCGAGATTAAAACTGACGGTTTTATTACCAAACTTGAATTGGATGATATGGAAAACAGGGCCATGTTTGCGACATTGAACCATATAGGTTTCATACCACAACCATACCAAGCGTCTGTGTCAGCTTGTACCACTCAAGTGCTTGACTCCAACACAAATTATTTTGTGCCTAAATTTAAATATATATATCCAGTTGATTTTGATGGTAGACAACAAATATTCATGGATAGATATAGGAATGGATTTGACCAAGCACTGTCTGATGTGAAAGATGAATCATACATCACGTTTAGGCTAGGTGCTGAAAGCGGAAAGACTAGGATGGAAAATAGCGAGCACAAGATAAGACATTTCTATCGTACTAAAGAAAACAGCGATGCATTTTATATGCCGCTATATAACAATTCATATTATTTTTATTTCGGAGTAAAAAAAGGAAATACTGCAATAGACAAGTTTAACGAAATGTTCAATGCTGATTGTTTTAGCAATGTTGTAGCGCCATTCACAATTTCTTTGACTACTAGACCTAGGTCATATTGCCCAGCTAGCTATAGCAACATCAGTGATGGATTTGCCTACATTATGGTTTTCTCAGACGATATTAGGAAACCATTCTCATATGAGTTGCGTGATGAAAATGACATAGTTGTTATCAGAGAAGAAGGAATGGACACTGAAAGATTCGTAATTGGAGGATACCTTGAAGATGGTAATACGCCAGTTGCCAATCAGGACGGTAAAATACACTATCAGAGGGGTGATAAGAAAAGCATAGACGCAGAGCTTAATAACCAACAATACTATTTGACTCTGATAGATTCAGAAGGTAAGAGCATTACTGAAAAGGTCAATCTAGAAATGGGCAAGATAACGGTCGAATACACCACCACGAACTTAAGCTCAAAGTTTTATAGTTCCGCTGCAACTAGGATAGACTATATATGCCATGATGACAATCATTACTATGGCTCAATTGATGTCTCTAGCTTTACTGTTGACGGCTATAGGTGCGAAATCGATGACGCAAGCGTTTTCAGCTATTCTACAGATAGCGGATACACAATTGACATAACAGGGCATAGCGATGTCCATAGCAGCCTTACAGCTCGATTGACACTCAAGTCTATTGATGGGGAAACTGATAATTGTATGTGCGATAAAAACAACGCCATTGCTAAGGCACAAGGTGCGAATATGAGCATTGACGCAGCAAAAAAAAGACCACATATGCTAGGTCTAGTTAATGGCATATTATCATTTTTTGTCTACAAGCCTAGTTCTTTTGACATAACCATAACGCAAATATGCAATGGTTTGCTGACTGAAAATTCTTCTAGCTCGATTGCAACCATATACAATGCGGATAATTTTAACACATTCTTGAATGGCATGCCAACGCTCTTTATGCTAGGAAGCAACAATGACAGCCATGAAGCGTCAGTTGCAAGCGGCAGTAGATTCTATTCACGTTTAGCTGCCGAAACCCCAAGAGATAAGGAAATAAGTGGGTGGTATGGAGTCCATAGAGAAGATACGTATATGTTCAGTATCACGCAAAACCAAGCTACTGATGACAATATCGAGCTATGGAGGGATTTCGTGCCTGCCAATGAGAGCGTACATTCGCATAGGACGAAAATAGACATCATTGAAATGAAGTTTAATGCAATGTTCTCTTTATCCAACGCAATCTATGTGCAAGATAATGAATTCGGCACTTTGTCGTTTACTTCTACTGGAGGGACAAAGCCAATAGTAAGAAACATTTCGCCTTATTACGAAAGTGATGAAGAATTTGCCAATTCATATTTCTTCAAGGATAATGGTAAGGTAACATATAATACTAACTATCCTAATATAGTCGGTTTTAATGCAGATGGAAGCAATGGGGAAAGTCCAAGTTTTAATAGACGCTATAATAATGAAATATTTCTTGGCAACTATTTTGCAGCATTCACCAATAACGCTGGATATATTGCGAAAAATAAAATTGATGGAACGATAAACATTGCTAGGCAACCTAATTTCGCGTCAATAAGTCCGTATGGGGGAAATAAGCTGAAAAAGTTGGGCGAGGATGAAAAAATCAATATTAACGATGTACCTAGTGCATATAACTGGTCGATACAAAAGTTAGAAGGAGATAGGCTAAGAGCAGTCAATCCTTGGCTAAGGGCACTTACCATTGACAGGAGATATGATTACGACTTTACGATATTAGGCCCAGCCATGAACAGTGATTTCACTTTGTATGGAAATGAAGGTCAAGATAGGCCTTGGCAATCTTTAAGAATTAGCGGGTTCACGTACAACGGAATTGAAATGTCGTATGACAACGAGCATAACATAATATCTGCCACAACAGTAGAAGAAAAAACTGATAGTAAAAGTGGGGAAGTTACAGCTCAAAGAGCGAATAATAGGCTTGAGTATTCATACTACTATTCTGACGGCGATATAAAGGAGCATAAAGATATGTATGGAGACCAAGTTGAGGAAAGCATTTTTGGTACTAGCCCTTACCTTGAGGCAGTGACTGTCTATAACACAAGTAACGGTGTTAATACTGTATGGTCTAACGGACATTTTGGGTTTAATCCAACTATTGACAAAGATGGGCTTCTTATAAAAGAAAGCTTCACCAACGAATTTGGCGGGTATGACATTAGGAATTTCTATTGGTCAAATTTTAACAGGAATAGATTGTCTGACTATTGTGACCAACAAGGCGGTTTCACTGTGCCATTCAGCAGAGAGAACCCATTCTATGTCTTTAATTATCCTTCAAGAAGAACTGACTTGTATAATGGCGAATTTGATGTAAATAACTACCCAACAATAAGATATTTGGACATCGGAAATATACCTCCGTCATATTCTTACGAGTTTACGAATGAAGGGTGCTCATATGACATTAGCCCTGAGTATTCAGACGATGGGTTTATAAAATGCAAGACAGAGGCAAATGAAGTAACTACATTTGAAGTGACATTTGACAACCCCATTTCATTTATACCGCCAAATCCAACAAACAAGGAATATGGTAATATAACGTTTAGAAGAGGAAATGATAATGATGGGTATGCTAGGTTTGAATCAGTGAATGCTTCTTTGAACTTCAATTACAAATTAAAGGGCAATGAAGACTTTAACGTGTATACTAGACCGCCAAGAGTAATTAGTGTTCTGAATGATGTAAATACAGATGGAATTACTAGGATAAAGACAGCTGGTACTGAAAAAAACAGTAACTCTTTGGCTAATGAAATCACTAACCTTTCTCTTTATGAGTTCGAAACCATATCAAATGCTTTTTGGGATATTATGAGAGTGTCTGATATATTCGCCCCACAAGGCGTTAGTTTGAACAACGGCTTCTTCACTAAAGATGGGGAAAGGCTGAATTCAGATGATAATGACTTTGGAAGCATAAGATTCTTCAAGGAAGGCATTGATTTAGATAACACTAATGCATTTACTATATTGGTGGACAGAGAATATCAATACATTGATGATGAAAGCACACTGACAAGACATCTGAGGGTGCTTGAATTCTCAGACATATATGATGCTAGACACCTTTTGGTAAGAGCATTGAGTGCGAACACTGACGATGAGTGGTCATATGTTGAGCTTAGGACAATTGAAACCACCACACCAGTTGAAGAGGTTGTTAGCACAACAACAGAAGAGGTTACTAGAGAAACAGGAGAAATAACTTATGAGACAGAAATTGAAACAGAACGAAGAGATGCTGATGGCAGTGGTAGAACATATATTCAAACCCTATCATTTGAAATGAGGTTCAGCCTTAGTGGAACACCAAGCGAATTACAAAATTCTGCTTTTTCTGATTTTGTCAATATGGGTTATGTTTTTGAGTTCGTTGACTCGTCAACCAACAGATATTTTATCGAAGACGGTATTGATGTTACTCCAAAACAAGATAATAATGTTGTCTTCTTAAGGTTTAGAGTTAGGTGGAGTCAAGATATGGGCATATTGAGAGACGATAGGTGGGCTGGATGGGATGAAACAAAACAAAAAGGTAAAAATCCAGTTAATATGGCCATATATGCTAAGACCACAAGTAATTTCACATATAAATTAGGTGATGATTATTTCCAAATAAAATTAGGAGGCCAAGATGAACTTCCAGATAAAGAAGGAGATAGAAGTAATACATTTTTCTTCATAGCTTAATATGGACACAAAGATATTTTTACAAGGATTTAATGGTAAAAAGTCTTCCAATACTAGTGAGGGCTTAGATGTTCAAATCAAGGGTAGGAGAAAGCTCCTACCTTTGAATGATGTTGCTGAAGTGGTTAGCCAATATGACCAGTATAGGGAAGAAAGGGAAAAATGCAATATAATAAGGTTGACTTGCCAAGTTAACCCCATCTGCTCCAATGTCCTTTTCAACCGTATTACTGAGATTGTGAAGGATGAGGGCAGCAGCGCAGTTACTTTCATCAACTATTCTCTTGGGGATAACAAAGTATTTGATAATGTCATATACAAGCCAAAAGAAATGGGCTTTTGGAGCAACGGCAACATGACATATTTCAGTAATGGGGCAAACGGAAAAGAGGTTCTTGCCTATGCTATGCACTCGACAAATGCGATTAGGGACACACAGCTGTCCAGAGAAAACGTGGGCTTCGTGTATCATTGCGGATTGGATTTTTTCAATAATCATTTGCTCAGGAGCAACACCTTCAAAACTGTATGCGCATACGGCAATAATAGCACAGTAGACACTGCGTTTAACACAATTGCTGACTTGATGAGGGACGTGAATGGGAGAAATGTAATTGAGAACGTGTATTTCCCCACAAACGAGACGTCATTACGTGGGAGCAACTATACTCAACGTTTAAGTTTGCATTTATATGAATATGATGATATTATGCCATTTGAGGAAACTGTCAATGACAAATTGCTGAGAAGATATGACGGGTGGATTGGCTTTGAGAACAAATCGAAGATAAAGTCATATATCAACTTCGGAGAAGATGAAGAAATGGAAATTGAAAGGCCATTAATGAATTTTAATGGCGGTGATTTCATTGATATGTATCCAGGCCGTGATTTATATTCTTTTGTTCCAAAATATAATAATTTCCAAAGAAGAATTGAAAAAAATTGGAATTATTGCATCACTTATCCAAGTTCTTCTTATACGCCAAGTTCGTCAACTGAGCCTTTTGGGGACGTTATTGAGACAAATGATGGCTTAAACTCTTTGAAAGCAATATATTTTGATGAAAACATTAGGGCTGACAACGGAACAACACAACTTGTTATATATAGTATTGCAAAACATGGGCTTTCCAAAGGAGACTATGTTAATATATATAAAACATTCGCGTCTGAAAGATATTGGGTACAAGATGTTAGTGGCAATGTGATTTCGCAGTTCTTCTATAATTTTGATGAAGCCAACGATGAGCTGACAAAGTTGAGGCATGAATATTCAGCACGAACAGTTTGTGACGGTAGTGAATTGATAGAGCCAAGTGGGGTATTTAGTGCCGAGACTAGTATAAACAATGAAAAGATTCTTGACGATGCAGAAGTTGTTGAAATAGTTGATGATTATATCTTTACGGTGTTTAACCCAAATACCCAAATAAGTAATAACTGGGTTTACCTAGATGATAGTGAAAGAAAAGCAAACAGTGTCATAACAGTGAATGGCGAAGAATACACAAATAGAGGAAATTATTTCACAATTTCAGCAGATGCCAATGCACATAGGTACTACATTATCAACGGCAGCTATGTCAATTTTGATGATAATGCCCAAAACATATCGTATAAAAAAACATATGGAGGCATAGAATGTGAGTATTATGTTAGGATTTTTTCCAAATTGCCCAATTTTAAGTATGCAAGTGGCGATACTTCATCCGAATATGAAATATATAGGAGGCGCGAAAATGGTGAGACAATGCTTTCTACATATCAAGGCAATGAATATGAGTTTGAGAACCACATAAGCAGGTTAGCATTTGCCAAAAACGTATATGCAGATGACATTGGAGAAGTTGTGTTTACTGATGACATTGACATTTCAAACATGCATGACAACCTTGGAAGGCCATTGACTAGTTTATATTTAACCATAATTAAAAACAATAAAGGCTATAAGGAATGGTATGGCTGGAGAAATCAGTTGACTGATTGGAAAGAAGCTGCTATAAACAGAGAATTTAAAAATATCGAGTTTTCCCATTGTTTTGGCCCAGTTACTTGTGGAATAAAGGCATCTGATGAATCAATGTATGATGATTCAGTTAGGAATATTGTCAAGATAAACAACATTGGTAACAATGTCGGATACAATGTGAACAGAATTAATGGCAATGAACAAGACGGTAGGGTATATTATTCATCGATTAACAGTAGGGTCAGTATTGACAACAATGAGATTTGGTATGAGACTGATAGGCATTTTTATGGCGATTTATGCTATTACGACAGCTACAATGCAATAGAAAGGCATATTCAGTATGTGAAACATAGGTTTAACACAGCTCAAAGAGAGCTTTACAATAAAAATGGTAGTGCAAAATATTTTGAAAGCTATGCGTATGATGAAATAATGGCAGATGATTATGATACTAATGACTATGAGCTAGAGTTGCATAAAGTAGATAACTGTAACGAACTACGAGAAGGATATTATTATATACCGCACTATGAAATACCAATTAAGACGTTTGACAAGCTTCAAACAGTGATACCAGATTTTTTAACGATAAGACAGTTTAAGCGAGAAGAAGAAGGACTGTATACATTCGTTACTTTGCAGCAGCATTTTCTCAGCGATGGCGATAAAGCAATGTTATATGACACAATAAGGGATAAGTATTATAAGCTTATCGCAATTAGTGGGAGAACAGATAACTATAGGACATTTACTTGCAGAGTTTATGACGAAAATACAGATATGCTAAGTAATATAACGTATACAAGTGGTGTCACGAGAAATGAGATAACCATAGATTATTTGTCAACTAGCGTCTCAAATGGCGCGGTTAGCGTATCTGATTTCAAATTGTTTAAGATGGACAACTTGAACTACCCTAGCTATGCAAGGGTTTTAAGGGACGGCACTTGCAGAATCATTTGGCGTAATATATTAAACAATGGGTTCAACAGAAGTGACAAATCACTTGAAGAATATCCGTTCACAAACGGAGCATTCTACATTAATAGGAGAATTGATTTATATCTCAAGAGGCAAGACCCTTATGGCACTTACAGATTGTACAACGAAAGAGACATTGAAGGAAATGAGCCTAATACGACTAAAGAAGATAACTACATTAATGAAGCAGACATAGAATGTTAAGGTACGAAATTAAATTAAACGATAACGATATTAAAAGAGACGAATTGCTTTGGGAAGAGAAATATCTCTCTCCAGACCTTTCATATGTCACTGGTGTAACTAGCCCTAGTTATCACCTTGAGAAATTTGACACCGTAGCATCTTCCAATAGCATTATCAATACAGATAGTGCCCTTAATGTTGAATGCAAAAACGTTAAAAGGCAAGGATATATCATTGTAAGACAAAAGGAATATGATGTATTCTCAAGTTCAACCATTGATTATTCAATCGTAAAAAGCGGAGAGACAATTGATTATCAATATATTGTTAATAAAGACAAGTTTTTCTATTGGAACGAAGATAAATCTGGATATACAATTAACAATCTCTTAAATTATGATAAAGCATCGTCTGCCATTGTTGAAACCATTAAAGTTGAACCTAGAAGCGGAAAAACGGAAAATCCAATTAAAATAGATACTGTATATTGGATTGAGGATGGGGAAGTTGAGATAGATGGAAACGTATATGTATATGACGTAAACGAAGGTGATAAAGGTATACTAAAGTATAAAGAAACTGGTGACGCATTAGACCCTTCAGATATTACAAGGTGCGAAGACATTGAGTTTCATCCATCTCCCTCTACTATGTATGAAGAAGTCACTAAAATCAAATTGACTAAAAACAATAGGCAAGAGGAAAGCTTCAGTAGAATTACTTTTGCTAGGTATTTTTACTATGTCAAGTACAAAGACCATTATTGTAGCGTGAAGCAAAAATATTCTGGGGATTCATATCAATTTGTATGCGAAATACCATTATATGTTATAAGTGCTAAAACTGAAGACAGAATCGACAACTTAGCGATAAAAGAATATCCTTTATATTTTGCTGACGAATTTAGCGATGAAACATCAAGAATTGATTATGAAAATTATCGTAATAACGATTTTTTAATTAACTCTAAGAATATTTTATCGCATAGAGTATATAATATGAATGACTTAAAAAATGTCATTGCATTCATTTATATAGATGAAGAAAAAACGTATTTTACAGTTGAGCACGATGTCCTAAACGCAAATGATGGTAATGAGATAATAGTTTATCTTGACAATATCCATTCTCCGCTACAACTTGGAGAACAAATCATATTTGAAAATGGTTCAGATGAAAAGTACGAATCTATTGTATATAACTCTAATACTTATGGCGGGAAAAATGAAGAATATGTTATATTCAATTCTAGAAAATATCTAGTACAAAAAAATTTACTAGATAAAGTTGTTATAAATGATAATGAATATGACATTGATTATATAAACGGAAAAACGGTTGATAAAAACTGTTTGGTTACGATAGGTGAAGAAAAAGTACCGATGCTCATTGAAACAATTGATGGTGGTGAATATTCTAGTGGGACTCTAAAACGTTATGGCAAAATAATTACTAGCGCATCTACAGCAGCAACAGAGGCGATATATACTATTAAACCGTATGATGGGGTTATTATAGACAATAAAAAATATATCATAAGGGAAGTTAGCGCAGAGACTAGTCCTAATATTGAAGAAGTTATTTATAAGTATGCATCAATCGGTATACCGAAAAAATACACATTTAATGTTTTGGAAAAATTAGGCAATTCTACATACATATGTGAGCCAGATGTTAATATCACTGAATTCACTGACGAGTTCAAGAGGGCGATTACTAGTGAAATATGTAATGATGTTGTTAGCAACCAGAATTCCTACACATTATTTATTGATAATAAAATTTTTGGAGATAAATCAATAACAAGTAATTTACCATTTCTAAGGAACAATACTCCTACGTCTAGTGACGATTATTATGACTTGTTCAATGATTTGAAAATATTCGTTAAAAATGGATATATTCAAGTTCCTTTGCCATTAAAGATGGATGTTGCCAATAACACGTTGCAAGATGATATAGTAACACGTGATTTTTTTGATGCAGAAAAAGAAAAGGCTATAAATCCAATAGTTGATATGGAGAAAGACGTTTATCTGCCAAAATTTGTCTATGGGTATTACGAGGACGAGGGTAGAACAAGCATTCACGAATATACCGATGAAGAACCTAAAATGTATCGAGGTTCTTCAACGATTTTCAATCCAATATATCAAATAAATTTGAATTTCCATTTCAGAAGTAGAAATTTGGATTCTTGGAAAATAAACGATGGCGATGCACCATATGATGCTAGCGCAACAACGGATAATTGGTTTATAACCGATTTTCATCCATATTGTGATATTTTAAAAAATAAAGAAAAAAGAAAAGAAAGCGGCCAGACATTGATGGAGGCTTCAGACTTAATGGGGCTATTATATTTCACTAATGATGACATATTTTATCAAAGGTCTAAAGTCGCTAAATCATTTGCTAGATTATCGTTTTACGATAGCACCGACCCGCAAACACAATCATTGTTGGCAACATCTTGTATATTTGTTGATGGGCACAAGTTGTTTAAAAGGTTTATTGACAATTCAAGAAAGTATGAAAGAGAATATGGCTCTGTTTCTGAGCCTATATTTGAGAAAGATAAAACCGCAAAATTTATAGATGTCGCATCTGAGAAAAACATTTACAAAGCCAACAAAATTGATGTTAAGACAGAATACTTAAATTTAGCAACAGCACATACGAGATATGATAAATATGAGCAAGATTATACTAGAATTACTATGGACACAGATGACCATAGAATAAGTTCTAGGCTTGTAGTTAACAACAAATATATAACAGATACATCTTCTGAGGGGTTTTATATTTATATTTTTAGGGAATACGCTGAAAAACTTCACCCGAAACCTATTTATATGAAAGTTGAATTTAATCATGCTGGAATAGGTAGAACCATACCATTCCTTATACCTATGCATTGGGGCGGTAACGCAACAGACAGTGGAGGGACTGCTTATAATAAAATATATCCAGAAAGGCCTTTAAATCTTGTAGACTTAGAAGACGAGAAGGAGCTTAAAAGAGGCATTCCATTATCATATGTCTATGCCCAGACATATATACCATTATATGCAGTGTATGATTTTGATAGGAAGGAATATGGTTATGTGTTTGATGATAGGTATGTAAGACAAGATAAAAATGGAGTACTCAACTTGAATTTATTTGAAATGAAGATAATGAATGAGTCGCAGCATCCAACAGAGCAAGAGTTAATTAATATTAGGAGAAACCAGCAAATTAGGGCAATTGTCAATGTTAATAAAAGGCAGTTTGATATAAAAGCATTTAATTACGAAGTGGAATGAGAACAATACAAAGACAAATATCTTTAGAACCAATGACATCTAGGTTGCCTAGTGTATGGCCAGCATATAAAGACAATGAACTATATTTTTTCGATGAAAAATCATTGGAATCAGATAAAAGGCAATGGCAATATACTAGCAATTGGGGTATGGTGCCAGTGAATATCGTGCTAAACCACAATCCGTCAGAAGGCTTACCATATAGTGCATATAGTATAGTATCTTGTACAGAAAACTGTAATTGCAGCGGTCATTGTTATGACGGAGGATATACTACTATTAGTGGAACTCCAACGCATTGCCTAGATGAAAGTGGCCAATGTATTTGCTGTGAGGTGGATGATTATTTGAATGTCATATCAAGCCAAACTCCATATTATTACGATGAGTTTGTCAGTTTTACTTTATCGTTTGATAGCCTCAGTAAATGGTATTATTTCTTCAATGAATATTATAATTTATTGAAACAGTATAGTCATTGTGATAGGGTGTATACTAGTGCTGAAGATTATTATAACTATGAGTCTTTAACGAAGTATGCAGACCAGATGAAATATGGTGCTGACAGACAAACCTATTTGGATTTGGACAATGAGTTTGCCGAAAAAGGAGGAAGAGTTGAAGTTCTAGTATTTAACAAAGATACATCTGTTTATAGCGGAACAACGCCTGAAATGGCTCATGACGAAGAGAATACTGATAGAATGACAATGGTCGATGTATATGACGTTGGTTTTTTCAAATGGATTTGTGATAACATTGTTCCTTCTTTTATCATACCAATGAGATACAAAGACTATTGGAAAAGGGATAGGTTGTTTTATCCAGATGTGATTAAATGGATGGCTTGGTTTGAGGAAAGAATAATTAAAGGTTATGAAAACGCATTTACAAGAGGGAAAGATGGAGAATTAGATTCTTGGAATTGCAAATCAAGTGCCATTACAGATTGCTGTGACTGCGAAGAGTATTTCAACAGAGGTGGCGAACGCATATATTCTGCAATGTCTGAATGGTTCGATAACGTTCAATATAAAATTGTTGAAAATTCAAGAAAAATCAGCGGTAACACCGATTGTTTTGTTCCAACAGTAATTTTACCTACTGAGCTACAAGTTTCTATTGATGATTTGGGAGAATTCAGTATATTTTCTAAAGAATATGAACTTGGAAAGGATTATAGGACTGCGCATTACGGAGATAATGAAAACACTTTATCTGGTACAGTTAGCACCATTAATGGGCATTCAGTTATTTTAACTGATGGTAGTGGCTATACGTTTAATCCATATTATATGGAGAAATATGTTTCATCTTGTAATACTTGCGGCTATGAAGGTGTGTTTTATGGTAGGTGTCCTAAGTGTGGCAGTAGAGACATTCAAATAAGCGGATGGACTGACTATACGGATTATTACATGAATCATGAATACGAGTGGGATGACGACTACAAAAATGATTTCTATGTATCTGCTGTTACCTATTTCGCATATGACGATGAAAACGTAAAATACACGTCATCAGCCTCTAGTTACGATGATGCAAAAGATGATTTGGAATCTCAGATGTCCAAAAAATATCCTTTAACAG
>ODAI012831212.1_pt1 | contig 20150 bp, 19 predicted proteins | sample 1539321 | NCBI WGS metagenome assembly ODAI01 (sample SAMN02144231, study PRJEB22623) | gut metagenome | biome: sheep rumen | host: Ovis aries | place: New Zealand
CCGAAGGTCCCTAACGGTTCTTCCGGTCCATTATGCGTTTACGGATGGTAGCCGAAGAAGGCTTCTTGTCATCCTTGTCGGACTGGTCCAGCCATTTGAGGGCGAGGTCCAGATCACCGAGCATGTAGCAGGCCGTCGCGATATTGAACTCGGCGCAGGAGCGCTTTTCCGGGTTGGTTGTTCCGAGTGTGCTCATCCACAGTTTCATCGCTGAGCTCCAGTCGTATTCGTAAGCGTACTGGGCGGCGCTGTCCCAAGGCTCGGAGTCATAATAATAGATAGTGTAGTTCTCGCTCTTCCATGTGGGAAGGAACTTCTCGGCGGAGCGGTGTCCGATGGAATTGCCGCTGTCGTAGAGGTTGTCCCATATCCTGGAGGCTATCTTGTCGTCGCTTTCGCCCACTCCGGCGAAAAGTGCGTAAGAGGCGGTGCTGTTCCCGTGCATCGTCCTCACCGTATCAGCCTCATTCATCGAGTCATACATATGGAGGTTGATGATATAAGGGACACTTCCCCTTACCATGTAAGCCGAATCGGCGACGCTGAGGCCTGAAGGCTGCTTGCTTCCGAGTTCGACATCACCCCACTCCGTGTTTCCGAAAAGGAACATCACGTCACCGCCTGTATCCATTATGAGATTGACGAGGGTATCTTTCGAAGCGTAGGAAGCGCCGCGGGTGGCGTCGATCCTGTAGAGTGGAATGGCTTCCTCACCTGAGAAGTAATCCTGTTCAAGTCTCTGTGCGAAGCCTTCGGCAAGTCCTTTGGTGAAGACTGAATCCTTTCCGCCGGAGACATAAGCCACGGCCATGCTCTTTCCGGAAAGATCGTATCCGGAAACGGAAGGCTGCCTCATGTCCACGTTCATGGTGAAATATTGGGGTGCGCAGGCCACAATCCCGAGAGCCATGACCGCTACCGGACAGAGAGTCCTGAGAAAACGTGAAATGTTTGCCATCGTGAAATGTGTTTCAATTCAGTTATTGTATAGTGTTTCCGACGGGTTCCGACATCCGGACGAACCTTGCTTCGAGGTCGTAATCCATGGCGCGGACAATCTCCACTTCCATGAAATGTCCCACCAGCTGTTCGGGTGAGGCACCCATCAAAGGATCATACACTACAAGAATCTCGCCATCAACTTCAGGAGACTCGAATTCGCTTCTGCAGACGAGGTTTTCTCCGGAAAAAGCGTCCACCAGGACCTTCACCTTCTGGCCTACCCGGGAAGTATTGTAAGAGAGTGAAATATCCCTTTGGAGGGTCATCAATTCGGAAAGCCTTTTCTCCTTTGTCGACTTGCGCACGGAATCACGGAAATTCTCCGCCCCGAACGTACCTTCCTCCTCGGAATACGTGAACGCTCCGAGACGCTCGAATCTTGCCTCCGACACGAAATCGAGAAGTTCCCTGAACTCCCTGGTCCCCTCTCCGGGGTGACCCACTATCATGGTCGTGCGGAGAACGATTCCCGGAACCTTCTCCCTCATCTTTCTGATGAGCGCCCTCGTCCAAGCCCCGTCAACGTGACGGTGCATGTTGTCAAGCACCTTGTCGGCCACGTGCTGAAGGGGGATATCCATGTAGCGGCAGACCTTGGGATTGTTCGCCATGCGGTCAAGCACATCCTCGGGGAAATCCTGGGGATAGGAATAATGGATCCTTATCCACTCTATGCCGTCGATTTCGGAGAGACGGTCAAGAAGTTCGGCAAGGGCCCTTCTCCTATAGAGGTCGAGGCCGTAATAGGTCGTATCCTGGGCTATGAGGACCAGTTCACGTACGCCTTTGGCAGCGAGGAAACGGGCTTCCTTCACAAGAGACTCAATGGGGACCGAACGGTGGGCTCCCCTTATGAAGGGAATGGCGCAGTAGGAGCACCTCCGGTCGCATCCTTCCGAAATCTTCAGATATGCGTACGAAGCCCCGTCGGAGGGGATGTACCTTCCGGCGTGACCGAGGTCCGGATCCTGTCCGCTGCCAAGGGCCGCCGCCACGGGACGGATGTCCCTGGCTCCGAACCACCTGTCAACTTCGGGGATGAGCCCGGGAAGCTGGTCCATGTACCTCTGGGAGAGGCAACCCATCACGAAAAGATGGCCGATTTCTCCCCTGTTCTTGAGGTCCACAGCCTGCATTATCGCATTGACGGATTCCTCCTTGGCGTCCCCTATGAAACCGCAGGTGTTCACCACCAAAAAATCAACCCTCCCGGAGGAATTCTCCGGAAGGATGTCATACTTGTCCTGGACGGCCGCCAGAAGATGTTCGGTATCCACCTGGTTCTTCGAGCAGCCCAGGGTCAGAGTCCTCAGCGTGGGCTTCATCGCGAAGAAGGATTATTCCTCAGCGCCCTCAGCGGGAGCCTCCTCGGCGTTCTCCTCAGTGAAATCGAGGGAAGCGAAGTTCTTGAGCTCGTTGTACCAGTCGACGACCTTCTTCATGTGGGAGACGTAGAAGCGGTCAGCGTCGTAGGTGGGAACGGCCTTTGCGAAAAGGGCCTTGAGTTCATCGGCGGAAGCCTTTGAAGTGGGGGCGTCCTCCTCACCGAGAACCTCGTGGAGTTTTCCGAAGACCTCCTGGAGCTTCATCTCCTCGTCCTCGGTATAGATGGCTATGTCAGCCAGGGTGGTTATCTTGCTCTTCAATCCGAAGCACGTACGGTGACCGTCACGGAGAGATTCGGCGATGGCGCCGTTGCGGGCCTGTGCCACATAGCGGTAAAGGCCGCTCATGCCTGATACTGAAAGAATTCTTGAAAGATCTGTCTTTTCCATTTCGTATTGTGTTACTTTGGTCTCCCCGAAGGGAGAGAAATATGTCCTTCCCCTACTATCGGGAAGGGAGGTGCAAATTTAGCAATTTTTGTACAATCCCCATCGCAAGGTCCGTACGGCGGCGGAGTTCTTCGACGGAAAGGTCGTTGTTGATGATGGCGTCGGCCTTCATCGGGTCAAAGCGCTGGTTCCGGATCCTTCTGAGAACGGCTTCCGGATCAGAGTTGTCCCTGCGGCAAGCCCTCTCAAGGCGTATGACCTCCGGAGCCGTGACCAAGACGACGGCATCGAAAACTCCCGCAAAAAGCGGCTTTTCCTGAGCGATCGCGGACTCCATCACGACAAAGGGAGCCTCACCCATGTATCCGCCCCATCCCTCTTCCAGAGAGTCTCTTTTCCACCGGAGGAAATCCTCCAGCACGGCGGGGTGGACAACGGATTCGACTTTGGAGAGCGCTTCCCTATCCGAGAATATCACCGAGGCGAGAGCCTTCCTGTCGAACGTTCCGTCATCGCTTCGGAGACTCTTTCCCAAAATGTTCTCAAGATTGGAGACAAGGAAGGGGTCGCTGTCGTAAAGGGCTTTCGTCCTTGAGTCGCTGTCATAGACGGGAACGCCGCGGGAAAGGAGATATGCCGATACGGCGGATTTGCCGCTGCCTATGCCGCCGGTAAGAAGAACCGAGCGGATATTCTCCCCTTCAGCTTTCATAAACTCTATCTCATGCTCTCCACGCACTCGAAAATCTCCGGCTCGATTTTGTACCCGAAGACTTCCGAAGGTACTCCCTGGATGGAAGCTATGCACTTGCCGCTCAGAGAGTTTATGAAATCGTTGTAATCTATGTAGAGGCGGGTTGTCTCTTCCGGATCAATCGTAACGGGGAAAGCGCAACGGAAAGAAGCGGTGGCCTGCGAGGGATAGATGATGAGCATCCTGTCGGCGGGAACGTTCCTTCCGAGAACGGGAAGGGTCGCCCTTATCTCGACGAACCTCGCCACATCCAGAGAGTAGTCCACTTTCTCCTGGGAGAACCTCACGCCCTTTATCTTCTCGAGCCTCACGTCTCCGCTGACGCTGTGACGAAGGTCCTCGAGGGAGAATGATTCGGTCGACACCCTGGAGAGGTTGTCGATGAGGTAGGGTTCCCCGTAGACTGTCACCGAATCGGGGGTCACCCGTAGGTCTGAAGTCGAAGTGAACTGGGGAGAAAAGCTGAGGTTGTATACCGGCATAACCGGGACCTTGCGGCTGTTTTCCTTGGGGAAACGGAACACCAACGTGTCGGTCACGAACCCTTCGAGGGAAGACTCCGAACCGAAGATTGACGAAACGTAAGTCCCAAGTTCATTGGCTGTTATGTAGTAGGTATCCTCGCTTTTGAAGTGCATGTCGGAGGGATTGAACTCCACCTTCACGCTCTTTTCCGTAGCCATATGGTTGAGCCTCAGGATCTGGAACCCGGTAGTGCGGCAACGAGCCTGCACGACAGCGGTGTTCGCCGAATTCGGGGAATGGCCTTCAATGTTGCAGACGGCCGAAACCGGTACCCTCACGATCTGGGAATACCGCTGGGAAAGATTATGCAGAAGCCATATGCCGGAAGCGAGAAGGAGGGACATGATGAATATCACCATGTCCTTCCCGTGTACATTTCCGAAAAGGCGCCTTGAGCCTTCCCCGTTCATGCTGTCCGCCATACGGCAAAGGGGAAATTCCTACTGCTGGACTGTGTCGGAGAAATCCCTGACGAGGGAGTTCTTGTCGACCTTGATCTTGACGTCGCCGCTGATCTTGAGCATGACGGTGGGAGTGTTCTCCTTCACTTCGTCGACGACTCCGTAGATACCGCCCGCGGTAACGACCTTGTCACCCTTCTTGAGTTCCTTGCGGAAATTCTCCAATTCCTTCTGCTGCTTGCGCTGAGGACGGATCATGAAGAAATACATAACTCCGAAGATGAGAAGGAGCATGATCCACATGCTGGCGGCTCCACCGCTCTGGGGAGCTGCGGCCTGGGCCTGAAGAACGATTGTAAGATAGTTCATAATTTATTGATTTTCTTTTGTTTCTATAAAAAGTAAGGTTCGCTGTCCCTACTCGGCGGCTCCACTCTTTTCCTTGAGCACCTTGTCCAGGATGCCGTTCACGAACTGGCTGCTCTTGGGAGAGGAGTACCACTTGGAGATTTCGACCCATTCGTTGATCGAAACCCTCGCGGGGATATCGGAGAAGGTGTCCATCTCCGCCATGCAAAGGGCGATGATCGCCATATCGGCGGAGAAAAGCCTGTCGGAATCCCACTCCGGAGTCATCGAAACGACCTTCTTGAAATAATTCTCATACCCGGAGAAGGCGGCCGAAAGAAGCTTTCTCGAGAAATCCCTGTCTGACGATACCGTGGCCGAAGGATTGCGGCGAAGGGTCATGTCGCTCTGGTAGACAGAGGGAAGACGCCATTTCTCCCCGTGGGAGAGGTCATCCATCGTGTGGCAGCACCATGTGAGGGCATAAGCCAGTTCATCGGTCCAGGATATGTTCTTCTCCTCGATGAGGTCCTCCACTTCACTCATGTCGACCAGTTCCTGCTCGAACACCTTCGAGAGGACCTTGCAGTCATCGGAGAGAGTGGCCTCGGGAAGGGCCATGTACTTTTTGTAGTACTGTTTTCCGTGGACGGAATTCAGGATCTTGCCGATGACGATGTCGTACTGGTCCCAGGAAAGGCCCTTTTTCGAAATCAGCTTCTGGAAATCCTTGTCCTCCGACAGGAGCGTGGCCACACGGTTGGAGGCGAACCTTTCGCTTGCGGAAAGTTCCTCTTCGGTGGGATTGAACTTCGTCTTGGCGGCCGCTATCCTTCTGCCTTCCTCCTCGCAAAGAGGTGCGACGAGGGCAAGCATGAAAAGGTAGAGGTCACGGGTGGATTCGCAGCTGGCGTCGAGTTCCGCCAGGGCGTCCTGAAGGGACATGCCGCCTTTCACGGCGTACGAATACAGAACCTTGAAAGCCTTTATCCTGAGTATTCTTCTGTTGAGCATATGAGAATTGTTTCCGTTTGGGGCACATGCATTTACACATCGGCTGGAAGAGCAGCCCGGATGAATTTTCCGCACGTGGACCGATTTTTCACGCAAAGATAGCGCCATTTCACGAAAAATCCTTACATTTGACCAATTTAAAAACAAACAAGGTGCTTATGTACAGAGATGATTATGACAGAGGCTACGGCCGCGAGCGTTCGGAAGAGGACATCTACTCAAAACCGGTGAAAGCCGGAAAGCGTACCTATTTCTTCGATGTGAAGTCAACCAAAGGAAACAAGGACTACTATATCACGATAACCGAAAGCAGAAGGAAAGTAGAACGTGACGGAAGGTTCACCTACGAAAAATCCAAGATCTTCCTCTACAAGGAGGACTTCGACAAATTCGCCGAAGGTCTGCAGGACGCTGTGGATTATCTGAGGAAGAATTTCCTCAAGGACGAACCCGAAGAGATTTCTCCGGAAGAATAAGCCGAAAGCTCCTTTCGTCTGGAGCCTTGCAGGACTCTGAAACAAGGCGGGCCACAGCGGTCCGCCTTGTTCCGTACCATCCTTTTTTTCGTTCCTACGCTCCGGCGGTAACGTCTTTCCCCATGGAACGGAGAGCCGTCAGGCACAGAGGCACCGAGATGAGGAAAGAAACGACGTCGGAAATGCTCTGCGCGAGTTCAACTCCCGTGAACCCGATGACTGCCTGCCCGATGTACAGGGCCGGAATGAAAGCGAGACCGTTGCGGAGTGCTGCGGAAACGATGGCGGGAACGACCTTCCGGATATTCTGAAGGTACATGTTGGTCATCACGATGAACCCGATGAGCGGGAAGACCATGCACTGGTAACGGAGAACCTGCGCCCCGATCCGGATGACGGCGGGGTCGTCCGCACGGAAAAGGGCTATTATCTGCGGCGCGAAAACATATCCAGCTATGGCCAGAAGCGTGCAGTATAGGGTCGACACCCTGGTCGAATGCCAGAAGGCCTTCCGCACCCTGTCATACAGACGGGCCCCGTAGTTGAACCCGCACACCGGCTGGAACCCCTGCCCGTATCCTATCATGGCGGAGGCAGCGAACATCATCACCCTGGACACTACCGAAAACGCCGCCAACGCCTCGTCGCCGTAATTCCTGGCGACCTGGTTGAAGCATATCGCGGCAATCGCCCCCAGTCCCTGACGGAGGAGCGACGGCAGTCCTCCCGCCGCAATCTCGACGTAATGGTGCCATCTGGGTTTGAAAAGCGAAGGATGAATCCGTATGCCTCCCCTTTTTCCGGTGAGGGACAGCATTATCACAAAACCGACCGCCTGTGAAACGGCCGTAGCGAGTCCGGCACCTTCGACCCCGAGTCCCGCCCAATAGATGAGAACCGGATCCAGAACGATGTTCAGGACCGCTCCCGAAGCTATGCCTATCATCGCCATCAGGGCGTTCCCCTGCTGACGCATGAGGTTATTGAGGGAGAAGCACCCCATTATGAAGGGCGTCCCCACCAGAATCCATCTGAAATACCCCGCCGCGAAGGGTTTCACGGTCGGAGTGGATCCCAGAAAATCCAGGAGCGGATCCATGAAGATGAACCCGGCTATCGCAACGACGACGCCGGTGAGAACGGACGAGAGGAACCCCACGGCCGCCATCTGCTCGGCTCCCTTGACATTGCGGCTTCCCAGGGACCTTGAGATGAAATTGCCGGCTCCCTGTCCGAAGAAGAAAGCCATCGCCTGGATGAAGGCCATATAGGAGAAGACTATCCCCAAGGCAGCCGTTGACTGCGTGTCCAGATGGCCGACGAAGAAGGTGTCGACGATATTGTACACGCTGGAAATGAGCATACTCACAATCGAAGGTACGGCCAACTCCCCGACCAACTTCTTGACCGGAAAAGTCGTCATCCTCAAGTATTTCTCTTCCTGCTGCGCTGTACTCATCCCCGAATTCGAAAACTTCAGCACAAATATAAAAAATCTTCCGTCCCCGAAAAATCTTCCCCATGTTGCAAGGACGGGATTTTTTGGATATCTTGCCGCGAATTCCCCCCTACGGGGCATACAAAACGGACAACTCAATAAAATGGAAGCGAAAAAATCATTCGTATGCGACTACTCCGAGGGAGCGCATCCACGGATTCTGGAAAGATTCATCGAAACCAACATGGTGCAGTGCCCCGGTTACGGGTTCGACATCTTCTCGGAAAGCGCCAAGGCCAAGATAAGGGAAGCCATCGGCGACCCCGAGGCTGACATCTTCTTCCTCGGCGGCGGAACGCAGACCAACTCCACCATCATCTCCACGATGCTCAAACCCTTCGACGGGGTGGTCGCCGTACAGACAGGCCATATCGCGGTGCATGAGGCAGGAGCCGTGGAATACACCGGACACAAGGTCCTCACCATCCCCGGAAAGGACGGGAAGATGGACGCGGAGACCCTCTCCACCTATCTGGAAGCCTTCTTCGACGACGGCAACCATGACCATATGGTGTTCCCCGGAATGGCCTACATCTCCTTCCCCACCGAATACGGAACCATATATTCAAAGGCCGAAATCGAAGCCATCCACTCGGTCTGCCGTGATTACTCCATTCCCCTTTTCATCGACGGAGCCAGAATGGGCTACGGCCTCAAGGCTGAAGGCGGAAACATCACCATAACGGACCTCAAGGACCTGTGCGAAGTGTTCTACTTCGGAGGTACCAAGGTGGGAGCCCTCTGCGGCGAAGCTGTGGTATTCCCCCACCACGGCGCTCCGAACCATTTCTTCACGATGGTGAAGCAGCACGGAGCTCTCTTCGCCAAGGGCCGTCTTCTCGGAATACAGTTCGACACCCTTTTCACCGACGGTCTGTACCTCAGGATCGCCGAAGGCGCCGTCAAAAGGGCCATTCTCATGAAATGGATCTTCCGCAAATACGGATACCCTCTCCATATGGACTCCCCCACCAACCAGCAGTTCATCATCCTCACCGACGAACAGATGGCCGCCCTTTCCGAGTACGTGAAGTACGAAATCTGGGAGCCCCTCCCCGACGGAAGGACGGTCGTGAGGTTCGCCACCAGCTGGGCCACAACAGACGGCGACATAGACTTCCTCGAGGGCGTCCTGAAAAAAATCGACGAAGGGAAAGGGGAATAAACAAGTTTTTTGACTATCTTTGGATTCATTCGGGAAACCACTCCGGAAAAGAAGATAACACAACCATTTCACTGAGACCGGGAAAGCGGAGCCCCCACCCGGGGGAACGCCGACATTTCCGGATTCATCAATCCGCTATATATGGCAAAGGAAAACATAGTCCTCAAAAACATAACCCTCGACGGGAAAGCCTCCGACATAGTAGTTTCCGGAGGAATCATCAGAAAAATCCTGCCCGCGGGCAATCTTCAGAACATCCTGCAGGACAATGACCTCGCGAAGGTTCTGTCCGAAGGAATGGAGGTCGTGGACTGCTACGGAAAAACCGCGATGCCGGGATTCATCAACATGCATACGCATGCCGCGATGTCCCTGATGAGGGGAATAGAGGAAGACGTGGTCTTCCAGGATTGGATCGACGCCATCTGGAAGATAGAGGCCAACGTCGACTCCGATTTCGTATACTGGGGAACAAAGGTGGCGGCCATCGAGATGCTCAAGACCGGAACAACGACATTCAACGACCAGTACTGGTCCCCCACCCACGCCAAGGTGGCGGCCAAGGAGATGGGCATCCGTCCGGTGATATCATACGTTGTCCTGGACAAGAGCGACCCTTCCGAAGCTTCGCGCCAGAGGGACCAGTGCGAAAGGATGTACGAGGCCTCCCTCAAATGGAACGACGACGCGATTTTCAGCGTCTCCCTCCACGCCGTATACTCGGTCAGCGAGGAGATGATTCTCTGGGCGTCGGAGTTCGCAAGGGGGCACGACCTTCTTCTTCACATACACCTCAGCGAAACCGAAAAGGAAGTCCTCGACTGCAAGGCCGCCCACGGGGGTCTTTCTCCTGTTGAGTACCTCGACCGCCTTGGCGTTCTGGATTCAAGGACGATCGCGGCCCACTCGCTATGGCTGAGCGAAAACGATGTCCGCATCCTCGGGGAAAGGAAAGTGAACTGCGTGCACAACATAAACTCCAACACCAAGCTCGCCTCAGGTTACAAGTTCCTCTACAACGAGCTCAGGGACGCCGGAGCGAACGTGTGCATCGGAACCGACGGCTGCGCTTCGTCGAACAACCTCGACATCCTCGAAGCCCTGAAGACATCCGCCATAATCCAGAAGGCATGGAGGAACGACCCCAAGGCCTGGCCGTTGGATGAGCTCCTGAGGTGCGCAACAGTGAACGGCGCAAAAGCCCTCAGGCTCAATACCGGAGAAATCGCCGAAGGGAAAGCGGCCGACATCCTTTTCGTCGACACGGACAATTCCTTCTTCCTCTCCCCCGGATCGTTCCTGGCGAATTTCATCTATTCGGCCCACAGTGACTGCATTGAATCTGTCATGGTGAACGGCAAGTTCGTCATGAGGGGAAGGAAGATCGAAGGCGAAAAGGACATCCTCCGCGAAGCGAGGAAAATGATCGGCCTGATTTCGGAGTGAACGGAATAAGGATCAAACACAAAACAGAAACAGAAATAATATGGACCCAAGAGTTGAAAGAATTCACAAAGCGGCGGACTACGTCAAGAAAATCCTCGACGAAAACAATCTGCAGCCCTATGCGGGAATCATCCTCGGCAGCGGCCTGGGAAGGCTCACGGACCTCATAGAATCTCCAGTCACGATCCCCTACAAGGAGATACCCGGATTCCCGGTGTCGACTGCCATAGGGCACAAGGGGAACTTCATAATCGGGCAGCTCGGCGGAAAGACCGTCATCGCCATGCAGGGAAGGATCCACTACTATGAAGGATACCCGATGGACCTGGTCACTCTCCCCACGAGGGTTATGGTTCTTCTCGGCATCAAGTACCTTTTCGTCTCGAACGCCGCCGGAGGAGTAAACTTCGACTTCCATGTGGGAGACCTCATGATAATAAGGGACCACATCAACATGATGCCCAATCCCCTCATCGGTCCCAACATGGATGAATTCGGTCCCCGCTTCCCGGACATGACCCGTCCGTACGACCTTGGCCTCATCAAGCTGGCCAAACGTCTCGCGGCCGAAGAAGGCATCCCCGTGAAGGAAGGCACATATTACGGAGGAACCGGCCCCACATATGAAACTCCCCACGAATACAAGTTCATAAGGATCGTCGGAGGTGACGCCACCGGAATGTCCACCATCCCCGAAGTCATCACCGCAAGGCACAGCGGCATTCCCGTATTCGGAGTGTCGGTCATTACGAACGAGGCCCACGACGACTATGCGGACGATTTCGTGAACGACGGGGACGACGTCGTGAAAACAGCCGACGCGGCTGCGCACAAGATGTGCACCCTTTTCATCAAGATGCTGGAAAACATCCAGTAGCGCCTCCGAAAAGCATTTCACGGATTTAGACACAGAACAGGCTGGCCATGGCGGTCAGCCTGTTCTGTGTGTCTGGAATTGTCACCCCGGCCTCAGTCCTTTATCTTGTCCAGGTCGGAGATCCACAGCGCGACTTTCGCATCGGAAGGCATCCTGAGGTCACCTCTGGGAGAGAGGGACACCGAACCGACCTTCGGTCCGTCGGGAAGACAGGAGCGTTTGAACTGCTGGCTGAAGAATCTCCAGTAGAACTTCCTGAGCCACTTGAGGATCGTTTCCTTGTCATATTCGTTGGACTTTCCTTCCGGTCCCACGAAAACGGAGGCGTCCGCCCTCTTTCCGAGGAAGGCCTTCTTCGCGAGGAAGTATATCTTCGAAGGAGAGTATCCGAAGCGGAACATGTTGTAGAGGAAGAAGTCGTGGAGCTCGTAAGGTCCCACGAGATCCTCGGTCTTCTGCTTGATCTGTCCCTTCTCGTCAGCTGGGGTGAGTTCGGGGCTTATCGGGGTATCGACGACGTCAAGAAGGATCTCCCTTGCCGTTCTCTTGCCGGCGAGAGCTTCACCGAAGTTATTCTCCGCGGCCCACTTCACGAGGTACTTCACGAGCGTCTTCGGGATGGAGGCGTTGACCCCGTACATGGACATATGGTCTCCGTTGTAGGTGGCCCAACCGAGGGCGAGTTCCGAAAGGTCTCCCGTTCCGACGACAAGTCCGTTCTCCTTGTTCGCCACATCCATAAGGATCTGCGTCCTTTCCCTGGCCTGGCTGTTCTCGTAGGTGACGTCATGGACCGAGAGGTCCTGCCCGATGTCCTCGAAGTGCACCTTCACTGCAGGTACTATCGAGATCTCCCTCTGGGTGACTCCGAGAGCGGTCATGAGGTCGACGGCGTTGCTGTGGGTGCGGTCGGTGGTACCGAAGCCCGGCATCGTTATACCGATGATGCCTTTGCGGTCATATCCGAGGCGGTCGAATGCCAAGACGGTGACAAGGAGAGCGAGAGTGCTGTCCAGTCCTCCGGAAATTCCGATGACGGCGGTCTTGCAGCCGATGCGCTCGAGCCTTGACATGAGTCCGAGGACCTGGATCGAAGTGATCTCCTTGGCCCTCCGGTCAATTTCTGAAGGATCTCCTCCGGGAACGAAGGGATGGGGCTCTATGTTCCGCAGGAGTTCTCCGTCGAATGAAGTCGAAGCGGCTTTGCCGAGATCCACTATGCCGTAGCGGCGGCGCATGTCGGAAGAAGTCCTTCCGTCGGGTATTATGGCCGAGAAGGTCGTCTCCCTCTGACGGAGGATGGAGAGTTTCTCCATGTCGAGGTCGGCGAGTATCATCTGGGTCTTCGTCGAGAACCTTTCGCTTTCGGCGAGGAATGACCCGTTCTCGCAGATCATCGAAGAACCCGCGAACACCATATCCTGTGTGGATTCACCGTAAGAAGCGGAACAGTAGATGTATCCGCTTATCGTCCTTGCCGACTGGTTTGCAACAAGGGCCTTTCGGTAAGCGTGTTTGAGAAGGACCTCATTGCTTGCCGAAGGGTTCACTATAATCCTTGCTCCACCGAGGGCATGGAATGACGAAGGAGGTACAGGCATCCAGAGGTCCTCGCATATCTCCACGGCGAAGGTCGCCTCCCCAATGGAGAATATCTGGTTCGGGGAGATAGTCGTCCGGAATCCGGCATACTTCATCGTGCAGGGCGTGCCTTCACGGTAGTAGTCCTTCCCGTCGTCATGGAAGTTCCCTGTGGAGACGTTTCCCGGAGAAAGGAAATCCGCTCCTGAAGAGAACCACCTGGATTCATAGAACTCCCCGTAGTTGGGGACGTAAACCTTGGGGACAAGTCCGCGGAGCATCCCGTTGCGGATGATGGCGGCGCAGTTGTAAAGGCGGTCCAGATGCCTTACCGGCACTCCGACCACGACAGTCACTTCCTTGGCCCTGGTGTGGGTCCTGATCGTCGCGATCGCCTTCTCCGCCTCGGCGATGAGCAGGTCCTGGCTGAAAAGGTCGCCGCAGGTATATCCCGTCACGCAGAGTTCGGGGAAAACCAGAAGCGATACTTTCCTGTTTTCGGCATCGGTTATGGCGGAAAGGATCTCCGCCGTGTTGTAGGCCACATCCGCCACCTTCACTCTGGGTGAACATGCGGCCACTCTTATGAATCCGTAATTTTCCATCTGAGGATATGAATGAATTTCTGACTGAATGTTTGAGGCAGACTATTTCTGTCCTTTGGAAGCCGTCTTGGAAAGGAACTTCTCCTTGTCGATTATGAACCTTTCATGGTATCCTTCCCCTATGAGGCCCACTTCGTCGTAAGCCGCGACTTTGAAGCGGAGGCGCCTGCGGTCAATCTCTACCAGGGTGCTTTCCGCATGGACTTTCATCCCCACGGGAGTGGCCGAGCAGTGCGACACGTCGACATGTGTCCCGACTGTATCCTGGCCTTCCTCAAGGAAAGGCCTCACGCTCTCGAGGCAGGTCTTCTCCATCATGGCGATCATCATCGCCGTCGCGAACACCCTGACGTTTCCGCTGTCGATATGGGTGGCCGTCTGGTGTTCTTCGACGACGGCTTCCCTGTATCCTTTTATTCCTGTTTCAAGCATATATGTTGAATTGTTTCTTTTCTTCCGGAACTCTTCTTCCCTACTGGTTGTCAACACTTTCGAGCATTCCGCCTTCACCGATTTCACGGGTCTTGTTCATGACGGAAGTGAGCATCAGCATCGCTCCCGCGACTTCCCTGACGAGAGGGTCGGAACTTCCCTTGAGGGTGTACCAGTTCACGTCCCTGTGACCCTCTATCGTATCCACGAAATCTATCCCTTCACCGAAACGGTCACGGATGCTGCCCTGGAGGGCGAGGGTGTACTGACGGCACATGCCGTTCATCTCCTCCTCCATGCTCGCCTTCACCTCGGCGGTCTGCTCCTGACGGTAGAGTTCCTTGAGCTCCTCGTAATCCTTGTCGTTCGTTATCTCGGTCCTGTCCCCTGAAATCTTCAGGATCTCGCAGCGGTCGATGTCGAAGGGATCCTTGTCAAGTTCGCTGCTTATGTCATGGAGCTTACGGAAATCCACCCCGTAGAAAAGAAGGCGGTCTTCTTCCCTTGCGTACATGATTTCACCGAAATCGATTCCGATCGAAGCCTTGTAGTAGTGCTTATGGATGTAGAGGATCTTCTTCTGCCCGGGATCCTTGGAAAGAAGTTCGGAAAGGAAGGCTTCGAACTTCTTCTGGGGGATGGGATAGATTCCGTCATCCAGGGTCTCGAGGTCCTCCTCCTTCACCACATAACCCTTCTTCGTGTACTCGAGCTGCTCGAGCTTGAAGGTGTATCCGATGTCGGTAGGAAGAGAAGACGTCTGAGTTTTCGTGTCAAGCTTGTCGGTAAGATCCCTGTTCTCCCTTTCCAGCCTCTCCACCTTCAGCTCAAGTTCCTTGTCCTTCTCCAGTTTCTCGATGAGTTCCTTCTGACGCTCAACAAGGGCATCCTGCAGAAGGGAGTTGACCGGCTTGTAGGCAAGAAGGGCTATGATGAGGGTGATGACGTTCGACAGGATGATGGCAACGGACGAAAGCAGATGCGGCATCAGAAGGAAAGCCGCGATGTTCACGCCCACCAGAAGGATGCAGGCGGCCATCCAGATATAGCTTTTCACCGTACGGGCCTTGCCCATGGCAAGACGCGAAAAATCTTTTGATGAAATGTCCATTCAGAAATAATTTTCAGAATTTTCAAATTTACAACTTTTTCAGCAAAAGTGATGCCCCACTCCGACAATGGCCGCCCGAGTGTAACGCGAATCCGGGATAACGCTCCTGTTCCTTTGTCCGAAAAGAAGGAGGGCGGACCTTTTCCTTTCTCACCCGGGAGGGATACCGTAGCCTTTTGTGCAAATACTCTCCTCATATTGTCAAAAGGAAGACAAAATGCTATATTTGCGTCAATCAATTCACTTTCAGAAATGACCCAAGGCAACATTGAAGGCCGCCCGTACGGGATTGAAGACGACATCTTCATCCCGAAGGACATCTCAGAATACCCGACCGATCCATTCAGACGTCTTGTCGAAGTGGAAAATCCCGATGACGTCGAGGGCGGATTCTCTTTCGACAGTTCCTACCCGTATATCGACAGGAGCCTCAAGTTCCGTTTCAACTGGTTCATAGGATTCTTTGTCCTGTGGTTCGGAGCGGCTCTTGTGAACAAGGTGAAGTTCGGACTGAGGATCGAAGGCAAGAAAAACCTCCGTCCCTACAGGAAGGCACTTCGCCAGAAGGGAGCCGTCGCCGTCAGCAACCACGTCTACCGGATGGACGCCGTATGCGTCAACATGGCCCTTCAGCCACTCAAACGGTTCATAATCCCGATGTACTCGAAGCATTTCAACGGTTCGGACGTGTGGTTCCTGCGCTACGTGGGAGGAATCCCCGTCGCCGAGACAAGGGACGGCATGAGAAAATTCGATGAAGCCATGGACCACTTCCACGAAAAGGGACGTTGGGCCCTCGTATTCCCTGAAGCGGTGAGATGGGACTTCTATCCCCTTCTGCGTCCTTTCAGAAAGGGAGCCTTCACCCTCGCACACAAATGGGACTGCCCCGTCGTGCCGTGTTTCATCACCTGCAGGGAAAGAAAAGGCATCTACAAATGGTTCGGAAAAGAAAGCGAGCCCCTTTTGACGGTACACGTCTGCGAACCGGTACTCCCCGACCCCGGTCTTGACAGGAAGAAGGACTCGTTAAGAATGATAACCCTTTGCCGGGAAAGGATGGAAAAGGCCGGCGGTATCCTCCGGAACGCCTGGCCCCAAGAGAGTCTCGTCACCGACGCCTAAGAGTCTTTTCCGGAAATACCTCAACAAAAAAAGGAGCCCTAAGGCTCCCTTTTTATATTGGCTCCGAGGGCGTTCAGTCGGCCCTCGATGTCTTCGTATCCGCGGTCTATCTGTTCGATATTCTCGATGACCGACGTTCCTTTGGCGCTCATGGCGGCAAGGAGCATCGCGATACCGGCCCTGATATCGGGAGATACCAGCCTCGATGCTTTAAGCGTTATGCGGTGATCGTGTCCGATGACGACCGCCCTATGGGGATCGCAGAGGATGATCTGGGCTCCCATATCGATGAGTTTGTCGACGAAGAAGAGCCTGGATTCGAACATCTTCTGGTGAATGAGGACACTTCCCTTGCACTGGGTCGCCACGACCAGCATGACCGACAGAAGGTCCGGTGTGAGTCCCGGCCATGGAGCGTCGGCCAGAGTCATTATGGAGCCGTCGAGGAAGGAATCGATCTCGTAGCTTTCCTGGGCGGGGACATAGATGTCATCCCCCCTCTGCTGGAGATTGACCCCAAGACGTCTGAACGCGTCGGGAATTATCCCCAGATCATACCACGATACATCCTTGATGGTAATTTCGCTGCGGTTTATGGCGGCCATTCCGATAAAGGAACCGACCTCGATCATGTCCGGAAGGATACGGTGATTGGTTCCGAAGAGTTTCACAACTCCATGGATGCGGAGAAGATTGGACCCGACTCCGTCAATGAAGGCTCCCATGCGGTTGAGCATCTTGCAAAGCTGCTGGATATAGGGTTCGCAGGCGGCGTTGTAGATCGTCGTTGTTCCGCTGGCCATGACGGCTGCCATTATTATGTTGGCGGTACCGGTAACTGACGCCTCCTCCAGGAGCATGTATTTTCCCATAAGACGCTCTTTCCTCGTAAGGTGGAAAGCCCTTCTGGAAGCGTCATATTCCATATCCGCCCCGAGGGCCACCATTCCGGCAAGGTGGGTGTCCACCCTACGGCGTCCGATCTTGTCTCCACCCGGCTTGGCGAACCACGCATGGCCGAAACGTGCCAGAAGCGGACCGACGACCATCACCGATCCCCTCAGCGCCGCGCACTTGCGCACGAACTCCTCGGTCTCGATGTAGGAAGTGTCGACCTGATCGGCCTGGAAGCGGTAAGTTCCTTTTTCCAGATGCTCGACCTTGACACCCATTCCCTGAAGAAGACCGATCAGGTTCTTCACGTCCAGGATTTCCGGGACGTTTGTTATGACGACCGGATCAGCGGTCAGAAGGACGGCGCTGATAACTTCCAGAGCTTCGTTCTTCGCTCCTTGGGGAGTTATCTCCCCCGAGAGGGTGTGTCCCCCTTCTATGATGAATTTACCCATAATGAGGCAGGTAGTATGATTTGTATTCTATTTGGAAAAGTCGCATCCCACATGCTCGACTTCCGGATGGAGTTCTATTCCGTATTTGGCTTTCACTCTTTCGATTACCTCCTTTTCAAGGGCGATTATCTCCGAAGGTGAAGCCTCCCCCGTAGCGTTCACTATGACAAGCGGCTGCTTGGGATAGACCTGCGCTCCCCCGAGGGTCTTCCCCTTGAATCCGCACTGGTCAATCATCCATGCCGCGGGGACTTTCACCATATCCCCCACTTCATAATGGGGCACGGAATAATCTTCCCCGTTGTCGGATTTCGCCTCCTTCTCAATCCTATGGAAGTGTTCCCTACTGATGACGGGATTGCAGAAGAAACTTCCCGCGCTTCCTGTCACCTTAGGATCGGGAAACTTTTCCCGCCTTATCGAAATGACGGTATCGCGCACCATTGACGGAGTAAGGGTACAGTCTTCACCGTACCTTTGGGCCACCGCCTTCCTCACTCCGCCGTAATCGAGCTTCGGACAAGGGATTGATGAAAGTGTGAAAGTGACTCCGGTGACGACATATCTTCCTTTCCATACGGTCTTGAAGTTGGAAGCCCTGTATCCGTAACCGCAAAGGGAGCAACCGATATCTTCAAAGGAGGAAGTCTCCCTGTCGAATACGTGGACCGAAAGGATCACATCCTTGGCTTCCACTCCGTACGCTCCGATATTCTGGACGGCGGACGCTCCGACCTCTCCGGGGATGAGGGATAGATTCTCAAGTCCCCAAAGGCCCCTTTCCGCGGCCCAGGCGCAAAGGTCATCGAAAACGACTCCGGCCGACGCCTTTACCGTGACCGTACCTTCAGAAGGGTCCTCCCCCACCGTTTCGATGGAACTGCTCCCAAGATGTACGACCGTCCCCGGGAAATCTCCCGTGAAGAGAAGATTGGAGCCACCTCCCATCACGAAGATAGGTTCGGGGAGAGAGTCCCAGTCAATGGAAAGGAGGTCCCGCTCAGAGGTCATCTCAACGAAAAGACGGCACTTCACCTTCATTCCGAAGGTGTTGCGGGAAGAAAGATCGCAGTTTTCTATCTTTGTTATCATAAAGAGCGGCTGCCGGGAAGAAAAGTTGACCCCGATGAAACCAATAATATACAAAAGTACATTATTTTTCAGTGCCGGCAAAGGGAATGAAGGCGAAGAGATAAAAGCCCCGACGGATGAATAACCGAAGGGGCTGAAAGTCATTCTTTGGGAGAATTGAGTTACCAGTTTCCTGTTTCAGTGTCCATGAACCGGGCAAGCCCGGTATCTCGATTTTGTCATATCTGCCAAACTTAGGATGTAAAAAAGAATTAACTTTGTATGGATTATAATGTGTAGTTATGGAACGATTGATGACAACAGACAGGGAATACTCCCTGTGGATTGCAGAGCTGGCACAACGATATCGCTCCAGTCAGATCAAGGCCGCGATAAAGGTCAATGATGAGATGCTTCGCTTCTACTGGTCGGTAGGAGAGGATATCGAGCAACGGAAATTGGAGAACCGCTACGGCAGTCATTTCTATGAGAATGTCAGCAGGGACCTGAAGAAGGCCTTAGCCCTGAACCGTGGCCTGTCTCCAACAACTATAAAATACACCCACTACTTCTATCGTCTTTATTGTCAGTTACTTGGAAATCGTCAAGAGGTTATTGACGATTCTTTGCCGACAAATCGTCAAGGGGTTATTGACGATTTCGACTGCATATTCAAAATCCCTTGGTCATCACGTACTCATTATTGACAAGGTAAAGAATGACCCTCATAAGGCACTGTTCTTTGTCAAGAAGACGATAGAAAACAATTGGGGCCACAGCGTCTTGCTCAATTTCATAAGCACCGACCTCTATGAACGCCAGGGAGCAGCGCAAACCAATTTCGCCCTTACCTTGCCGGCTCCGGAGAGCGACCTTGCCCAGGAATTATTGAAGAGCCCGTACGATTTCTCGTTCTTGCCCGGGAAAGAGAAGTACCAGGAGGCCGAGTTGAAGAGCGCCCTGACCAGTCACATCAAGGACTTCCTGATTGAATTGGGCAAGGGCTTCAGCTTTGTCGGCAAGGAGTATCGCCTGGTCGCGGGAGGGAAAGAGAAGTTCATCGACCTGCTCTTTTACATTATCCCGCTGCATCGATATTGCGTAATCGAGGTCAAGGTTAAGGAGTTCGATTTCCCTGATCTGGGTCAGCTGGCCGGATATGTTGCCATGGTGGACGACCTTCTCAATACGGAGGTCGAGAAGCCCGCTATCGGCCTGCTGATTTGCAAAGAAAAGAACAACGTTCTGGCTCGATATGCATTGTCAACGATCAATCGCCCGATGGGAATCTCCGAATACGAGGTTACCCGGCAGCAACTTCCGGACGATCTGAAGAACGCACTCCCTTCCCCTGAAGAAATCGAAAAGGGGCTGATGGAAAAGTAGCTATTTTGTTCACCATCTGCCACCCTTAGCTTGCTGATTCTCGTGGCACCTCTCCCCTGCGTTTATACATCAGGGGGTATTGAGTACTTGTCCGCGAATTCGATGAGTGGGTTCGTGTACACACCGGTGTGTTCCGCGCAGATGACCATCTCCGCGGGATTGACTCCGCGTCGCTTCAGCCAGGATATCATGCCCCTTAGGCCTTTCCG
>ODAI011508009.1_pt1 | contig 20147 bp, 18 predicted proteins | sample 1539321 | NCBI WGS metagenome assembly ODAI01 (sample SAMN02144231, study PRJEB22623) | gut metagenome | biome: sheep rumen | host: Ovis aries | place: New Zealand
CAATTGCACTCTACTATCAATCACGCTTAGACGCAAAAAAGACGGGATGCACCTTTTGCGTCCAGCAAGAGGCGAAGCCTAGGATAACTTGGAACCCCTGTATATGAACAAGAATGCACCACGCTTTGCGTGTGCATCGCTATATTCATATAACAAGGGCCAAGATATGGCTCACCTGTCACGTATTATTCCGTGCTTGTTATTCCAATTGAAGTTTCCTAGGCTTTCTTGGCTGAACGCGAAATAATAGCGAATGCTTAGTTTGTCCGGATTTCTCCCCGAACTGAGGGCAAAGATACAAAAAAAATGGGATATAATTACCTTTTATGAAAAAAAGAAAAAGAAATAATCGGGCGGAAGTGAATAAAGGTCACAAAATCTTTTCTTTTTAATAGTGTTTCATTTATTGATTTTGTCGCCGATTATGCAGGATTCAAGATGCTGTATAGTTATTTATATTTAAAATATCGTGAAAAATTCACCAAATCTTATATTAATTTTTGAAAATCAACTTTTTTTATTATATTTGCACACAAAAATATAACAAGTATAATTTAACGAATATGATACAGGAGTTTCAAGTTCAGAATTTCTATAGCATCAGGGAACGGCAAACCATCAGTTTTGTACCGACCAATGATGATAAAATGCGTGGACAGTATGTTCACGAAGTGGCCGATGGGGTTCATCTGCTGAAGATAGGTGTAGTATATGGAAGCAACGCCAGCGGTAAGACCACCTTGCTTCAAGCCTTGTCGTTTTTCCGTAGCATGATGCTCGACAAACCGGAATCAAAGAACGAGGGCATGGGCTTCTTCCCGTTCTTGCTCGACAAGCACAGCGGGAATGAGCGTTCTTTCATGCAGATGACATTCTGGGTAAATGAAGAGAAATATGTTCTGAATTTGGAATTCGATAGTAAGCGAATATATGAAGAGACGCTGCTTGTATATGCCAGCGCCCGCCCAACCACACTTTACAAACGTGTCTATCAGTCTGAGTCCGACCATACGGAAGTGGCTTTTGGCAATAATGCCAAGATTGATAAGGCTACCCAGCGTGCCATCGAGGGAAACACTACAAACAACTGTTCGGTAATGGCCGCCTTTGGACAATCGAATGCTCATACCTCAAAACTCAACGATGTGTATGATTTCTTCTATTCTGGTCTGCAAAACATTTTGAGTCCAAGGGATTCTTTGGCATATAACGTGAAAGCAGAACTCAAGAATGACAAGGACGGCAAGAAGAAGCGGTTCCTGCTCCAGATGCTGAAGGCAAGCGACTTCAACATCGTTGACATGACGCTCGATGAGCGCGAAGACGCCATCACGCCCGAGATGGAAACCGCCATCAAGAGTGCCCCGATTCCTGAGGAGGCTAAGATTGAGATGTTCAGGCGCGGCACCATCAAGCACGATGATATCCTGTTCAGCCATACAGGCGAAGACGGGGTGTATGAGCTGCACGAGCAGTTGGAGTCTGCCGGCACACATCGGTTCTTAGGGATGGCAGTAGTGCTCTACTATGTATTGCACGAGAACAACTTCATTCCTGTCGACGAGGTTGAGACCAGCATCCACTATGAGTTGCTCGCCTATTTCATCAAACTGTTCTTGGCCAATAGCGAGGGCTCGTCGCAGTTGCTGATGACCACCCACGACATCAACCTGCTGAATGAGGACTTCATCAGAAGGGATGTGGTGTGGTTTACCGACAAAAGCAAGGAAGGTGCCACCCAGCTCAAACGACTCTCGTCACTCGGTCTGCACAAGACGATGAATCCTTACAACGCCTACAAGCAGGGCAAGTTGGTGGACCTGCCTTTCCTCGGAAGTGTTTACCTTGAAATGGAGTAACGTCACATGGCAGTAAAGAAGAGTATAGCAATCATAGGCGAGGGCGAAACGGAGTGGTGGTATTTCGACACCCTGCGTATCGCCTGCCGCTATAAGTTCAAGGTGGCCCCCGACTTTCCCCAGCATTCCGACATACCGCACATGGCGAAACTGGCAGAGGATTACGTCAAGCGCGAGACCGACTATGTGGTATGCCTCGTGGACATGGACCGTCTGCTCCGTTTGCCAAAGGAAATGGCAACCTATCAGCAGTTGAAGAAAAGCAGCCACCGAAATGTGATTTGGATAGAGACCAACCCATGTACCGAGTTTTGGTTTCTGCTTCATTTCCTGCCTCAGCTTTCAACCAAGCATTATGAAACCTACGAGGACGTGTTGCCCGACCTTCAGCGATATATGCCGGGGTACGAAAAGACTGCCCGCTACTTCCGGAAAAACAATCTGTATAAGTACCTGACAGAGCATGGCGACTTGCAACGAGCCCTCACTTATGCAGAAGAACTGAGTCGACTGAGTGAAGCAACGCCGGAGGATAAAATAGCATACAGCCAGATGCATCGGGTGTTTAATCTGATAGCTTCGATGGAGGCAGAGGATACAGACAAAAATGACTCAAAAAGCGGAAAACTGAATCGAAGTAATGAAAATCGGCGGCAAATCATTGATTTTATCGCCGACGAGGGTATTTCGGATTCAAAATCTGTCTCAAAAGCCATCGGCCTCAAACCTTCACGAACCCGCGACTACCTCAAGCAACTCGTAGATGAAGGCATCCTTGAGCCGGAGGGAGAGTATAAAAGCAGGAAATATAAAATAAAAAAATACAATAAATAAGAATAAGATGTTATATTCAACAATAGTACAACGTGATAACTCTGGAATGAATCAGATTATTGCTGCAGCGGAGGCGTTCAGCCAATCGGGATTCATGGAGAGTCTTCAACTATGTAATTTTGACCGTCACAAGGTTGAGCAAGTGACGGATATGGTGAGAATGTATCAAGTACGACTGAACATAGAGTCGCGGGAATTGGTATATTTCTCGGAGAACTTTATACAGCAGTATGCCACGGATAATAATAAGTGCTTCGAGATGGCCATCAACTTAATGCGGAATTTAAAGACGACTATCACTGGTACGATGAGGATATTCCGAAAGTTCTGCCCCGTCGTCCGCCGGAAAATGTGGGAACCAAGCATCAAGGTGTCTGCACTCGAACGCAACAGACTCGTTTATGGTTTCCAATACGAATTATTCGGACTGGAGGAATATCCTGAATATGTACAGACACTATTCCATGAACTGAACACGTTCTTTTCGCATTTGATCACATCCCTCCAAGTGTGCAAGGATATGATACGCAAAGAGGAGAAGGTACGCCACGATCCAGAACTGCTAAAGCAAATATATGAGAGCGGTTGCGAGGAAGCACTAACTGGTCTCCGTCAGGTAATCAACACGTTTGGTAGCGTGAAATTTGTCAGCGAGGAAGAAATGGAAGAGCACAGAAAGAATGCTCGTCCATTGAGTGAATGGTTGGCAGAAGAATATCACAACCACGATAAGCATTGGATGACGAAACACGCCTATGTACGTTATGTTATGGCAGGCCAACAAAAAGGTCTTGATGATGAAGCTGCAATACTTTGGAAGGATAATCTTGATAAGGGTCGCGAAATGGTGGATATCATCTCTCGTCTCGACTCAGTTGGGCTCACCTTCAATAAGGCTAAAAGCAGTTTGAAGAACGGCAAGATGGGAAAATACGACAGCGATGAGATGGTGCGTCTCATCAAATATAGTGGTGTGGGCTATGAAGATGAAGTCAAATTCTACCGATACCTGGAAAAGCACTATCACGGCAACTATGACCTACCTTCGTGGCAGGCTGTTTGCCGGACCCGCAAAGTATTTGAGGATAAAGGTAAATCTGTGGAAAGAATGATTTCTGACATCTCCAAACTTGTTGAGCGCATGAATAATTCAAAAGCGCAATTACCTTTGAATAATGTTCCTCTTCAACCTACGGCTTAGCGATTTTTTTGATAATGATATTTTTTGGTTGATGGATTCTGATTGGGTCCATCAATTTTTTTATGCTCATAGGCTTTGACCTTATCAAAACCTCTCCCGATATTTTGATGATTCACAAAGATTGCATCAAAAGACTATTACCACGTTATCAAAAGATACGTGGAGCCCATCAAATTTCATATTTATAAATAATCTTAGAATCTCTAAGTGCTTGATTTTGAGCATCAAAGCGATTCTTTAAGTTTGTTGTCAGTTTCCTTAACCCTCCGTATCTTTGCACTACCAAACAACGGGGAAAAGGGTCAAGCGTTGGACCGTAGGCCAGTCTCACTTCCCCAGTTGTGCGGAGGGACCCCTCGTGTGAGACCGAGGACTTTCCCGGAAAGAATAAAAACAATGAGTACCAAAAACAATTATCAAGGTTGGAACCGCAACACAGAGATGGGGTGCGACGTAAAGACCATCCTGCGCAACGACAGGCTCATGAAAACCGGCAAGGCTTACCAGGGCGTGCTCACACGCGACTCGGATGCCGACATCGACGAGTTCCTCCGCCTCGACGCCCACTTCACGTTCGTGGAGACTGCTCCGCAGACCATCAAGCGCAATCCGCGCGTCTTCGATGGCGACTTCGTAACCATCACCCGTCACGACGACGGCACCCTGCGACCGAACCTCAAACCCATGAGGGTGGACCGCCAGTTCTGCGTCGACAGCTATGCCCTCGCCGTGTGTAACGAACTTTGCATGGCACTCGAGGGCCTTGTAGAGGAGTAAGTGTTATCTGGCCGATGCTGTTTCAGTGTTTCACCGTTTCAGCGTTTCAAGGGGTCAACAGGGTATCACCATCCCCTTCTAATATTTATAACTAATTGATAATTAATAAGTTATATAAAGAAAGAGGGTTCTGAAACCCTATATCCCCCTACACTGAAACGCTGAAACGCTGAAACGCAAGGTCACAATAAGTTTCATCTAAAAAGCTGATACACAATGAAATACGACATTTTAAAACCCACAGCGCCCGAGATGCCAAACCTTGGCAAGGGCACAGAATGTTTCAAACATCTGCTCTCACAGGCAAGCAAAGACATGCATTCGCCCTTGCTGCCGATGCTGTTTCCTGTATTAGGCACAAAAATAAGTCAAGCAGAATTTCAGTATCCAAGCGGCCAATGGCTCGAAATGTGTGGTCAGCAGGCTGCTTTGATAGCTGACAGCGCCGGTAACAAGGGGCAACTGGGGCTATTGGTGGAAGCCTGCAACCGCGATTTCCGCCAGCACGATGCGGAGGAATTGAAGAAATATCTTCAGTATCAAAAGACCTTCAAGAAACGCTCACAATCGAAAGAGCGTCCGGAAGAGGTGTTTCCGCTGCTGAGATTCCTTCCTGCCGACTGCTCGAAGCCAGGCTACCTGAAGGCGCAGATGGCTTGTCAGGAGCAAGGCGGACTGTCCACGTACATCGACCTCAAAGAGATTGAGCAACTTGACAACCTTTGTGGCTCTCACAAGCAGGTTACGCAGATGTTGCGCCTCATGTGGGACAGGGAGGTGTACAACGCATTAAGGGCTACGGTGGATGGTATAACTGGCTCCGCGGTTTTAAGAACAAACCTTACGGTTAGCACGACCCCTGTCCGAGCGAGACAATTCTTCAAGTACAATCTCTTCGATGGTACGCTGGGCAGAATGGTCTTTTCCTATAAGCCACGCGGCAACCGTGACGGAAAGATACCCCGTATCGGTAAATTCAGTGAAGAGTTCTACCAGAAGCTCGACGAGTACTTGGTGCGCCTTGACAACTGCAAGGGCCGCTACGTCGTCCGTCAGCTGAACAGGCTCATCGAGCGTTTGGCCAACGACATGGCTGAACTGGGTGACCTCACGGACAACGATTGTCTTTGGGACATGGGAAAGAGATGCCTCATCTCTGCATGGAAGGCTGGCTGCATCATGTGGGCACTCAACAATATGACTTGGAGCCGTCCGATGGGTGAAGTGGTGGAATGGTTGGTGTGGCACGACATGTGGAGCAAGTACCAAGTGCTGGGCGACATGCTGAAGGAAGGAGACACCAGCACAGCTGAGGCCTCCAAGTCCATACCTGCCAATATGCTTGAAGACATCAAAGGCAACACTTTCAACGAACAACAGTTGGAGGCTCTTCGTGTAAGCTCTGGCAAGTCCAAAGAAGGTACAAAACGCCAGCTACGCGTTTGGGTGCATCGCGGATTGATTTCCTTTGATGAGACGACGGGGCTCTATTGCAAGACCGAGGCTTACCTTAACCGCAAACGATGATGGAAAAGTATGAAATCGAAAAACTGCGCTCACTCCCCATCGAGGGAGTGGCGCAGCGTTTAGGACTCACGGTTAAGGGGCACAAGGCTTTGTGCTGCTTCCACAACGACCACAGGCCATCGTTGACCTTCAAGAAGAATAAGTTCCGCTGCTGGAGCTGTGGGGAATGTGGCGATTCCATCAGTTTGGTGGAGCGGGTGCTGGGTAAGAATTTCCTTGATGCCTGCCGCTGGTTGGCTGACGAACATAACGTCATTCTGACGGATGAGCGTTTTAGGGTTCAAGACGATCAAGAGGAGCAGAAGCCGTTTGAGGGGGCTCGCTATGAGCGCTTCTTTGAGCACCCATTCCTGAACGAGGAGGCACGGAAGTTCCTCTTCGAGGAGCGTAGATTGGACGAGCGAGTGGTGCGCTGGTGCCGCCTCACTTCGTGGAAGGACAGACGGGGAGTGCCTTGGCTGCAGACGCCCTATTACAGCCGTGAGGGCCGTCTGGTGGGCGTTCAGAACCGCAACCTTGTGAAGGGTGGATTGCCCCGTTTCCGCTTCCCTCAGGGCGCAGAATGCACCATCTACAACCTTCCCGTGCTGAACCTGCTGCACCCCGGCGACGAGCTGTGGATAACCGAGGGCTGCTCCGACTGCTGGGCAATGCTCTCGGCAGGGCACAAGGCGATTGCCATCCCGTCGGCAACGCTGCTCAAGAAAAAGGATATAGAACAATTGTCAATTATCAATTCTCAATTGTCAATTGGTTTCCACATGTACCCCGACCGCGACGCTCCAGGCGAACGGCTTTTCCTTCAGCTGAAGCAGGTACTGCCCACCCTCGAGCACCATCAGCTGCCCCCCGACTGCAAGGACTTCAGCGAGTATTATCTGAGGACTAAACTTTCACAAGTTGAAGCATAAAGGGTATAAGGGGGAGTGAGAGGCATAAAGGGACAAAACTCTTAGATATTGAGATTTAAGATAAAAAATAAGGAGTGGTAAGTGACCCTTTAAACCCTTCCACTCCTTTTAAACTCTTTAAGCTCTTTAATTAAAGAAATACTTTAAAAAATATTGCCTAAATACTTGCGTATATGGAATTTATTTTGTATCTTTGTGGTATCAAAGATAGAGCGCAATATCAATGAAAAAGGCTCCCTGACATTGCTGCATCGGGGGGTGCTCTGGAGGAGAACAAGACAGCAGCGTTAACTCAACTTTTTAATTGTTTACAACTATGGCAATCCTTTACAAAGTAGTAGAAGACACCCGCGACGGCTCTCTCACCCAAGGCCAGTTCTTTGGCCGCGCCGTCCACACCCAGACTTTCGGCACCAAGCAGATAGCCGAGGAGATTCAGGAGAATGTCTCCGTGAAGTACTCGGACGTCTCGGCCGTGCTCATCGAGCTGGTGAACGTCATGAACAAGCATCTGAACGCCTCGGAGCGCGTGGTGCTCGACGGATTCGGCTCGTTCAAGATCGGACTGAAGACCAAGGGCGCCCTCCGCAAGGAGGATTTCTCGGCATCGAAGAACATCGTGGGCTCGCGTCTGAACTTCTGCCCCGAGTGGCACGTCAACAAGGAGGGACGCCGCATCAAGGCCTTCCTCGACGGTGTGACCGTGAAGAGCGCTGAAGAGGTGCTCAACGGAAAGAAGAAGAAGGAGGAGCAGGAGCCCAACCCGTAGGGTGGGCTCTCTCGAGGAATGTGGAATGTGGAATGTGGAAGGAGAATAGCTTTTGAATTGGCGATTACCCTCACGTTCCATTTCCCATGCATATCTCACTCCACACTCCACACTCCACATTCCACGAAAAACCCTCCCCCTAAACAGGGGGAGCCGGAGGGGGTCTTTCACTCCTATCCTCTGACCCTGTCACACATGACACCTAAGCCGCTCAGGTCATCATCCTGAGTGGCTTACTCTTAACACCTGACAGAGTCAGAATGTGATTGTGACATTAACAAAAATTAAGCGTTAAAAACCCACACTATGAAAAAGGAAACTTGAATGGCTTCTCAAATCCACTTCTTCAGAATCACATAAATGACGACGGGGGCTCCTATCAGCGGGGTGACGGCATTCAAGGGGATGATGCCGCCTTCGCCAGGCAGATGGCAGACCAGATTGCACAACAAAGCCACCAGCGCGCCAATGAGAATGGTGGCGGGAAGCAGCTGACGATGGTTCTCGGAACCCAACAGCAGACGGCCGATGTGAGGGACGGCCAACCCCAAGAAGGCAATGGGACCGCAATAAGCCGTGCAGATGGCCGTGAGAACGCCCGTTATCACCAACAGCCAATTGCGCACGCGACGGGTGTCGACGCCCAGGTTTTCAGCATACAGTTCTCCCAGCAGCAGGGCGTTGAGTGGTTTTGCCAACAAAACGGAAGCCACAAGACCTATCACGATGGAAATGGAGAAAAAGGGAATATGCCCCAAGGAAACGGCTCCAAACGAGCCCATCCCCCACATCAGATAGGAACGCACGCCCTCCTCGGTGGCGAAAAAGTTCAAGAGCGAAATGGCCGACGATGAGAGGTAACCCACCATAATGCCGATGATGAGCAGCATCACATTGTTGCGCACGATGGTGGAAAAGAAGAATATCACACCCGTGACCAGCATCGCCCCAACGAATGCCGCAAGCAAGACAGCCACGAAGCCGCTCACGCTGAACAAGGCGGTGGAGATGCTTCCGCCCAACGCCAGCATCACTATGGCAACGCCAAGCCCCGCTCCATTGGCGATGCCGAAGATGGAAGGGCCTGCCAACGGATTGCGGAAGGCCGTCTGCAGAAGCAAGCCGCTCACACCCAGAGCCGCTCCGCAAAGCATCGCCGTGATGGCCTGTGGAAGGCGCGACTCAACCACGATGAAATGCCAGGAAGGATGGGCGCTCGCAAGGGCTGACGAGTCGCCGAAAAGGATGGAAAAGACAGCGGACACGGGGATTCGCACCGAGCCCACCAACAGGTTCAATGCAAAGCAAACTGCCACCAGCAGCACCGCCAACAGGTAGAAACGAACTTTCTTCTCCATCTGCATTTATGATTATTGGCCTCCCAACGGAGTGAAATATCGCGGAACCAACTGACCGTCAGCCAAGCTTTCGGACGCCTCGGGGTGCAACAAGAGCACATAGTCGCGCAACAGACGATCAGGACGGAAGGAAACTTCCTCAAAATAAGGAACCTTTTGCGTGTCGATATACCAGACATTGCGTTCGCGGAAGGCTTTCATCTCCTTGTATCCATGAAACTCAGCCGCCAACGACGCATAGGTGGGCAGAGCCGAATTGCTCCAATTGAAAACCCAGACATCGGACTGTCCGGCCTTTTCCAAGATGGTTTCGAACGACAGCGCCAAACTTCCGCTATGCTCGTCGGAAGCCCACACATAATCGCCGTTGGCATCAGCTATCAGCTGGCCCACCGTGCTTCTCCCACCAGCCACGTACCACGTGTTGCCCGTGAGCTTCTCCGTAATCATCGAGCGTTGCCGCTTCATGCGCTTTGCCTTTTCGGAAATGGAATGATAGACGGAGTCGACAACATGGAAAAGCGAATCGGCCTCTCGCTCCTTGCCATAGAGCATACCGTAGAATTTCATCCATTCGGCCCGGCCCAAGGCAGAAGTCTCCATATAGTCGGCACACTCAACGATGGGCACGCCAATCTTCTCCAGCCGGCCATATCCGCCACTATTCTCGAATGGGGAAAGCAACACGGCGTCGGCCTTCATGTCAACGATGCGCTCGATATCAGGTTGCATAGAGTCGCCGCAATCCACCACTCGCCCTTCAGCTCCCTCCGCGAGTTTCACCCGTTGCTGAAGACGGGGAAGATTCATGTACTTCAAGTCGCAAACGCCCTTGATCTGGGCATCGGCACCAAGCATCTCGCACAACGAGGCGTGGGCGGTGTTGAAGACAACGCTACGCTCCAGCGGCACCCTAATCACCGACCCCTCAACCGACGGCGCCTCTGCACCCTCTTTCACCAGCACGTAAGTGTGGAGCGTATGCCCCTTTTTCCAAGGGTCTTTCAGTTCCACGACGGTGTACTGAGGATGTTGGACGACCACCAGATTCTCGGCATATTGGAAACGCAAGGTGTCACCAATGTCTTCGGACAATGATGTCTGGTGCCGGCAATTTGTCAGCAACAAAATGCAGCACACACCCATCAAGCAACGCCAAACCATCTTTCGAATCATCATCGTTTTAGAAATACAAATGCAAATTTAAGCATTTTTTCCGTGAAAAGGAACGATTTGCAATAAAGTTTCGAATTAAATGCTTATCTTTGCAAAAAGATAATGCAAGAAAACCTATGAATACCTTCACACCTATCATAGCAAAAGCCCTGAACCTGAATGAGCGAAACGTGGAGAAAACGCTGGAATTGCTCAATCAAGGGTGCACCATCCCCTTCATCGCCCGCTACCGCAAGGAGTCGACGGGCGGACTCGACGAGGTGCAAATAGGCAACATCAGCGACTGGAACGACCGTCTTTGCGAGATGAGCAAGCGGAAGGAAACCATTTGCAAGACCATCGAAGAGCTGGGGAAGATGACCCAGGAGCTGAAAACGCGCATCGACAACTGTTGGAACGCGACGGAACTGGAAGACATCTACCTGCCCTACAAGCCCAAGCGGCGCACTCGCGCGCAAGTGGCCCGCGAACAAGGTCTTGAGCCTTTGGCCAACATCCTGATGCTCCAGCGCGAGCGTGACCCGCAATCGGCTGCCAAGAGATTTGTGAACGGCGACTCTGTCACGTCTGTAGAGCAAGCGTTGCAAGGCGCCAAAGACATCATTGCCGAAAACATCAGCGAAAACGAGCTGACTCGCCAACGGCTCCGCAACACTTTCCAACGCGAGGCCTTGATTTCATCGAAAGTGGTGAAAGCGAAAGCGGATGATGAAGGCGCTTCGAAATTCCGCGATTATTTCGATTTCTCAGAGCCTCTTCGCCGTTGTTCGGGCAACCGTCTGCTGGCTATGCGCCGAGGTGAAAGCGAAGGATTCTTGCGTGTAAAGATTTCCGTAGACGACGAGCAAGCCATCTATCGCATCAAGCGCCAATACATTCATGGTTTCGGGCCTTGTGGCAAGCTGTTGGAGGAAGCCGTCGAGGACTCCTACAAGCGGCTGCTCGCTCCTTCTATTGAAACCGAGATTGCCGCTGCCAGCAAACAGAAAGCCGATGAAGAAGCCATCGACGTGTTTGCGGGGAATCTGCGCCAACTGCTCTTAGCCGCCCCATTGGGTCAGAAACGGGTGATGGGAGTAGACCCCGGTATTCGTACGGGGTGCAAAGTGGTTTGTCTCGACGCGCAAGGCAACCTGCTCTATCACGATGTGGTCTACCCCTTCCAACCCAAAGGAACACGCATGCAGGCGATGATTAAATTCCGCGACATCGTTGAGAAATTCGAGATTGAGGCCATTGCCGTAGGAAACGGAACAGCCAGCCGCGAAACCAGCGACATTCTGAAAGAGGCCCACTATTATAAAGAAGGTATAGGAGTCTATGTGGTGAGCGAAGACGGGGCGAGCATCTACTCGGCTTCGAAAATCGCCCGCGACGAGTTTCCGGATGAGGATGTGACCGTTCGTGGAGCTGTTTCCATCGGGCGCAGACTGATGGACCCGTTGGCGGAACTGGTGAAAATCGACCCTAAAAGCATCGGTGTGGGACAATATCAGCACGACGTTGACCAAAGCAAACTGAAGAAGAGCCTCGACACGACCGTTGAGAGTTGTGTGAATATGGTGGGCGTGAACCTCAACACAGCTTCGCAACACCTGTTGACCTACGTGAGCGGACTCGGTCCGGCTTTGGCGAAGAACATTGTTGACTACCGGCGCGAGAATGGTGCTTTTGCCAGCCGTTCGCAATTGAAGAAAGTTCCACGATTGGGAGCCAATGCCTATCAGCAATGTGCCGGCTTCCTAAGAATCCCTGGGGCGAAAAATCCGCTTGACAATAGTGCCGTACACCCTGAAAGCTACCACATTGTAGAACAAATGGCAAAAGATTGCGGATGTACCGTTGCCGAGCTCATCAGCGACAAGCAACGCCAAAAGGAAATCGACTTGAACAAGTATGTGACGGAAGACATCGGAATGCCGACGCTGACCGACATCATGCACGAACTTGAAAAGCCCGGACGCGACCCGCGAGCTGAAATAGAAGAGTTCGAATTCGCCTCAGATGTGAAGGAAATGGAAGACCTTGTGGTCGGGATGGAGCTACCGGGAATTGTGACCAACATCACGAAGTTTGGCGTGTTTGTCGACATTGGCGTTCATCAAGACGGACTGGTGCACATCTCGCAATTGGCCGACCACTTCGTCCGTTCAGCCGATGAAGTGGTTCACTTGCAACAACATGTGAAAGTGAGAGTGACCGATGTGGATTTGCAACGCCGGAGAATATCGCTCAGCATGAGAAAGAAGAAGTGAAAACGAAAAAGTAAAGTAAAAAAGAAAAAGTGCCGCCCTCATCATCATGAAGTGCAGCACTTTTTTGTTGGTTTGTTCTTGAGATGCGCTTTCTTTAAGCCTCTGCAGGAGCAGCTTCCTCAGCAGCCTGAGCAGCCTCAGCTTCTGCCTGAGCGGTAGCAGCGGCAGCCTTCTTGTCAGCCACCTTCTTGGCGATAGCCTCGTTGATAGCCTTCTCGGCTTCCAGTTCCTTAGCCACAGCTTCCTTCTTGGCTTTGCTCTCATTCTCGCGGACAGCATTCAAGCCCTTCTCCTTAGTCTGCTTCCAAGCGTCAAACTTAGCCTGGGCAGCAGCCTCGTCGAATGCGCCTTTCTTCACGCCGCCTTTGAGGTGCTTCATCATGTAAACGCCTTCGCGCTTCAAGATGTTGCGTACAGTGTCTGTTGGCTGTGCGCCGACCTCAACCCAATAGAGGGCGCGATCGAAATTCAACTCCACAGTAGCGGGATTGGTGTTAGGATTGTACATACCAATCTTCTCAGTGAAACGACCATCACGTGGTGCACGAGCGTCGGCGATAACGATGCGGTATACAGCATAACCTTTACGACCACCGCGCTGCAATCTGATTTTTGTTGCCATTGTAATTTAAAATTGTAATTTGTAATTGTTAATTATTGAATTTCATGCCATCATCTCGTGATAGCGGCTGCAAAGGTACAAAAAAGTTGGGAGTTTGAAGTTTAGAGGGATGAGTTATTTCTCATTCCTTAACGTTTTTTTGCACTAAAGTCCAGATAATCAATGCTTATCGGTGGAAAGCGGCTTACATCACTCCGTCTTCGCGAAGTTTTTTCTGCCATTTCCAAGCTGAAGCCAGCACATCCTCAACGGGCGTATCGGCCTTCCAGCCAAGCACCTCATTGGCCTTGTGAACGTCGCCCCACACTTTCTCGATATCGCCCTCTCGACGCGGAGCATACTCCCAATTGACTTTCACACCTGTGGCTTTCTCGAAACCTTCAACAACCTCGAGCGTGGAAAGTCCGCGGCCAGTACCGATGTTGAAGTACTCGATGGGCTCTGTTTCCTCATCCAGGACGCGAGCCATAGCCTTCACATGAGCCTTTGCCAAATCCACCACATAGATATAGTCGCGAATGCAAGTGCCGTCGGGCGTGTTATAGTCATTGCCGAAAATCTTCAGCTTCTTACGGATTCCGATGGCTGTCTGGGTGACAAAGGGAATGAGGTTCATGGGAACACCATTGGGAAGTTCGCCAATAAGAGCCGTTGGATGGGCGCCAATAGGATTGAAATAGCGCAGAACAATCGACTTGATGGGAGCACCCGAGTGGATATAGTCGGCAATAATCTCCTCGTTAATCTGCTTCGTATTGCCATAAGGCGAGAGTGCCTTCTGGATGGGAGCCTCTTCGGTGACAGGCAGATTCTCCTTCGTGGGCTGACCATAAACGGTGCAACTGCTCGAGAAAATGATGCCCTTGACATCGTATTTCGGCATCAGTTCCAGCAAGTTGATGAGCGAGACAATATTGTTGCGATAGTAAAGCAACGGCTTCTCCACACTCTCGCCCACAGCCTTCGAAGCGGCGAAATGGATGATGCCCTGAATCTTGGGATATTTCTTGAACACGGCCTCTGTGGCTTCCAAATCGCGCAAGTCAACCTGTTCGAAGGCAGGACGAATGCCCGTGATTTTCTCAATGCCGTCGAGCACTTCGATTTTAGAGTTGGAAAGATTGTCAACAATAACGACTTCGTAGCCAGCCTGTTGCAGCTCTACGGTGGTGTGCGAACCAATGAAGCCAGTTCCACCCGTTACGAGAATAGTTTGTTTCATAGCAGTTTTTAAATTACATTATTGATATACATGTCGCAAAATTACGAAAAAATAATGAAAGATGAAAAGGATTCATCAAAAAAAATGATTCAACGTGAGGAGCTCTGACAGCTAACTTTCATTTCACACTTTGTTGTTGAACACTGCCAACTGCCTTGCCGCTGAGAAGCGTCAGGCAGTTTTTTTTGTGGAAAATATTTTTTTTGCGCAAAAAGTGGGATGATTTTCCTTGTAACATTTGTAACAAATGTAACATAAAGAAAATCAACGATTTACAAAGGCGACTTTGCGTAACTTCTTGTAACATTTTGTAACAAAATCGGTGCTAGTTAGAAAATCACCCCTTTTGTTATTTTTCTGAAGCCATGTTACAAAGAACGGAATTTACAAACTGTTGAAAATCAACACTTTGCAAATCCGTTATGTTTGTTACGCTTGTTACAGCCTAAAATGTCTCTTTGTGTGCGCTAGAAAACATTTTCTAATTTTTTATATGGTAAGTTTGCGTTTATAAGAAAATATTGATATATTTGCGGTCAAAGAATGAAATGATATCTAATATGACGAATAAAGTTACTTATCTTTGTGCATTGCTGCTACTGCAAGTATTTATTCCAACAGTTTTGACGGCCCAATCTATTATAGGGCATTGGAAGTTGGTTGAATACAGCTATTGGAGTGCTTTCCCAGATTCAGAATATGAAGCTTCAGTTGGTGACTATTTGGAAATCAATGAAGATGGCACCTATTACATGAAGTATTCGGATAATAACGAGGATTGGGGGGAGTGGAAACTGAATGACGACAAAATCACTTTCACAGTAACCGAGAGCACGGATGATTCCTATAATCTTCCTGCTGAGCTCAAAATACTGAGCCTTACAGAGGACACGCTGGAATGGGAGTTGGATTATGGTTTCTTACGTTTTCATGAGAAATACCTGCGAGTGGACGAACAAAAAGAAGAATTGAAAATATATAATGAAACGATAGAATCTGTACGCCAAAAATGTGAAGAATTGAAACTAATGGCAGCTGATTTCTTTGAACATGCTTTCGATGAGTATACATTTGCTTATGATGGCGAGAAAACAATCTGGGAAGCAGAACGGACCGTACAAGAAATCTTTCAGGTATTTGAAGGCGAATTGGATGCTTATGAGGGTGGTGATCTGACTCTGAAAGTATTATTGGAAGAACAATGGCCTGAGTTGACGAATATAAAATATGCTCTTGGCCAAATGCTGGATTACATTATTAAGTGTACAGTTACCGTAAATGAAGGCGGATGCGTTCGTATTCACGATATAGAAATTAAAAATGAGACAAAAACCATTTGGTGGTTCTATGATAAAGCTACTAGCGGTTTTTATAGGCTTTGTGCACTGTTAAATATATATCCACCAGGAGCTTTTAATAGCAAGATGGAAATTGTTCCGTTTGACAATTATTATGTTTTATCTGTCATACAAAACGGAAAGGATGTAACAAACAATCCTGACATTTTTCTGGAAGGCGATATCATAGTGAAATTTGCTGAGAATACTCCGTCGGGTATCTCGAATAATATAATGAAAGAAGCTACTGGTAAAAAATATGGTCTTGATGGCAAGGGGCTTCCGGAAGGGAAGATTCCCGGCATTGTCATTATGAATGGTCGAAAATACATTCAAAAATAAAGCCTGAATAAGTATAAAGGTATAGTCCTGCTCTCCAAGAGGGTGGGACTTTGTCATTTGTATGATTACCGGTTCTTGTTGGAAAAAAGCACGACCATGATTCTCATTTGTTACGCTTGTTACAGCCCGAAAGGTGTCTTCGTGTGCGCGAAAAAAATATGGCTCTTCTACGCGAGCACAGCAACTATCAGGTCACAACACGGAATAAACCTCGTACACGCGTTCGCCGTCGTTGGTGTAAATGACAATGTTAACGAACTTCGCTCTTGATTTCTCACACGGGGCGTGTTGCTCGTCGTAATAGTAAGCAACGCTATAATCCCCTCCGAGGGGAGTTGTACCCTCATGTCGTTCAGTATAGCGCGGGTCTGGTGTTTGCTCAACGGTTTCAGCCCTCTCCCCAGCAACTTCATCGAGCAGCCGTTCCCACTCCTTGTCTGACATTGACATAATGTCCTTGCTTTTCTTTTTTCCCATAATCGTGTTGTTTCCTGCAAATATACTGATTACTTTTGATTTAGCTAAGCAATCCCGCGTAAATGTGAGTTGTTTGCTCAAATTTAGTGCGAGATTGTGTTTAAAATGGTTCAATTTCTAGTAGATTTCCCCTGCTGCCAAGGCGTAGCACGAGAAGGTTACTCCACTACTTCCTCTGACCACTCGCCAACCATAGGTGCGGCTCTTCTCGTCATCATCTGTGTCAAGTCCAACGGCACAGCCCCTGTCATCCGCATACACATCTATGGTCGAACTTCTCATCTGCACAACCTAAGTACATCCTTCCGGGGACATTCATCCCGATGTCGGGACCTCCTTTCATCCGCAGGTGTGGTACGGTCATCTATGCTCATCACTTCGCTCATGACTGCATCGCCCCATCTCATTGCCTGAATCATTGTCCGGCGGTAAGACATGAAACAAGGCGGTATGCCATGGTATGGTCCTTTAACTTCTTTAACATCCTTAACTTCTTAACTTCCGAAAGTTGAAGCAGTTTAATTTTTTGTCAGCAAAGTTTATCATAGTTTAAAATTCGTGCCATCGTGGCAAAGACAAAAGACAAACTGGCACAATTTCGCCCATGGCATGTGTTTTGCAATCTTATGTGTGAGAGCCAAAGCAAAAGCGGAGGCAATCAACAACAAATACGTTTAACTTAAAGTATAATTAGGAGGTAAGAGTTATGTTAAATGGTTTGATGAAAAGCAATGGTTGGTTCCCAACAATGTTTGATGATTTCTTTAACACTGATTTCATGCCTCGTGCCAACAGTACAGCACCCGCAGTCAATGTCAAGGAGAGTGAGAAGGCTTACACGATGGAACTTGGAGCCCCTGGCATCAAGAAAGAATATTGCCGAGTAGGCATCAATGACGAAGGCAGCCTCACCATCGCCATCGAGAACAAGCAGGAACACAAACATGAGGACAAGCATCACCACTATCTGCGCCGTGAGTTCAGTTACTCGAACTATGAGCAAAACTACACACTGCCCGATGATGTGGCAAAAGACCAGATTTCTGCCAAGGTGGAGGACGGCATCCTAACCATCACGATGCCGAAGACCGAACCGAAGGAGAAGGTCAGCAAGACTATCGAAGTCTCATGACAGAAGTGGCTTGATGTCACAAGACAAGGGGGCAACATCCAACCGGGTGTTGCCCCTTTTTTGGGGGGAGCCCCACCCCAGTCCCCTCCCGGGGAGGGGAGTAAATACTATACTTCCCGCTATTCCTTCTCGGCCGAGACCGAATAATTCAAAATTCAACAATTCTTCATCGCCGAGGCGATCATTCGTCATCCAACATTCCAAATTCAACATTTTTTCCCCACCCAACCTTCCCATGGGAGGGCCTCTAAGGTGTGCTCTGGCAGCCCTCAGATGGCTTGCCCGTTTTTTTCTTGCAGATATTCGGCAAACACACGGGCGGCACTCTCCACTTTCGCCACACAAGGCCGAAGCTTGTAGTACTCGGCGTTGCGCTCATCTGGAATGTAATTGGTGGAGACTTTGCAACCGTTCAAGCCAAGCAATTCAGCACAAATGATGCTGCCGTTCAGCTCTTTGAAGCGCTCCAAGAGCCTTTGCACCACCTTGTAGCAAGCCGCCTTTCCCTCTTGGTCATCACCTTCGGTTTGTCCGCAATCCATTCCCACCAAGATGACAATCCCCGAAACGGCTCCGCACATCATCCGCAAACGCCCTACTCCACCGCCGAAGCCTGCCGCAACTTTCTTTGCCTGCAAGTCGGTGAAGCCATAGAGGTCGGCAAAAGCAGCCACCACCGACTGGCAGCAACCATAGCCTTGCATGAAGTTCTCGACCGCACGCTGAACGCGCTCTTCTAAATCTTTTTCCATCACCTCATGTACGTGAAGTAAACGTATGCAATGATGGCCAATACCACAAGGCTGACTATTGAGCGAATGAGGCAGCTGGCCACCTTTTTAATAATTACAAAGCAAATCACTATGGCCAAAATGGCACCTGCATAAATCATGAAATTCTCGTCCATATTCCTATTTTTTAAACTCTATTTCGGTTCCTATTGAATGAATTTATTTGAACAACGAGCGGAAAGTGGCGGGGATAGTGGTTTCGAATTCCAAATTCTCGCCCGTTACCGGATGATGGAAGCACAACATGTAAGCATGCAGGCAAAGCCGATGCAGAGGGTTGTCGCCATTCCCGTATTTCACATCGCCGCAAACAGGATGGCCCATATCAGCCGAATGGACGCGAATCTGATTCTTGCGGCCTGTCTCCAATTGGTATTCCACCAGTGAATAGCGGGTGGTGCGGTTGAGCACCCGGAAATGGGTAACGGCATATTTGCCACCGTTGTCAACAGGCGAAGAATAAGTGACATACGCCTTATTGTCCTTCAGCCAATTGGCAATCGTGCCCTCGTCTTGCTCCATCTCGCCCGAAACAACAGCCACATAGCGGCGGTCGTAGACAATTTGATGCCAATCGTGCTCCAAAGCCTGCTCCGTCATCATGTCCTTCGCATAAATCATCAAGCCACTTGTGTCGCGGTCGAGGCGATGAACGACGTGAGCGTGGCATTTCTGGCGGGATTTCTTGAAGTAGTCGTCGAGCACGCTCTTCACATTCAACGACTTATGGCCGGCAGCCATCGAAAGAATGCCCACATTCTTCTCAATCACCACAAGGTAGCGGTCTTCGTAGACAATCTTCACATAGCGGCTCTTGAAAAGGTCGTTGCGTTTCGACTTGCTCACACTGATTTTCATCCCCTTCCGCAAGGGGAAATCAAATTGGGTGACCGTCTTGCCGTCAACCTTGATGCCACGCCCTTGAAGCGTAGCCTTCACTTTCGTCTTCGATGCTTTCAGATTGGCCAACAGCCACTCCAACAACAACGAATCTTCGGCCACCACATAGTGGTCGTAATCGGATTGCGGATCGTTCGTATATTTCATTTTCCTGTTTTTGTTTGCAAAGTTAAAGCAAATCGGCGTAACAAAAGAACTTTTTGGGAACATTAACGATTACAAAACGTTGAAAGCCCAACAACTTGGCAACACTTTTCATGCGTGTATTTTTGCCACCTCGTTTTTTCTTTGTAACTTTGCACCCGAAAATCAAAAAAACATAAGGTAAATAAGATGATAACAGTCACAAATTTAGCCATTCAATTCGGAAAGCGAGTTCTTTACAAGGATGTGAACATCAAGCTCACGGCAGGAAACATTTGCGGAATCATAGGTGCCAACGGTGCGGGCAAATCAACTTTGCTTCGTGCTATCAGCGGCGAACTGGAAGCCAACAAGGGAACCATCGAGATGGCTCCAGGCGAGCGTTTGTCCGTTCTCTCGCAAGGCCACTTCAAATACGCCCAATATTCGGTGATTGACGCCGGGGTGGTGGGACATGAGCCCCTTTGGAAAAACATAAAAGAGCGTGAGGCACTCTACGCAAAACCCGAAATG